>Ga0210009_1000833_pt1 | contig 30357 bp, 24 predicted proteins | sample CryGeyCG2114_065_FD_185457 | JGI IMG/M metagenome (GOLD analysis project Ga0210009, IMG submission 185457) | Groundwater microbial communities from aquifer - Crystal Geyser CG12_big_fil_rev_8/21/14_0.65 (SPAdes) (version 2) | ecosystem: Environmental > Aquatic > Deep subsurface > Groundwater ...
GAGAGAATGACATCTCCGCCATTCCCGCCGTCACCGCCGGAAGGACCGCCCTTGGGGACGAACTTTTCCCGACGAAATGCAACGGCACCATTGCCACCCCGACCACCTTGAACGATGATGCGGACATAATCAATAAAAACAAATCCACCGTCTGTACTCATATTACCTTTTGTATCAATTTATTTCTAACTTTTTTAAATACTGGAGTTTATGACCATTTATCTCTAAGGCTGGAGACTATTTTCCCGAGCTAATTTATCGCTGACCAACTTGCGAGCCAGCTCTTGCTGTAGTTTAAGCAGAACCCAATATTTTCCATCTTTCTCATATTCATCTTCGATTAGGGTCGCCATCATCAGTTCATCCAGAACGCTTGGTAACATCTGCTTCAGCCGAAATGACTGGTCCTCATTCATGGAGCCCATCTGGTTCACCACATGAGCTTCCATCCAGGTCAGGATTTCGGGCTGGAGCTGTTTCGACAAAGTCTCCCTGGCGTGTTGAGCGGCCATTTCTCCAGGATTTTCACCCCCGCTTTGCATCCCGATCGCAATGAAATAGCCGGGCAAAATTGGATCTCGCTCCAGCCAGGCCGGCGCAGTTTTAACCAGTGATCCTGTCTGAGTACAGGCCAGCAAACCAACCAAAATTAGTGATGAAATCGAAAACTGTAATCGCTGCGTCATCCCACCTCCGAAGTGTGCTGAATAATCGCTAATATAGTTGTAAATGAACTCAAATCCCAAGCTGAGCTTGGTTACCGAATGCGAAGGATAAACCCTTTGAGGTAATCTGATTCCGGAAATGCCAGGCGCACCGGATGATCAGGTGCCTGGGACAATCGTTCTAAAATTTGAACATCCCGACCCGCATCCATGGCAGCGTATTGAATGATGCGTAAAAAACTCTCCTGATCCAATGCACCTGAACAGGAGAATGTCGCCAAAATACCATCCGGCCGGAGCAATTTCATCGCCCATAGATTGATGTCCTTGTAAGCACGGCTGGCATGATTCAGGCTCGCGTGGGTCGGCGCGAATTTCGGTGGATCCAGGATGATCACATCAAATGATCTGGCTGCGTCACGGTATTTTCGCAGAGCCTGGAAAACATCACCCTGATCAATTGAAACTTCATCCGGCGAAACGCCATTGAGGCTCAAATTATTTTTCAGAATTTCCAGTGCTGACTGTGAATTATCCAAAAATCTGACGCTTTTAGCGCCGGCTTTCAGGGCATGAAGTCCAAATCCGCCTGAATAGCAAAACGCATCCAGGACATCTTTGCCTTTCGTGTAAGATGCGACAGTCGCACGATTCCGGGTTTGATCGAGGTAAAATCCCGTCTTCTGTCCTTCGGTCAAATTCAGCGTGAAAGTCACACCATTTTCCACAATGACCGTCTCACCCGGATCTGCCCCTGTTTGCCAAACAACCCGCGGTTCCAAGCCTTCCAGCTTGCGAACTTCAGCATCACTCAATTCCAAAATTCCATCTGGTTTCAATAATTGTGTCAAGTGGTCAAAAATCATATCCCGAACCCGCTCCATACCGGCACTGAGAATCTGCACAACCAGATAGGTTCCAAACGCGTCCACAATCAAGCCTGGCAAGCGGTCGGATTCACTGTAAACCAACCGGGTTGCCTGTTTCGGTTTCAACTTAGATTTCGGGAGACGGAGCTGTATGGATTGGGCGATCCGGTGCAAGTACCAGTCAACGTCAATCACTTCCGATTCGTTCCAGGCGAGGAGGCGCAGCGCAATTTTGGATTTTTGCGAATAATGCGCATAGGCCACAAATTGTCCGGTATCATCGAACACCCGGACCACTTCGCCGGATTGCGGTTCGGTTGCGTGGGGCAAAATTCCCTGACTGAACACCCAGGGATGAAAATGGTGTGCCTGAACGGCGGCTTTGGCTTTTAACTGTAGATCAATCATATAGCTGCTATCTTAATGCGTGATGCGTAATTCCATACACTTTTTATCATTCATCTTTTAGATTGACTGGAAAAAATGAGGGTTCGGAACATGGGGAAAATTGCATTTGTTGTACATGGTGGCGCCGGTGTGATATTGAAAAAGAACATGACACCTGAACGGGAAGCGCGAGTCAGATCAGGTCTATACACTGCATTAATAACAGGTTACGACTTACTTTATAATGGCGGATCAAGTTTAGATGCTGTTTCAGCAGCCATTGAATCCCTGGAAAATTGTCTTGAATTTAATGCGGGGCGAGGCGCTGTTTTCAATCATATCGGACAGCATGAAATGGATGCGGCCATTATGTCAGGACATGATTTGACCACCGGGGCTGTGGCTGGAATTTCTGGCGTCCGGAATCCGATCCGGCTTGCCAGAGCCGTCATGGAGCAGACACCACACGTCCTGTTGGCTGGACGCGGCGCTGAGGCACTGGCCAAAGAGTTGGGTCTGCCCATGGAACCGGAAGCCTACTTTCATTCTGAACATCGCTGGCAGCAATACCTGGAAGCGCGTGATCAAAACCAGATTCAACTCGATCATGCGGATGACCCGGAGCAAGAAAAAAAATTCGGGACCGTGGGGGCTGTCGCATTAGACACATTTGGTGATTTGGCAGCCGGTGTTTCCACCGGTGGAATGACCAACAAAAAATTTGGCCGAATTGGTGATTCACCAATCGTGGGTGCCGGACTCTATGCCAATAACAAAACCTGCGCGGTTTCCGGTACCGGTGACGGTGAATTTTTCATCCGGGGCGTGGTGAGTTTCGATATTTCGGCACGTATGGCCTACTTGGGAGAGGACTTGGCGACGGCGACGGACGCGGTGATCATGAAAAAACTGGGCGAGATTGGCGGCCTGGGTGGCGTGATTGCGGTTGATTGTTCGGGCAATATTGCCCTACCCTACAATTGTGATGGTATGTATCGAGGGTATATGGATGAGGACGGTAAGGCAGTGGTGAAGATTTGGGAAGAGTGAATTTTTGAAGCCCGTGCTGAAATTGACAACTCTGGCAGTGAACCTCAACCAGAGTTGCCGAATTCACTTAGATCTAATGACAGATTAAAAAAATGCTGAAATGCCCAATCCAAAGACGATCCCTACAGATTTGTCATCACCCAAGCCTTTCTCATAATCAATACCGGCGTCAAGAAAAACGTGCTCGTTAAAGCCGTAAAGGTAGCCAGCTTCTACAATCGCGGCGGTATTTGCATCGATGTCCTCCCATGTTGACGATACAAATGAGGCACCCCCATAAATGTTATTAACAAAATATTTTGCACCGACCAGATAACCGGTCTGGGTCGCTGATGCCTGGTCCCATGAACGGGGATAGGTAAACTTCATATATTGCAATCCCAGAAGGATAGCCAGGTTGTTCGTGACAAATCGCCCGCCTGTTGGAGCAATCAACAATATTGAGACGCCATCCTCCCCATCATCGGAATAGGTGCTGTAGCTGATCGTACCTGAAACCGTGTTAGTCCCGGTACTGAACTGGCCAAATGAAACACCTATTGTGAGACTTAAAAACACTGCCACTAAAATGACTTTTCTCATCGTTACTTTCCCCTTCAAGTTAAGAACGGTTCACATTTTTTAACGTTTGTAGCTCTTATCGGGGCGAATATAAAAATGGAATTCCATGCTCCAAAAAGTTATATGGATTTCTGCAATCTTAGTTTTAATCAAAAATGACGACTTTTCCCTGTGGCTAGAGGGGAATAGCCTTCACCAAATTTTGTTAGAATCCCGCGGTTTACAGACTAAACAAATAACTCGCCTTCACGAGAAAAATATTATCAGCGGCACGACTAAAAAGTTTGTTCATATCATCCCGGACAGCAAATATCCCCTCCTCAACAAAGTCCGTCCGTCCTTGCGACCAAACGAGAAACAGGGTGCTCCCAGGTTGATATTCCCAGCGTAAAACAAGATTGGAATTGAATTGCTTGTAGTTGAAATCGCTCATGTCCAGCGAAAAATTCGTTACTCCGTCCGAAGGGTAATCAATCTGGTACACGGCAGCAGTGTCATTCCAGGCGATGTCAGAACCCACGAATTGGTGATAACGACTCTCAAATTCGTGCGACTCGGCGTCCACCACCATTCGATACTGGGTGTAATTTCCCGATGTAATAAAGGGTGAGCCGTAATACTGGAATGTCAACTCCGGCGTCAGTGTAAAATCAATTCTTAATGTTGTACTCAGGGATCTTTGATTTAAACGGGCTACGACATACTGCGTCGCACCGGTTTGTTCATCAAAAGGGGCGTCGTACCACGCCGTATTGTCGATAGAGTGGTCAAGTCCGCCGGAAAGGTTAACAGTCAGGTTATTCAAGGGGCGATAAGTTGTATAAACGCTCACGCCACGCCAATTACTACCGTCATAATTCAACCCGGAATAGCCATTCATCCCGGCCATTAAATCCTTCCGATAATTACTCTGGAAACCCCACCAACCGTTCAAAGCCGGGTCAACAAACACTCGGGGACCACCTCGCAACAAATTCACGGCATACCGTGTTGTAGACCAATTGAAACCGACATTGAAATTCCAATAGTTCGGCAATGTGTACCATCCATTGAAGTTGTAATTCGATCCCAGATCTTCACCGCCGTTTGTGTATGAAGCGGATTGGTTGAGATTAAGGCCGTATTCGGCGTAATATTTTGTTGCCTCGGCCTCGCGATACCCGATCCACAAAAACTCAAATTGATTGTCCACTGCGCGATGATAACCCATGTCATTGGCTTCAAATCCCGGCGAATATCCGATCAAACCGAGTGCATAGCGCCAATTTCCCCCACCCGATTTCCCGATCACCAATTTTTGGGCGATCCCACGGAGCGAGGTAGCACTTGAATCCAGATTTAAATATCCCGAACCTGGACCGGACCGTTGAAAAAAGTGGGTGGAACTCGTTTGTGTTGCCTGAATCGCTTCCATCGAGCCCAAGACATTCGTTCCGGCGATGGCTGTTTCAATAAAATATCGATTATTCCAAAAGCGATGCGATAGGTCAATTCCGCCTGTGTAGGCATCACGGCGCAGCCAATTGAGCTGGGGTTGTCCGTCAAGGTGGCGATTGGTTGCGGTGAGTATGCCACCAACCACCGTCCGACCGTCGTTGAAATCCCGTTGAATCCGACTCACGAAATAATTGGTCGTGGGTTCGACCATTTCACGGTAATTCGGTGCAATGTCTGACCGCAATTGAGCGCTTTCGGGTGATGTCAAAGCGTTCAGGATACCAATCGACCAGCCGTTTTGTGTTTTCCCGCTTAATTTCGCAGCGACCTTGATGTCCGTCTTGGTGGGTGATTCCACATGGTAATTCAAACTGTCCGCATATTCCGGGAAATTTTGTGGAGACCTTCCAATACGTCGTGTGTAAAACAGCGACAAATTCTGCAAATCACCATCTCCGAAACCGAGGGAATAGTTGAAAATATTGCTGCCTTCCACAAAAAATGGCCGTTTTTCAGGAAAATAGGATTCGAATGCAGACAGATTCAATTGCGCGGGATCTGCCTCAACCTGCCCAAAATCGGGATTTATCGTGACGTCAATAGTCAAATCATTGGTGAGACCGTATTTAATATCAGCACCCAAATTTTTACCAACATTGTAATCGTTGGGATGTGTTTCATCTACCAGTTCCTCGAATTTCCGCACAGAGCTGTTGATATACGGTGCTACATAAAGGCGTTGTTGAGCGGGAATGTTATCAAGCCCCTTCAGAGTGCCAAAATGTCGTACAAAACCGGACTCATTCTGCGGCCAATTAGCCCACCAATCTTCCTCATTCAGCCGGCTGATCTCACGGTAAATCTGAACGCCGAATGTTTGTGCGCCGTCGTTTGAAAAGCGCAGCTCACGGAAAGGAATCTTTAGCTCTGCCGACCAACCATTCGATTGGATGGCGGTTTTCCCTTCCCAGATGGCATCCCAATTGTTGTCCTGGTTTTCGTCATTAAACCAGCGCATATCGATTTTTACACCAGCCGGATTGATGCCAAATCCAAACCCAGTCCGCTTGTCGTTATAGCTGTCGAAACCCACTGCGACCCAGTCAGAAGGAGATTCCTCATCCCGTCGTGTTAAGATGCCTTTTATCTGTTCAACAGCGGAATCGTATGCGTAGATGCCGACATACAGATTATCGTCATCGAACAATATGGCGAATTTTGTCGGTTCGGAAGCCGCAGTCCCATCATAGGGTTTACGCTGAAGCAAATCTGATCGAAAACTGGCTTTTTGCCAGACCAGATCGTCAAGCTGGCCATCCAGGTGAATTTGGCCTGGATCGATTCTTTCGGTGATGAAAACTTTTTCAGAAACAAAATTTGGTACCCTGTCAGATTTCGCGGTACCCAAACATATTTGGACGATTAAAAGTGATAGTATAGCAATGCGCATATTTTACCTTCCCGTGGTTAGAGAAATCGGCCTTTAGACGCCGAACAATCATAAGGTTGCCTCATGAAATTTCAGAGATCCCCACAAATCTTCATTGGTAACCCATACCAACCGGCGAAATTAATGGAAAATGATTAATTGACAACAGCAACACAGGAACCCTTTGCTTAAATGAGCGTACTCAAATCCATGCGTTTTACTATTCTGGTACTCATGTCATGTGTCTCTGTGTTTGGTTACCAACTCCAAAAGAATCTTCCGGCACCCAATCAGCTACAATTTTCAATTCAAATTCCCGAGTCCCGGTCGAATGTGACCTACACAGTGGGGAACCGGACAATTGTCGTCCCCAGTCTGCAAGATGCTGAATGGGTTTACTTCCCTGCTGACAATAGGCTTCGCCCGGTTATTTCGTTACCGATCGTCCTGCCACCAGACGGTGCTCTGCCCATTGTCACAGTCCAGAGTCAAATACTTGAAGATTTTGTCGTTAGTTTCCCAGAATTTTCCGAATCAGAAGCTGAAAACCAGATGGTGTCCAGGGTACCCACGAACGTCCAACCCGGTGCCGCGGTGCAGGTTGTTCGGTCTGGCAGAGCAGGCGATCGTTGGTTTGGGAATGTGCTGATTCAGCCTTTTTCATCGGAAAATACAAGGGTTACCGGGCTGACTGTCCTGCTTGATTTCGGAGGTGCTCCGACATCCCATTCAAACCCTGTTCGTCAGGCAGCAATTCCCGGAATCAATGCTGAACTGGCCTCAAACTGGGTCATTCCTCATGTACGGCAACTCAAAAAACCAACCGATATTCTACCCTCCGGAACCTGGTATAAATTTCCAATTTCTGAGCATGGTATTTACAGCATCAACCGCAGCAGTTTGCCTTCCGAAATACCCTCTGTCTCGCCCTCAAAGTGGCGAATTTTCGCACCCTACTACATGGGCAAAGCCCTACCGCAAATTTTAAATGGTGATGGAGCGGTTCCTCCCAACCTGATCGAGATTGGGTATCAGGCTACGGGGCTGAGTGACGGTGTCCTGGCCGGGGATGACAACTTGAGATTCTTCGCTCGTGGTCCCAATGGTGATTTGGATGGGGACATGGTTCTAAATCCGTTTTTCACTGAAGTTTACTACTGGCTACTCATCCCTGATGACCCGGCTGCCCAAGGCAAACCAATCCAACTCGCAAGCTCCGATGGCGGTACGCCAAGCGATACCATCGATAGTTATCAGGAAATATTCTATCACGAGGTTGATAAGACGAATCCCCTCCTGTCCGGATTAACCTGGATCGGCGAACCATTCTACGGGCCTTCCGATCAATTGTCCATGAATTTTGAAGTCTCAGATCAGGTCAGCAGTGGCGATCTCATGATCTCCGCCAGATTTTTCCCCGGTTTTGAAAGTACCCTCAATACTGATGCTCATCAGGTTTCCCTGCTCATCAATCAGACAACCCTGCGACAATTCTATTCTGCGGGAACGGCAGCATTTAATGTGACGGGGTCCGCCAATGGTGGTTTACTGAATTCCGGATCGAATCAAATTCGCATTAACTATCAGGCAAACCGGAGCCAAAGCGTGATACATCTCGATTCACTCCGACTAAGCTATAAACGGTATCTTGCGCCGAAATCAAACGGACTGCTGCTCGGGCATCTGAATCTGACTGACGGCATCAATGATCTCACATTTTTCAATTTGACCAGTGATTACCATTTTTGGAATATTACCGACGCCAGTACGCCAAGCGAAATCATCCCACAAGGAGGACATTTTCAAATTGCCGGACCGGGTAAAATGCACATACTCGGATTCGATGAGTCAGACGTAATGACTGTTAATGTCACACCGGTTTCTGAATTTAGTTACAGGTTGCGAATACCCGAAAATGACGCCAAGTATATCATTATTACACCGCAGGTTTTTTCTCAGGAAGCGGAGCGAATGAAAGATTTGCATGAAAACCGGGTTTTAATGGAAAATCGGATGTCCGTGAAAATTGCCTATCTGGATGACATTTATAATGAGTTCGCCGGGGGAGCCAGCGATCCGACAGCCATTCGCAATTTCCTGAGCTATGCCTACTGGAATTGGCAGACACGACCCGAATATGTGCTATTAATGGGAGACGCTGATTACGATTTCCGCAACATCACCAGACAATCAAAAATTTTGGTGCCTGTTTGGGAGACCGATGGTACCACCAATGGTAACTTGAGCGACATCGCCACTCGTTCAACCGATGATTATTTTGTTTATCTGGCGGGTGGTGCTGGTGATCGAGCACCCGATATGGCGATTGGACGACTTCCGGCACGTGATCCGAGTTCCTTGACGACAATTATTGACAAAATAGATGATTACCTCACCAATCCTGTGCCGGGCATCTGGCGTAATACTGCTATTCTGGTTGGGGATGATCCGCTGCGACCAAATGTTGGTGAAACGATGCATATAAGTCAATGCGAAGATCTCGATAATCGCCTCCCCAATTCCTTTATCACTCACAAAATTTATCTTACGGAATATCCAGATGTCCAGGATCCCACCTCAGCTTATGTCCGTAAACCAGATGCCCGGGAAGATCTGCTTCAAAAAATCTATGACGGCGCGGTGATTGTCACCTATATGGGGCATGGCAGTCCAACTGTGTGGGCGCAGGAGCGGGTATTTACTCAGAGTGATCTCCCCCGTTTGAATACCAGTATGAAACTCCCTTTCTGGGTAGCCGGAACGTGTGATTGGGGATATTTTGACGATGTGAATAGTAACTGTGTACCTGAAACAATACTGAACATGCGGGGAGATGGCGGGATCGGTATACTCACTGCCACTCGAAAAGTCGGATCATTTTCCAATGCAACATTGATGCGGTCAGTGTACGAAGGTCTGTTCCAGTATAATGACCGCAGCCTGTCGAACTCGCTGGGTAAAGCCATTGTCCATGCGAAGGCGTTTGGTAGTTTTAATGCGATGAACGACGAAAAATATATTCTTTTTGCAGACCCGGCGTTGATCCTCGCCAGCCCCCGAGATAAAGGTGCTCTTGCCTCTGTGACACCGTCAACGCCCAAGGCACTGGGAAAGTTGACCTATTCCGGGTCCGTCCAAAATAGTGATGATGCTGCACCAATATCAGGACAAGCAGTCGTCACCGCATTCGACGCAAAACGGAATGTGACACGTCATTATTCCGGGTATGTCCCCAACACCTCTCAGGGATTTTATGAAGGTGATATTTCTTACACACTACCTGGGGAACGCATTTTCAGGGGACTCATTTCAGTTAACGATGGATCATTCTCCGGGCAATTCACAATCCCGAAGGACATTCGTTACGCCGGTCGTACGGGAATCCTGAATGTGCAATATTGGGATAATGAGGGACAATCCGGTGTAGCCTATGTTGACACATTATCCTTTACCGGTAGCGATTCCACCGTATCAGACGAGACTGGTCCCGATATTCAATTTTTCTATTTTGGACAGCCGCTCATGAATGGTCGCCAGATTTTGGGAGGTGACAATCTGACAATAGAATTGAGTGACGCCAACGGCATCAATCTAACGGGCGTTGCCGGTCATGGCATCTCACTGGCAATTGACGAAGATTGGACCACTGCTGTGGATGTTACTGAGCTATTCGAGTATAACATCGATCGTGCCGACCTGGGTCAGCTCAATGTTGCCTTAAGTAATATCGAAAAGGGTACACATACCATCAGCGTGAAAGCCTGGGATAATTACAACAATCCCAGCGTCAGCAATATTTCCCTGAACTTTACCAGCTCAAGTGAATTTCGGATTGTGGATGTGTACAATTATCCCAATCCCATGGACCGGGAAACCACATTTTGGTTCAGGTTAACTGATGCTGCGGATGTTTCGTTAAGTATTTATTCTCTGGGTGGACGAAAATTGCGGAAGCTGGATTTGGGAAATCTCGGGCGAGGATATGCCACTCAAGCCTGGGACGGACGCGATGAATTTGGTCAATTATTGGCAAACGGTGTTTATCTGGTTGTCGTCGAAGGCAAAACCGATCTAACCTCGGATCCGGTCCAGACCATTCAAAAGCTTGTCATCGCCAGATGATTCCGACTTTTCCCTACCCTTTAATCCTGGCCAGTCAGTCACCGCGGCGTATCGAATTACTCAATAAAATTGGTCTGGAATTCACGGTGCAACCCGCCAACATTCCTGAACCGGCCGCGTCGCCAAATCAGAATCCCATTGAATATGCTCAAGGACTGGCGTTGGGAAAAGCCAGGGCGATTTCGAAGATTTTTCCGGATCATTTGGTGATCGGCGCTGACACCGTCGTGGTTGTTGGTGAACAAATTTTAGGAAAGCCGGAGAATGACATTGACGCCAGACAGATGCTGAATCTGCTCTCGAATCGCTGGCATTCAGTAACCACAGCCTATGCCATCGTCTCAACAAATCATGCATTTGAGCATGTATCCCACCAGACTACACGCGTTCATTTTCGGGCAGTCGATGCAGCGGAGATAAGCCATTACATTAAGACAGGCAGCCCATTTGATAAAGCTGGTGCTTATGGCATTCAGGACTATTCTGCCATTTTCGTGGATGCCATTGACGGGTGCTTTTATAATGTCGTCGGATTACCCCTGAGTCACTTTGTTGAATCCTTGAAATTTGTGAGCGGACAATTGCGCCGCGCTTGATTTGCCCTTACCAAAGCGTTAAAATTCCGGGAACATATAAAAACTGCTAGGAGCTACTGTGGCCTTCCACGAGGATTTAAAGAATTACCGCCTGAAACAGAATATTACGCTGGAAGAAATATCCGATCGCACCAAAATCAATATTCACACCTTGAGATCATTTGAAGAGGGTGATTTTGCGATATTGCCTACAACTTATGTCCGTCTGTTCCTCAAAGCTTACGCCAAAGAAATCGGTATGGGCGACGATGAAATTCTCCGTAATTACGAGAATGAGGTGCAGTTCGCCGGACAGGCCGAAGCACAAATTCGCAAGGAAACAGCCAAAAGAGCTGAACAACCAACATATGATATGAAGCCCAACGGAGGCATGACAAATCAGCGCGTCCTGTTGAATAATCCCAACAAAGCTGGCTCGAAAAAAATTGTTATAAGTGGCATCATCATCATCTTGATCATCGTTTTTGGCAAATTGGCGATGAACACTTCCGATGTACCCGTCGAGGTCAAACTAGCTCCACCAATGATTCCGGCTCTGGCTCTGTTCCAGCATGCAGACTCGCTGAAATGGGGATTATCCGGTTTATTATCCGATTCAAACGCGGTTGAGATTAAATCAATGGGCAATCTCACACTGATTGTTTCACAAGACAGAGCACCTATTGATACGGTTTCGATTGATTCCGGGCGTTCCTATCAAACCCATTTTACCGGTGAGTTGGACATTTATGCCTTCCCTTCACGAAATGCAGAAATTATCCTGCTAGACCAGCAACTTCAGCCATTCAATCCGGGGAACACCTGGACACATCTGAAAGTGCGGGGTGGTGAAAGCACGCTTTATGCCTACGCCTTAAAATAACCCATTTTCACCCACTATTGATTCATTGATACCTGAAAGCTGCTGAAAAGCGGCTTTTTGATCGTTACTATAGGATGATTGACCTGTTTCTGGGATGCTAATCGCAAGCACCCCTATAATTTTCCCCACCAGATTCTTTAAAAATAATTTCCAGACCAATCTTTAGTCTAACTTTTTATAAATACACATCTTAAGTCAGTGCACAGTTCACTTACCTCACCCAAAAGGCAAATAATTACCCAGCATTTTTCCTAAAAAATCACAATTTTTTCTTGTGCATGTGGGGATATGTGTGTAAAATTGGTGAAATGTGGGTCGAATTCCCACAAACGAACAGGGGCTGATGGACTTTATATCATTTACCGGGGAGTACAATTACTCCATTGATGCCAAGGGTCGCGTGAACATGCCCGCACCCTTGCGCAAAGCGTTGCCGGATTCCAGTGAAGCGACTGTCGTCCTCACCCGGGGACAGATGGAGAATATCGTTGTTTACTCACTCGATGAATGGAAAAAAATCCAGGAGGGGCTAAACAAACTTTCCACGATTAATCCCCTTCATCGCAACTTTATCCGCAGTCTCACACGCTATGCTTCAATCTGTAAGTTCGATTCTCAGGGTCGTATCGCGATTCCACCGAACTTACTGGAGTATGCGAAAATCAAAAAAGATGTCGCCATCATTGGCCTCAATACTGAAATCGAAATCTGGGATCCGGAACTACTCCGGTTCCACGAACAAATTGATTTCAGATTAGATCAAGCTGACTTTGAAAATTTGGCCAACGAACTGCGTAGGCCGTGATCCCCGCTTCACCAGAACCAGGTTCACACATTCCGGTGCTGATGCACGAAGTAGTTGACTGGCTGGTGACCGATAAAAATGGTGTCTATGTTGATGGCACCTTTGGTCGGGGCGGACATACTCGGGCACTCGCAGACCAACTTGGGTCCTCGGCTACCCTGGTAGGGATCGATCAGGATAATTCCTTACTGCTCAACTTTGACAAATCGGGCATTCATCAGACACTGCTTTTACAGCATGCCAACTTCGAAAACCTGGAACAGGTCTTGAAATCAAACAAGATTAACAGCGTAAACGGAATTTTATTCGACCTCGGATTGAATTCAGCCACACTGGCCGATGCCGCCCGTGGATTTTCTTTTGACCGACCGGGTCCACTCGACATGCGTTTCGATCAATCCCAGCCACTAACAGCCGCATTGGTTCTCAATGAATATGATGAAGTTGCGCTGAGTAGAATCTTGTTCGAATATGGTGAGGAGAAGGCCGCGCGACGGATGTCCCATGCCATCGTTCAGTCACGCACCGCTCATCCGTTCGTCTCCACCAATGATTTACGGGAAATCGTCGCTCAATTCACACCGCCTAAATTTTTCGTAAAAGCGCTGAGTCGCGTATTCCAGGCTGTCCGGATCGAAGTAAATCATGAATTTGCTGCGCTCCGGTCCGGGCTCAAGGCAGCACTAAATACCCTCGCGATTGGTGGCAGACTCGCCGTCATCTCCTATCATTCTCTGGAAGACAGAATTGTCAAACATTACTTCCAGGAAGAATCCCAATACCCTGCCCCACCAGAACTTCAGCCTTATCAAGCGACGGTTCCGGGTAGAATCAAAATACTGACGCATAAACCGATTCTCCCCTCCGCAGATGAAATTCAACGAAATTCCAGGTCCCGGAGCGCAAAATTGCGAATCGTGGAGCGAATGGCATGAAGCGACGCAACGGGACAAAGGGAGAGATTTTAAAAAGTCTGCTGTTTATCAGCATTCTGCCAATTGTTGCAGGCGGACTATTCCTGTATGTCAATATTGGCGAGGCCGTCAGAACCACCGGTGCAAAAATTGAGCACTTGAGGACGGAAGAATCCCAGCTTCGCAACCGGCAAAATGTGTTGATCTCCCAGCAAAAAAGAGCGATTCGTCCCGACCAGCTCACCCAGAGAGCCGCCGAAGTTCTGGACATGGTTCAGCCCGTCCCGGAAGCGATCACCATTGTGGTGAAGCAATGAGTTTGAACGCCTATAAGCGCTATCGGCAGCGGATGGTAATTCTGCTGGTCATCTGCGGAATGGGTTGGGCAGCCATTGCCATTCAACTTTTCCGGATTCAGATACTGGATCGTTATCGCCTGAAAAACAAAATCACACAGCAGTTTGTGAACAAAAAACCGATTAAGGCGATGCGGGGTAACTTTTACGATCGAAACGGACGGCAACTGACGCAAAACGTCATGCACTATTCTTTTGCAGTGAACCCCAATAAAGTCGAAAACCCGCAGCAGCTATCTTCTTTACTGGCACAACTCACCGCTAAAACCAAACGCGAAATTCTCAAAAAAATCTCCGACAAAGGTAAAAGTTTTATTTATGTCGCCCGGAACATCCCCAAACAGGATTGTGAAATATTACTCAATTTCCAGGATGATGGTCTCATCAAGGAGCCCAATATCCGGCGCTATTATCCCTATGGCGAAATCGCTGCGCCACTGATCGGCTTGGTGGGGACGGATAATAAAGGCAAAACCGGTGAAGAATATTATCTGGATCATGAACTTGCTGGTCAGGACGGCTGGATGGTGGTGGGTGCAGACGGTTTAGGAAAAGCCCGTATGCGCGGTGACTTCCCCCGGGAAGAGCCAACGAACGGTAAAGATATATTCCTGAGTATTGAACTCGACATGCAGATCATTTTGGAACAAGAACTCAAAAATGCCATTGCGAAGCATGAGGCAAATGGCGCTATGGGCATTCTGCTTGATCCGAACTCAGGCGAGATTCTCGCCATCGCGTCACTCCCCTCTTTCAATCCGAATCGATTGGATCAGTTGCCCGACAATTCTTTGGTATTAAGCCCCGTGAGTTCGGCGTTCGAACCGGGCTCAACCTTTAAAATAGTTAGTGCCACGGCTGCTCTTGAAAAAGCCATCATTCAGCCCGATGAGAAAATCTATTGCGAAAATGGGTCCTACAAACTCACCAGCACTGTGACAGTAACGGACTGGAAACCCTTCAAGTTTTTATCATTCAGGGAAATTATTCAGGAATCATCCAACATCGGTGTTATCAAAGTGATCAGCCGGCTTGAACCCATGGATTTGTATATGGCTGCGCGGGCATACGGATTTGGTGAACGGACCGGTGTCAACTATCAGGGTGAATCAGACGGATTACTGAAAAATATCAGTGAATGGTCCGGCGTAACCCAGTCTGAAGTATCCATTGGTTATGAGGTTTCCGTAACGGGTCTGCAATTAGCGCTGGCATACGGGGCGATTGCTAACGGTGGGTATCTGATGGAACCCGTGCTGGTGCGCTACATCCGGGACCAGGAAGACCGGTTTTTGAAGGTTGATAATGTGGATGTCGTACGGAAAGTTGCCTCTTCCCAAAGTATTGAAACACTGACAGGCATGCTGGAAGACGTGGTCAGTCAGGGCACCGGTCACGCCGCAAATATTCCGCTTTTGCGTGTCGCAGGGAAATCCGGCACCGCAAAAAAGCTGGTGAATGGTCAATATGTCAGCCGCTACATTGCCTCTTTTGTGAGTTTCTTCCCCTCCGATGACCCTGCCTATGTCCTGGCGGTGATTGTGGATAATCCACGGCGTGGTGGGTATACCGGTGGTATGGTTGCTGCCCCGGTGTGCCAGAATGTCTTCAGTCGAATTTACAATTTGGATCAGGATAACATTATCCTGGAACCCGTGCCCGAAAGCCCTCGTGCGCCAGAACCCGAACAGAAAATAATGATGGCTGCGAATCTGCTGTCCAGCATTATCCCCGTTGCAAAATCCCAAATCGAAACCAATCGCATGCCTGATGTGCGAGGGCTTAGTAAAATCAAAGCTTTGCAAGCATTATCAACCGTGGGAGTCACCCCCCGTTGGGTCGGTAGTGGACGCGTTGTGCGTCAGGTTCCGGCGCCAAATGAGTCAATACATTCACGAACAAACTGTATGGTGTATCTGTCCGAATGAGAGAATTAACTGATCTTTTAGCCGAGTCCAATGTCACCATCACCGGTCGTGTAGACCGCATCATCACCGGTATTACCTACGATTCCAGAGCGACACGCACTGGGAACATCTTCTTTGCACTGCGGGGAGAACATTTCAATGGTCACAAATTTGTAAAAATGGCCATCGAAAATGGAGCCAGCGTTATCGTTCATGACCAGGATTTGTCACATTATGACCCTAAAGTGACCTACATCCGAGTCCCGGATGCCCGCGTCATTATGCCCCATTTGGCAGCCGAATTTTATCGTTTCCCGGCTGAAGAGATGCTCACCATCGGCATAACCGGAACGAATGGCAAAACCACAACCACCTATTATATCCAGCACCTTTTGGCTGGAGCGCATCTGCAGGCGGCGATTATCGGTACAACGGGTGTACATTGGGCAGGACAGGTTGAGTCACTCACCCACACGACACCCGAATCCGTTGATTTACAAGCCATTCTTGCTGATTTGGCCGTTCATGGTTGTTCTTCAGCGGTTATGGAAGTTTCCTCACACGCCCTAATGCAACACCGGGCTGACGATCTTTTTTTCAATGCTGCCATATTTACCAACCTGACTCAGGATCACCTTGATTATCACGCAACGATGGAAGCCTATGCGCGGGCTAAACAGGTTCTGTTCAACCAGTTGAGCGCCTCAGCCGTTGCGGTGATCAATTCGGACGATCCTTATGGCGAATTAATGGTTGAAAACTCACCCGCCAAGGTGGTCCGATTTGGCCAAAAATCCGGTTCAGAATATCTATTAGCGCAATTCGAGCTGCATGATGAACTCACCCACATGGCTATCAAAACGCCAAAGGGTGATTATGAATTTGACACCAACGCGGTTGGGCTTTATAACGGCTACAACTTACTCGCGGCTATTAGTGTGGTAATGGAGCTGGGATATGAATTCTCCAGTTTTGCCCATCATTTGGGAACACTGCCCATCGTGCCCGGCAGACTCCAGCAAATCGGGAAAACCGAGAAGCGTGTTTTCATTGACTACGCGCATACGCCAAATGCCATGGAAACGGTGCTGGAAGCGCTCCGTAGTTTTTACCCCTCATCCAGATTAATCACGGTTTTTGGTTGTGGTGGCGACAGAGACAAAGGCAAGCGCCCCAAAATGGGTGAAATTGCCACAACCTTTAGTGAATACACCATTATTACGGATGATAATCCGCGCTCCGAATCCGCCGAGGCGATTATTCGGGACATCATTGCCGGCTGTGATCCTCAGTCTGATTTTGAGATCATTCCCCACCGGAAGGGTGCCATCCAACGGGCGCTGACATTAGCCACCGATGACACCATCGTGGCGGTGTTAGGTAAAGGTCACGAGAATTATCAGGAAATTCGTGGTACCCGCTATCACTTTAACGATACGGAAGCCATTCAGAGTTATCAGGATGAAAATGGCAATTAAGCCACAAAATTTTCGATCCCTGCAGAATGTCCGGATCATCGGAACATTCGATCAGCCCATCGTCGGTGCGACCATCGATTCAAGGAAAGTGGCACCGGGGAATCTGTTCGTTGCGCTGCCCGGTGAAAATACGGATGGTCATACTTTCATCCCTAATGCCATCAAATCAGGCGCATCCGCTGTTCTTTGCAATGCGAACTGGGCTGGTTCGGCTAACTGGAACGGCGTCGTGCCATTGATCACCGTACCGGATGTGACAATCGCACTTGGCGAACTTGCACGCAGCCATAGAAGAAATTTTGATTTACCCATTCTGGCGATTACCGGAACGAATGGCAAAACCACAACCAAAAACATGATCGCCACCATTCTGGCGAAGCGCTATTTCCTGCTCAAAACCGAGGGAAACCTTAATAATCAGCTCGGGTTGCCCCTCACCTTGCTTCATCTCGATGAATCACACACTGCCGCAGTTTTGGAAATGGGCGCCAGTCATGCGGGTGACATCGCCTATTTATGTGAAATTGCGGAACCAACCGAGGGTCTCATCACCAACGTCGGTCATGCCCATCTGGAATATTTCAAATCCATCGAAAACGTTCAGAAAGTCAAGGGTGAGCTCTTTTCATACCTGGGTGATGCTGGCACACGGTATGTCAATTCAGACGACTCCCGGGTAATGGCTTTGGTGACGAATGCAGTCCGCTGCGTGAATTTTTCTGAAACCGCTGCGGCTGGATTGTCACTGGAAATTTCAGGCAAGGACGAGTGGGGCTGTTTCTCGATTCTGTTGGATAACAAGACGGATATTCAGTTGAAAGTCAGTGGATCCATCATGGTACAGAATGCAGCCGCCGCCATTGCAGTGGGTCTTACGCACCAAATTTCGCAAGACGATATTAAATCTGCTCTTGAAAACTATCCCGGTGAAAAAGGACGGATGCAACGCATTGATATTCATGGTTTTCATGTGATTCATGACGCCTATAATGCCAACCCGGAAAGCTCTCGTCAAAGTATCACCACAGTGGCCAAACTCAGTTTCCCCAAGCGTCGAATCGTGGTTTTTGCGGATATGCTTGAATTGGGTGAATCCAGCTCGGCAGAACACGCAGAAATCGGAAAAATCATTGCTGATAATGCCATTAACGCAGCTTTTCTGTACGGTCCCGAGACTGTTGTAACAGCGAATTTCCTGAGAAAGAATGCCTCCGTTTTCACACAGCATTTTAATGACAAAAACGCTCTTGGCGACGCATTAGCCCATTTTTTAATGCCTGGTGATGTCGTCTTGCTAAAAGGTAGTCGCAGCATGGGTCTCGAAACATTGATACCGGTTTTGGAGAGACATTCCTAAATGCTGTACAAGCTGATTTACGGATTTACCGATTACGTCTCCGGATTCAATCTCATGCGGTATATCACCTTCCGGTCGGCCATGGCTGCTATTACGGCACTATTGTTTTCATTCATTTTAGGTCCGCGAATTATTCGGAAGCTTTCCGCCCTGCAGGTCACCGAGACCATCCGGACGACTGGACCCACCACGCACCAGGCAAAAGCCGGCACACCCTCCATGGGTGGTCTGATTATCCTGGGCGCGACACTTCTGCCCATGTTGCTGTTCGGTGATCTGGGGAATATTTATGTCCAGTTGATTTTATTGGCAATGCTCTGGATGGGTGTCGTCGGATTCATGGACGATTACCTCAAGTCGGTTCGCCGGAAGAAAGAGGGTCTCATCGCCCGGTATAAAATTTTAGGACAGGTCAGTCTTGGAATTATAGTCGGTAGCGTCATGTATTTACACCCGGACTTTGCAGCATTTGGCACGCGGACGACCATTCCCTTCTTTAAGAACTATATAATCGATTTCCATTGGTGGTGGCTTTATATCCCGTTCGTTGTTTTCGTTATCACCGCAACGAGTAATTCAGTCAATCTGGCCGATGGCCTGGACGGGTTGGCTGCTGGTCTGATGGCGATCGCCGTGCTGGTTTTTGCCGCAATCGCCTACATATCCGGCCGCTCGGATTTTTCTCAATACCTCAACATTTTCTATCTCCCTGGTGCAGGGGAGCTCACCGTCTATTGTGCGGCTCTCATTGGCGCAATTTTGGGATTTCTGTGGTTTAATGCCCGACCGGCTGAAGTATTTATGGGCGACACAGGATCACTTGCCATGGGAGCCGTCTTAGGCGCACTGGCAGTTTTGCTGCGTAAGGAGTTCCTCCTCCCCTTCGCTGCCGCCATGTTCATTTTCGAGTCAATCTCGGTCATTATCCAGGTCCGGTATTTCCAATACACCAAAAAACGGTATGGCGAAGGTCGTCGCTTTTTCAAAATGGCGCCTCTCCATCATCATTTCGAACTGAAGGGCTGGGATGAAAATAAAATCGTCATCCGGTTCTGGATCCTGGGAATTCTATTCGCCATGCTAACTCTAACCACCTTTAAGATCCGCTAATGTTGCCATCTGATATTCAAAATAAAAAAGTGACGATCCTCGGCTCAGAACGCTCGGGTATGGGTGCCGCCAAATTGTTGCATCAATTCGGTGCACAAATACTCGTAAGTGAGAAGGATGCTCTAAAATTTACTGCTGAAAAACGCGAATTACTGGCATCCATGAATGCCAAATTTGAATTTGGTTACCACTCCGATGATGTTCTGGATGCCGATTTTGTGGTGGTCTCACCCGGTATTCCTGAAAATGCCGAAATCATGGTAAAGATTAAAGAAAAAGGGTTACCGCTCTATTCTGAAGTCGAAATGGCCAGTTGGTTTATTACAGAACCCATTATTGCCGTCACCGGTTCCAATGGCAAAACCACAACCGTAAATCTGATTCACCACCTCCTCCGGGAGTGCGGCATTCCAAGTTTCCTGGGTGGTAATGTGGGACAGGCTATCTCAGAAGTCATTCTGGAACGGCAAGCTCAGGAAGAGATCACATTCGCGGTTTTCATCCTGGAAGTCAGCAGTTTTCAGTTGGATCATATTGATACGTTTCACCCGCGTGTCGCATTAATACTGAATTTGTCACCGGACCATCTGGATCGGTATGCCACTGTTGAAGACTATTACAATTCCAAACTTCAGATTTGGAAAAATTCCACCAGCCTGGACATCATCGGGTATAACGCGGACGATCCACTGCTGGTTATCGCACAAAAACCGAAAGCCACCCATTATAGTTTTGGTTTGAATGCCAGTCCGGATTTGCTTGCCACTGTAAAAAATCATCAGCTCGGATTCCTGTCGAACGACGTTTTTGAGTCGGTTATCGCGGAAAATGAGCTGCCCATTCCCGGTGCACATAATACCAGTAATGCCCTTGCGGCAATTTTGGCAATTTCCCCTTTTATTGATGACCCGGCTGCGATCGGCAGTGCGCTCAAATCATTTCAACCCGTTCCCCATCGGATTGAGTTTGTCGCCACCGTGAAGGGAATGCGCTTCTACAACGATTCCAAGGCAACGAATGTCGCATCAACAGCGGTTGCCATTCAGAGTTTTAATGCTCCGGAATGGGTGATTCTTGGGGGCAAAGATAAGGGCGGCGAATTTTACACCCTGGCCGTGGATCTTGCTCAGCGCGCACGCAAAGTGCTCCTGGTGGGGCAAGCCACTGACATTATTGCTGATCAACTGGCCGGAACGGTGGCGATGGAGTCCGTGGAAACCATTGAACGCGCTATTGATTATGCCCTGGAAAATGGTGAGAGCGGTGATGTTGTCCTGCTCAGCCCCGGATGCGCCAGCTACGACCAGTTTGATAATTATGAGCACCGGGGAAATTTCTTCAAGTCAACGGTTTTGAACCGGAAGGAGAAATTCGGAGAATGATCCAACGCATTCAGTTCGACCGATTATTACTCACCTTGGTACTGGGACTGTTTCTCTTCGGCTCGGCTTCCATGTATTCCGCCTCGACGACGGTTGCCGAACAGGAATATCATGATTCGAATTATTATTTGAAAAAACACATGCGGAATACCCTCGTGGCGGTGGTGGTGTTCATCTTCTTCTCCAGTTTCAACCACCAAAATTTCCGGAAGCTTGCCAAACCAATCCTTGCCATCGCCGTTATAGCGCTTATCGTGGTTATTGCTCAGCACCGTATCAACCACATTCCACGACCTGCGCGCTGGCTGTCTCTGTGGGGATTCAGCATACAGGTTTCGGATCTCGCGCGTCTGGCATTCATCATTTTCCTGGCGGATGCCCTACATTCGAAGCAGCCACGAATTGAAGATTTAAAACAGACAATGTTACCGCTTTTTTTCGTTACGGCGGTGATTTGTGGTCTGGTAGTGATTGAACCCGATTTGTCATCCAGTGTCATGATTATGGCCGTTGCAATCGCCATGTTTTTCATGGGTAATGTCAAGCTTAGCCACATCTCCGGTTTTCTCGCCATAGCCGGGTCGGGGGCAATGATTACCGCCTGGATCACACCCTACATGCGGCAACGCATTCTCACATTTTTTGACTCAAGCCGGGATGTGACCCATGCCGGGTATCAGATCCACCAATCCCTGGTCACGCTCGCTCACGGGGGCATGAATGGTGTCGGACTCGGCGATAGTTTCGGAAAAGCGCTCTACCTCCCGGAGCCACACACGGATTTCGTATTTGCCATCATTGGTGAAGAATGGGGATTCATCGGCGCATTTATTCTGCTCACGATTTTCATCTTGATTTTCCTCCGTGGCATGCGCATCGCCCGGAATTCCCCGGACATTTACAGTATGCTTCTGGCCGAAGGTCTGAGTCTGTCATTTTTCCTCTATGCGCTGGCGAATGTTGCGGTTGTTGTAGATCTCATTCCAACCACGGGATTGCCGTTACCCCTGGTGAGTTATGGCGGGTCAAATTTAATGATCACAGCGGCCATGCTCGGTATTCTTTTCAATATTGCCGGGACCAATGGCACCGGTGTTCCCAACAAAAAGGTAACAGGCAGCCTGAGTGAACTTTATGAATCATAAAATCGCACTCAGAATCGCCATTGCCGGTGGCGGCACAGGTGGTCACATCTTCCCGGGACTGGCTATCGCGGAGGGAATCCGCTCCTTCATCACCACCAGCACGCGGTATGGATCTGCCGAAATCGTTTTCATCGGCAGCAAATTTGGTATGGAAAATACCATCGTCGTGAATGCGGGTTATCGTTTGATCTCTCTGTGGATTCGTGGGTTTGCCCGGACATTGAGTTTTCAGAATATTCTGCGCAACCTGATTTTCCCGATTCGTGTGTTCATCGCCAATCGACAGGCCAGAGCCGCGTTGAAACAGTTCAAACCACATGTGGTGATTGGTACCGGTGGTTATGCCAGTGCCTTGCCAATTCGCCAGGCGATCAAGCTGAAAATTCCGGTCATTCTTCAAGAGCAAAATAGTTATCCGGGTATCGTTACCCGACGTTATGCCGGCAAAGCTCAGCAGGTATTTCTCACCTATCCGGAAGCCAGCGACTATTTATCCGCCCATGCCCAAACAAAGGTTGTCGGAAATCCCATTCGCCCGAAAATGCGTCGTCAGGATCGCACTGCGGCGGCTGAATTCTTTGGATTATCCAGCCATTATCCATCCGTTTTTATTTTCGGCGGATCCCAGGGTAGTCAAGCCATCAACAACCATTTTATCGCGCACATCCAATACTATCTGGACCATTTCCCGGTGCAGTTTCTGTGGCAGACTGGTCCTCAGGATTTTTTCACCTGTCAGCAAGCCGTGGAAGGAAACGATCGGGTGCATGTTGCTGCATTCATTGATGAAATGTCAATGGCCTACTCATTAGCCGATGTGGCGGTGTGTCGCAGCGGCGCTATGACTTTGGCAGAATTGACCTATTTCGGTATTCCATCGTTACTGATTCCCCTACCCGGCGCGGCCGCCAATCATCAGGAATACAACGCACGATCCTTGGAAAAACGAGGCGCTGCCAAGGTCTTGCTGCAGCACGAACTCACGCCGCAAAAAGTCATTGATGCCCTGAAAGATTTAATCATGGACCGTGAAGCCCGGGATGCCATGGGGAAAAAAGCACTGGCATTGAGCCAGCCCAATGCAACCAATGTTATTGTTCAAACCATTTTCGATACTGCCTGGGATTATGCACAACATTCAGCCTGAAAATCAGCATTTACACTTCATCGGAATCGGCGGCGCCGGTATGAGCAGCATGGCGCATGTGCTGCATCAGATGGGTTACACGGTTTCCGGTTCAGATATGCGGTCCACGGAAACAACCCGTTACCTGGCGACGCTGGGAATCGAAATCTTCGCCGAGCAAGTGGCTGAAAATATTGTCGAAGCCGATCTGGTCATTTATTCCAGCGCTGTTCCGGAGAACAATCCTGAGCGTCGTGCTGCCAGAGAGGCCGGAATTCCTGAGATTCGCCGGGCGGAAATTCTGGGTGATCTTCAACGCATGTTTAAAACCTCTATTGGTGTCGCCGGGACACACGGGAAAACCACTACCACTACCCTGATTTCCCGCGCACTGGAATCTGCCGGTGTCAAGCCCTCATGGGTCATCGGTGGTATCATGAATGAGAGTGAGGAAACCGGACGGCTGGATGGCGCTGACTATTTTGTCGTTGAAGCAGATGAATACGACCGGTCATTCCACACCCTTTCTCCTACGATTGCCGTTTTGAACAACATCGAAGCCGATCACCTCGATATTTACAAAAGCTACGATCAACTGGTGGATGGATTTTTAGTCTATTGTAACAAAGTCGCCTTCTATGGATTCATCGCCGTGGGCATTGACAATCCGGAATTGCGCAGACTGATACCACGCATCAATCGGCGAATTATCACCTTTGGTCTGGCTGACGATGCAGACTACCGGGCGGTGAATATTCAGGCAGATGGATTGATGTCTACGTTCGAGCTATCGCATCGTGGACAGGAAATTCTCACGATCAGGTTGGGCGTGCCGGGTGAACACAATGTCAAAAATGCTTTGGCAGCGCTGGCCATCACCATGGAACTGGGATTACCCGTTACTGAAGCCGTAAAAGGGCTGGAGTCGTATCACGGAATCCACCGGCGCTTCGAGATTAAAGATGAAATTGATGATATTATTTTTATTGACGATTACGCCCATCATCCGGGCGAAATATTGGCGACGCTGGAGGCTGCCCGAGCGGGCTGGCCGGGTCATCGCCTGGTGGCATTCTTCCAACCCCATCTGTACTCCCGGACAAAATCTTTGGCGAAGGAGTTTGGTGAAGCTCTCACCCGGGCCGATGTCGCGGTGATTTGTGAGATTTATCCAGCGCGTGAAAAACCCATCGAAGGGGTGACCAGTCAATTAATCGCGGATGCCTGTCACATGGCGGGCGTCCCTGTCGTGCATTATTTCACCGATACCAAGACCATCCCAAAATTTATCCATAGTCAACTCCGGGCTGGCGATGTGGTCATTACCATGGGTGCTGGTGACATTGACAAGCTTAATGATGCCATGCGTGATGCCTGGCGGAAGGATGCCAATGACCTGGCGTGAATTGCGCATTGAAAAAATGCGTGGGCTGCTATGGGGTATTTTCGCGGTGGTGAGTTTCGCCTTGTTGGGGTTTCTCAGCAGCGTTTACGCCGAACGAATGGAAACCGATCAGGTTGAACGGGTGACCATTTACGGCAACCGAATTTTGAGTACTGAACGACTGCAGTCCATATTAAAACCCTACATGTTACAGCGATTGGAAGCGATCAATCCGGATTCAGTCCAGGCTCAATTCACCCGTCATCCGCTGGTAAAAACTGCCAAAGTCAGTCGGATCTACCCCAACGAATTACAGGTTCGCATCCGGGAGGTCTATCCAATCGCCTACCTCCAGGGCAATACTTACTTCAGTATTGACGCTGATGGTCGCATCCTGCCCCTACCAGATTATGGAATGATTTATACACTGCCCATCATCACCGGCATTGAAAATCCAGACGCGTTGGAGACTGAGAAAATTGTCACAGATGCCTATACCCTGAATATGCTTCAATTACTGATCCGGTTACGGCAGCAGTATCCGCACATTTATCAGGATATTTCTGAGATGAACTACACAGATGAGCAGGGATTGAAGCTGATTACCAGTAGTAACAGCACACCCGTGCTCCTGGGTAAATACAATCAGATCAATCAAAGTTGCGCCACTTTGGACGCATTTATTAATCAACTCGGATTTGGGTCGGTGTTGCCGGCCTATCGTTATGTGGACTTACGATTTGCGAATCAGGTCGTGGTCAGGGAACGCAAGTAATGGCACAATATAAGTCGATTGTAATGGGAGTTGATGTGGGCAGCAGTGAAATCTGCGCTCTCATTGCCGGGCAGCATCCCGAAACCAATGAAATTTCACTTTTAGGCATGGGAGTTAAACCGAGCGCCGGTTTACGGCGTGGGCTCGTGGTGGATATTGATACGATGAGTCATGCCATCGGCGAAACGATCGACCTGGCTGTGAAAGAGGCCGGTACCCATCCGGATCGCGCCTGTGTCAGCATCACCGGCGAACATATTGTGAGTTTGAATTCCACCGGCGTCGTGGGTATCTCAAAGCGTGGTAATGCGAACAATGGTGTTGGTGAGATCACGGAAGACCATCGGGCGCAGGTTCTTGAGGCCGCCAAGGCGATGAAACTCCCGGAGGGACGGGAAATCATCCATACGATCCCCCAACAATTCGCGGTGGATGAAGAACACGGTATTTTAAATCCCCTGGGAATGACCGGTCGCCGACTGGAAGCACAGATTCATTTGATCACCGGTTCGCAATCTGCGTTGCGGAATTTGGTACACGCATTCACCTGGTCAGGCACGAAGGTACAGCAGTTCATTTTTAGTGCATTGGCTTCAGCCCGTGCGACACTGAGCAAAGATGAGAGAAATATCGGTGTCGGATTGCTTGATATTGGTCGGGATTCTACAACTTGCATCGTTTTTAGTGAATACGATGTTCAACATTCCAATGTCCTCTCAATCGGTTCGGGTGCCGTCAGCAACGACATTGCCCAACTTTTGAGAATCACCTATGACCAGGCGGATGAGTTAAAAACCAAATACGGCACATGCTGGCTGCCCACCAGCGTGGCGGACAAATTGTTCGAAGTAAAAGGCGTTGGTGGCCGACCTGATGAGAATATCAGTGAAATCAAACTGGCAGAATTTATCGAAGCGCGCATGGACGAGATCCTCAATCTTGAGCGTGACCGCATGCGCAAATCAGGTGTATTGAAACACCTGCGTTCAGGAATAGTCATTACTGGCGGCGGTGCACGACTCCGTGGTCTTCTTCCTCTGGCTGAAAAAATATTCGAAGTCCCTGTTCGAATTGGTACGCCGCGGGGTATATCTGACCAACAGAATCGCTTGCAGGACAGTGCATACTGCACCGCTGCTGGTCTTGTTTTATCATCGTTTGAGGAGTCGGGCAACGAAGGTTGGGATCGGAGACAGGTCGGCAAACTCCTCTCCCGGGTTAAAGATTTCTTCAAAGACAATTTCTAAGCAAAGCAAGTATACAAGGAGGTTCACATGTTGTTCGAATTTGATGATCTCGCCAAACAAAAAGCGAAAATGCGTGTTGTGGGTATCGGTGGTGCTGGCGGAAATGCCATCAACCGAATGATCGATGCCCAACTCTCAGGTGTTGAGTTCATTGCGGTGAATACCGATGCACAAGCGCTGGATCATAACCTGGCAGATGTCAAGTTACAGATCGGCAAACAGCTCACCAAGGGATTGGGCGCTGGCGCTAATCTGGACATCGGTCGCGATGCTGCTGAAGAAGATCAACAAGCGGTTGCGGCGATATTAGATAGTGCAGACATGGTTTTCATCACCGCTGGTATGGGTGGTGGAACGGGAACGGGTGCTGCACCGGTTGTCGCCAAAATTGCCAAAGAGCAGGGTGCGCTGACGGTTGGAATTGTTACTACACCCTTCCGTTTCGAGGGTCCACTCCGGACGAAACGCGCCATGGAAGGTATCGCTTATCTGAAAGAGCATGTTGATACCCTCATCGTAATTCCCAACCAGCGATTGCTGGAGGTTGTAGAACGGGGCACCAGTGTGTTGGATGCATTTCTCATGGCCGATAGTGTGTTGCACCAGGCTACCAAGGGAATTTCTGACCTCATCAATATTCATGGTCTGATCAACCTTGATTTTGCCGATGTTAAAACTGTCATGTCCGGCATGGGCGATGCCATCATGGGTACCGGTCTTGCTACAGGAGAGGAAAGAGCCGTGTTGGCAGCGCAAACTGCCATCTCTTCCCCGCTTCTGAATAATACGGACATTCATGGTGCAAAAGGCTTGTTGGTGAATGTGACTGGCGGACCCGATATGACCTTAATCGAAGTTGATGAAGCCATGAATATCATCTATGATGAAGTTGGCGAAGATGCCAATATCATCTTCGGTGCGGTGATTGACGATTCGATGAAGGGTCAGATCAGTGTAACCATTATTGCCACCGGTTTTAACCAGGAGTCAGTCCGGGATAAGCAACCCAAAGTCATCGAGCCTAAGATCGAGATACGCCCGGACTTCAGTTATTCTGATCGGCCGGCAATCGCGACAGATCGCGCAATAAATGGTGATGTCGCCCGTAAGCCTGCCGAGGAATTAGAAAGTATTCTTGATGTCCCGGCATACAAACGGCGTTCAGACATGAACCAAATTGGTTCCGAACAAAAATCAGTGATTCATCATTTTGGCGATGATTTTGTCATGCCAGAATTCTCGAAGAGACCTTCATATCGGTAAATCGAGTCGGCTTGCAGGACAGGACAGTCCTTCGAAATCCGTGTCGTGTAGAACCTCACTGTGCCAAAAAAGGTGCGGTATCTTGTAGAAAAACCTCGGGGGTCTTCGGACCCCCGGGGACTTGCTTTCAGCGCTAACTGAAGCAAAATCTGTCTATTAATAAGTCTGATTAATTTCAGTAATCCACGACTGCTTGGTCGTGGCAATAAAAAGTTTCTGCTTTTCTCCTAACTAGAATACAATGGCAACACTGCCCTGAGTTTTAGCTCAAAATCAAATCTGAAGCACTTGGCAATAAAATCCGATTACATGAACTGAGATGATAGTTGATCAACCATTGCCACGACATTTATGTCGTGGATACCGTGAAACTCATTAAATGATGGGCTTTAGCCCAAATCCCTAAACCTATTCTTCTCCAGAAAAATATCATATTCTTCATTGAAAGTTCGTCTCTGATGATGTTCAACCTGATTTCTGATATAATCTCTGACACGATTTATTTGAGATTCGCTCACCGAAAGGGCGAGATACTCTTCCTGCCATTCAAATTTTCCTCGGATCAACTTTTCTGAATTTATCCAATGCGAGGATTCCCCTTTGATTGATGCAACGACCTTACTAATGCTCTGTGATACGCCCAATGAGATCAATGCATGACAATGATCTTGAACGCAGTTTATTTGTTCGATATAGATTTGTTTCTGTTGCGCATTATCCAGAATGTGTTTGATTAAATCTTCTCGTAGTCTCTCGTTAATTATCTTTTGCCGATTTTTGGTTGACCAAATCAGATGCACCCCGATTCGTACAAATGGCATAGTAAGTATTCCCAAGATGTTGGGCTAAAGCCCGATTATTCAATAACAAGGCAATCTATCCACGACATAAATGTCGTGGCAATAAAAAGTTTCTGCTTTTCTTATAACTAAAAAACAATTGGGCAACACTGCCCTGAGTTTTAGCTCAAAGTCAAATCTGAAGCACTTGGCAATAAAATCCGGTTACATGAACTCAGGGAAATTTGATCAACCATTGCCACGACATTTATGTCGTGGATACCGTGAAACTCATTAAATGATGGGCTTTAGCCCAATATTCAATTACAATCCTTTAATCACATCTCTCACCGCTTCAGCAATCAAATCAATATCAGGTGGCTTAATCGTCAAAGCCGGCGCAATCCGCACGGTCGAATGGTGCGTTTCCTTGGCATAAACGCCGCGTTTCAATAACCCTAATGACACCTTGTGTCCGTCAAGTTCCGGCTTGTTCCACATCTCGAAAGCAGTCAGCAAACCCTTACCACGCCCCTCTTTGATTTTATCCGGGAATTCCATTTTAATGTCATCATAATGTTTCAATAGTCTCGCCCCCATCACCCGGGCATTTTCGGCCAACTTTTCCTCAACCAAAACCTTGATGGCATAAACTGCGGTCACGGCCGCTAAGGGAAATCCACCAAATGTCGATCCCTCAGATCCTGGCGTTAACACACCAATAACCTCATCTGATCCCGCCACGAACGAAACCGGCAATATCCCGCCACCGGCAGCCTTACCGCAGGCCATCAAGTCTGGTTTCACACCAAATAATTGGTGCGCGAAATTGGCACCGGTACGACCAAATCCGGTTTGGACTTCGTCCACGCAGTAGAGCACATTGTATTTTTTACACAGCGCTGCGACTTGTGAATGGTAATCCGCTTGGGGAACGATAACACCCGCTTCACCCTGAATGGGCTCGACAATGAATGCCGCTATTCGATCACCCTTTTCCCGGAATTTTGCTTCCAAAGCATCGATGTCATTGAATGGAACTGTTTCGATACCTGGCAAAAATGGTCCAAAATCTTCTTTGCTGTCAGGATCTGTGGAGGCTGAAACCGCGAACAAAGACCGTCCATGGAAATTGCCATCGGCGACAATTAAAATCGCTTCATTCTGCGGAATGCCTTTGACGCGATAACCCCAGCGACGGGAAAGTTTCGCCATGAGTTCCGGGGCTTCCACGCCGGCAACTTTTGGAACGACGCGATCCATTTTCGTCACCGCGGTTGCAGCCAAAAGGAACGCCGCCATGTATTTATGTCGAATGGAGCGCGGTACGGTAGTAATTTTCTCCGTGGTC
>Ga0210009_1000837_pt1 | contig 30277 bp, 26 predicted proteins | sample CryGeyCG2114_065_FD_185457 | JGI IMG/M metagenome (GOLD analysis project Ga0210009, IMG submission 185457) | Groundwater microbial communities from aquifer - Crystal Geyser CG12_big_fil_rev_8/21/14_0.65 (SPAdes) (version 2) | ecosystem: Environmental > Aquatic > Deep subsurface > Groundwater ...
TACAACTAATAATAATTATAATGAGAAAATTAATAACTATTATTTTTATTGAATTGTCCAACAAATCATTTTTCATAATAACAGCCAAAGTTCGTCAAGTAAATGCTAGCTTCCATAATTGGAATTAATTTAATTTTAATTGCTTTTTGATACTAAAATGTGGTTATTATTTTAGCTAATTTTTGCGATTGCATTCGTCTATCATAATTTTCAATTACAAAATTGCGACCTTTAATGCCAATTTCTTTCAAATCATTTTGACAGAGTAATTCAATTCCATTAACTAACGCATCAACATTATTTGGTTCAACTAAAATCCCGGCTCCACATTTTTTAAAAATTTCCGAAACTTCTGCGTCTTCAATATTGGAAAGCAACACGGGAATTCCACAAGCCCAACTTTCAAAGCATTTTACTGGAATATTTCCACCAGTATCATTTTTAATGTTTTTTCTTGGAATAATACTAATATCCGTAGCCGCAACCAATTTTGCAACTTCTTCCATTGGCAAAGATTTGATAGTTGTAAATGAAATTTTATTTTTAATTTGATTAATTATGTTTTCGAGATTATCTCCTGAACCGATTGAAAGAAAATGAAAATTCTGTTCAGAAAATCGGTTATCCGATAAAAATTCACCAAGAATTTCAATATCGTTCATTCCATGATTATACGAGCCAAAATAGATAATAACTTTTTTTTCAGTCGGAATTTTATACTTTTTACGAATTTCGGTCTTTTCAAGTTCATCAATTGGTTTGAAAACTTCGGTATCTGCACCATTAAATATAATTTCACATTTGTCAATTTCATCAATTTTACTTAAAATATTTTGTTTGTCGCCATTTGCAGTTACAATAATTTTATGCGAATTTTTAAGCAAATATTTTTCAATTTTTGATAAACCTTTGATGTAATATTCATTTGTCAAAATTCCAAGTTCGATGCCAATATCGGGCCAAACATCACGAATATCAAAAATGAACTTCGCTTTTTTGATTTTTGAATAAATCAATGCTGCGAGTGAAGTAAATATTGGTGGCGAAGATGAAATAACAACATCTGGTTTGAAGCTATTAAAAAGTATATAAATTAGCGAAAACTTGAAATATGAAATGTATGATAGAAGTCTGCCAATTAATGAATGTGAGCCAACAAACCAAATTGGAAGATAAGTTATGTTCTCAGTTTCATTTTTTACAACTATCTTTCCTTTAAATCCATCAAAAATTTTCCCGAGAGGATAACTTGGTTTTGGCGAAATTACCAAAACTTCGTGACCAGCATTTCGCAAAGATTTTACAAAATAATCAGCTCGCACTGAAGCTGCTCCAGTCTCTGGCTTAAAAAAATGTGAATAATATAGGATTTTCATAATTTATTTTCGATTAACTTCTTTAGTTCTATTTTGCTTGGAAGTACTGTTTGGTATTTACTAGCAAATATCTGTTCATTGTTTTCAGGTAAAGTTATTTCTACTAAAGAATCATTTTTCTTTTTACACAAAATTATACCAATAGTTTTGTTTTCGTTCTTTAGTTTAACTTTTCTATCATAATAATTAACATACATTTGCATTTGACCAAGATCTTGGTGCGTTATTTCTCCAATTTTTAGGTCAATAAGTATAAAACATTGTAAAATACGATTATAAAAACTAAATCTACTTTAAAATGTTTATCATCAAAACTAAATCTTACTTGCCTACCAATAAAAGCATATCCTTTTCCCAATTCAAGTAAAAAATGCTCCAATTTATCAATAATTTTGGTCTCAAGTTCGCTTTCTGAATAATTTTTATTCTCTGGCAAACCAATAAATTCCAAAATGTATGGGTCTTTCAGTGTATCTTTTGCTTTTTCTATTACTTGCCCTTTTTTTGATAATTCTTTTACCGCTTTTTTATCTCTACTTAAAACCAATCTTTCGTACAATGCGCTATCAAATTGTCTCTGTAATTCTCGCAAACTCCAATTATTTGTGAATGCTTCAATTTCATAAAAATTTCTCTCTGCTTTATCTTCAATACGCATTAAGTTTAAATAATGAGACCAACTTAATTTGAATTCCGCAGACACTGTCTGCGTTTTTGCAAAGACTAAGTAAAACTGTCGCATTTGTTCAAGATTTCTCTGCGAAAAACCTCTTCCAAACTCTTGCAATAATCTTTCTGAAAGGTCTTTCAATAAATGCTTGCCATATTCCGCACGTTTTAATCCTTGTTGTTCCTCTTCAACAATCATTTTACCTATATGAAAATAGGACGAAACCATTGTTTGATTAACAGATATAACAACATTAGCACGTGCTTGTTTTAATACTTCAGCAACTTTATCGTAAAGATTAATTTTAATATTTTGTTTAAGCTTAGCCATATTTAATTACTTCACTATAAAATATCTAATTTGCAATACTTAAAATGTTTACAAGAACCATTGCAAACTGAAGTAGCTCCAGTTTCTGGCTTAAAAAAATGTGAATAGTAGAGAATTTTCATTTATTGCTCAATAATTCATTATAGCATTTTAATAGTTTTTCTTCTTGAGATAACCAATTCCACTTTTCAAGAACCATTTTTTGACCATTTTTACTCATTTCAATTAATCTATTTTTGTCGCTAATCAAATCTAAAACTAATTTAGCAATACTTTCTGGATTATTTTGGTCAACTACAATACCTGTGTTAGCTTTAATTACAAATTCATCGTAAATTGGAAAATTAGAAACTGCAAATGGAATTCCCCAAATCATATAATCAAATATTTTAGTAGAAAGTGATTCAATATAATTACCTATTGGTTGCAAAAGTGAAAACCCAAAATCTGATTTTGCAAGTATTTCATAAACTTTGAATAATGAAACTCGTCCATAAATAATTACATTTTCATTCAAATTATTATTTTTAATAAAATCAATGACATCTTTTTCTAATTTAATTGAAGCAAAATGACCGGCAATATGCAATTTCGATTGTTTTTTCTTCATTAAAATATATTTAAAAGTTTCTAATAATTCAAAGATGCATCTATCAATCATTATTGCACCCACATAGACAAAATTATTTATTTCATTAAATGTTTTCGGTAGAATTTCATTTTGTGGAAAAATTGGATAATTAAGTATTTCAACTGCTCGTTTACCATAAATTTTACCATAGGAAGTTTCTGCAATTATTATCAAATCGAAGCTTTTAACGAATTTATCTTCAAATTTAGGATAAATTGCTTTAATAATTTTTCTAACAAAAAGTGGAAGCCAACGTTTATCAATAAATGAGTCTCTAAAATTTTCGTGCACATCAAAAACAATCTTTTTGTTAAATATTTTTTTTAATATGTAAGCAACAAAAATTAGCTCAGGATTATTAAATTGAACAATTTCAAATTTTCCACGAATAGTTTTAAATAGAATAATCCAATGCAAAATTAAAAACCTTAAAAAGATACTTTTAAATATTGGAATAGGGATAATTCGTACTGAATGGTGATAAAATTCTTGTTTCCTTTCTGATTTTACCATATAAGTAATATCGCTAAATTCCTTTTTTAAGGATAAAACCAACTTATAAAATATTCGTGGATCATCTAAAACATTTACTGCAGAAACAACTAAAACTTTAGGCATTATAAAACTTCCGATTAAAAACATTTATAAAAAGTTTGCTTCTATTTATTATCATATTCTTCGTTTTTTCTTTTTTAATCAATTTTGCGAAAGGCATGAATAAAAGACCATTTAAAAACACTAAAATTTTAAAGAAAAATAGCTTTCTCTTTCCATAAAATTTCTGAATAAAATAAAATAGACTTGTATAATTCATTATTATTTTGTCCTTCACATATTGATTACCTAATGTAGTATCTCCAATATGGTTTATTGAAACATTTGGATAGTAGTATAATTTTGATATTCCTTTAACTCTTTTTGATAAATCAATATCTTCAACGTACATAAAAAAGTTTTCATCAAACCCATTTACTTGTAAATATATATCCTTTCTAAATAGCATAAAAGCCCCAGAAATAACATCTGGAAATTGTTCAATTAAAAAATCTGATTTCGAATAATAATATTTTTTGTTAAAAAATCTTTTTAGTAATGGAATTTTAAACAAGAAGAAAAGTTGAACAACAAAAAACATAAAATCAATTTTTTTTCTAATTACAGTTTCTTGCAAATTGTTGTTTTCATCAACTAATTTACAAATACTTCCTCCAATTTCTTTGTCCTTTTCCATTATTTCGTACATTTTGTCCAAGACATCGTTTTGTAAAAGAGTATCAGGATTAAGAATTAGGATATAATTTCCATTTGAATTTTTTACCCCAATATTGTTTGCTTTTCCAAAACCTAAATTAGTTTCATTTTCAATTATTGAAATTTTGGATGATATTTTTTGCAATTCCTCAATTTTTATATCGGTGCATTTATTTATAACAACTATTATTTCGTAATCAATTTTGGTTTTTGAATTTAACACAGAGTTAATTGAGTCAAAAATAACATCGGAATTATTGTAATAGACATAAATTATTGAAATCATCTATTTACCAGAAATTTAATTTTAGCTAAATACTTTTCTAAATTAACAGTACTTAAAATTGTATAAAGTTCATCATAATTAAGAATATTTAACCCTAATAAAGATATAGTGACAAAAATAAGTTCTGGAATAACAACAATATGAAAGCTTAAATTGCTCAAAAAATAGAAAAATAATATATTTATAGCCAACCAAATAGCTATTTTGAAATAATTTATCCTCAATTTTATTGTTTTTTGAAGCATATAAAATAGATATAAACTTCCAACGAAAATTGCCACTAATTTAATAATACTTGCACCAATGTATGAATAATCTGTTAGGAAAATAAAATATAGTGGAATTGAAAATATATTTATCAATACTCCATAAATAAAACTCATTTTCTGCTTATTTAAAGCAGTTAACAAATCAACCATAAAAAAGTTTATAAATAAAAACACAATGGAAATTCCTAAATATTTTAGTGGTGCTACTGCCAAAATGTATTTTTGACCAAAAACTAATTCAATAATATCTTTTGAATGAAAAAAGACAAATATTGAAATAATTGTTGAAAAAAGAAAAATTATAGTAAAAACTGAACTTACTAATTTTGAAATATTTTCATTGTTTTTGATTTTATTTACAATTAATGGAAAGAAGGTTAGAGTAATTGCTGAGGCAAAAATCATAAAAGGCGTTGATAACCTAATTGCTGAACTATATAACGCAACCGATTTTTCATCATTGAAAATTCCAATTAGAACTGTATCTATTTGACTATAAATTACCATTAGAACAACATATCCATAAATAGGTAACGACATTTTTAATAACGACTTAAATATGCCACTATTAAACGAAAACTTAAGATTTTCTTGTTTTCTAAGCATTATTATCAAAACTATTGTTGATGGAATGTTGGATATTACATAAGCTAAGCCGAAAAGGATAAGCGCATTCTGATTTGGATTTATAAATAATGAAAAAACTAATAACAAAACGCCATCTAACAATACCAATAACATGGGATAACCCATTTTTAACGATACCTTGTAGGGAGTTATTAATAATTCGCGAATATTTGTGTATTTGTTTGAAAAAAAGACATTAATTGTAAATAGATTTAATAATAAATTTTCTGTAAAGGAATTTGTAAATATTAGTGAATATAAATTTATAATTATAAGTACAAGTATTATTAAAATTGATTTTACAAGTAATGTAGAACTTAAATATTCACTAAAATTACCGTTTTTTGTTGTTTCTCGAAGTACAATTGGATTTATTCCTAAATCGATAAATTTTGCTACAAAACCAATAATTGCCAATAAATAATTAAAAGTACCAAAATCATTAATAGAAAGAACACGCGCAATTATGCCAAATGTAACAATATTAAGCAAAAGCGAAATAATTTGAGCAATTGAAACTGAAAAAATATTGTTTCTGATCGATTTCAGTTTTGTTGTCATTAATGCAGTTCCCTAACAACTCTGTTTCTTATCATAATTTCAGTCACTTTGATAACAAGCAAAATAAAACCTAAACTTAAAATCCAATCAGCTAAACGAGTTACAATCATCAAAAATGAAACCGCAAGTATCAAAGTTAAAAAAGTGAGAACAACTAAATAATTTAAATTTGATCCATTATAAAACTGAACCCAAGAAAATGAGATATAAAGTCCAAAAAAATAAAGAATTATCAAAGTAGCAGGAAAGCTAAAATCAACGATTAGTTCTCTTAAATATGTTCCAGTATTTATCCACACTGGAATATAATATGCTTTTTGATATCCGTTTGGTCTTTCCGTCAATTCAAAATTACTTGCAAAATTATAAACAAACTGTAACGTATTTTCTCCTAATCTAACATTTTCATTAGACTTTTCTAAAAATTTATTTAATACACCAACATGCCCACTTAAATATAAATAGATTGAGGGAGAAATAAATGGAGATTCTTGTAATTTTTGCATAGCCCTTGTTTCACCCTCAAAACTTTCAACAGAACCTCTTAAATTCTTTATACCAACAATTGTGAGAGTAAAAAGAAGAATTACAATTAATCCTTGAAAAAACAATTGCCGCTTTTCCCATTTACTAATTTTATGAATTGTTGTTATGAAAAACAGACAAAAAATAAATGTAAAAACATACTCAAGAAACCCAAGCAGAATACTAGCTCTTCCAGCTAATGCTGTATTTTTAATAATTATCGCAATTAGTGGTAAAAAGGAAATTATTTTTATCTTTTTTTTATATGCGCTATATAATCCAGCAAAAAAGATAGAGGCATAAATAAAAATTGATAAGTATGGTATAACACCTTTTATTTCTCCCTCAACTCTCATTTGATAAACTTTTCCAAGATGACCTAATATTTCAAAAACGCTATTGTAAATTTTTAACAAAACAAACCAAGTATGGAATGCACTAAATAATCCAATTAATCCAAAAATTAGAGCAAGCCAAAATAATATTTTACCGTCGTTATAAAATATTATTGGCAGATTATTAGATGATTCATTTTTTTTTTGCTTAGATTTTAGAGCATCAAACGCAGTAAAATATGTTATACTGCCTAAAAAAAGACTTATATGTGCGGCAACAATAACAAACCAAGTTTCACTACTTAAGTCATCATAATTAATTAGTTTGAGATGATAAAAACTAAGCATTGCAAACCAAATAACAGTATAAATCGATAGAGGATTTATCCATTTTTTAAAAATATACTTGCTAATCCAAAGTGAAAGAAAAAAGATAATATTAAGTATTAAAAAAATCATTCTTGCTATTCTTTTATTTTATACAATTTTACAATTTTGTCAAAAATTCTTTTTTCCTTTTCTTCAAAGTTATTTTGTGGTGCATAGTTGGCTAACTTGTAACCTCTAAAAATTAAAGGTAACTGTATAAATAATGCTAAAAAGAAGATTGATAAAATTATAAATGCTTTTTTAGGCGAATCTTTCAATTCAGGAGCAATAGCTTTATCAATTATAGTTATAGTTGGAATTGTTTTTTGTTCTTCCATCATTGCTTGTTCATACATGGGAAGTGTAAATTCTAATAATTTTGCTTGTATTTCCAATTCACGTTTTATTTGTAAAAATCGTAATTGAACATTTGGTAGTTCATCAATTTTTAAGAAAATGAGAGAATTATCTGATTGTTTTCCGCTTTTTAAATCACTAATTTTTTTCTTTAGCAAATTCACTTGTGATTCTGCAACAACCACACTTGGATTATTTTCGCCTTGTGTTTCTTTAACCAAATCTCTTTCAAGTTCTTTAAGAGAAAGTTGAGTTTCTAATTCTGCATAAGCTTTAAAAGCTACTTCAATTTGCTCAGGAATAGCAAAGATTCCTGTTTCTTTTTGAAATATTTCTAAACTTAATTCAGCATCTTTTAAGTCATTCATATTTTTAAAGTATCGCTTTTCAACAAATTCGCGATATTTTTTTGCATATGTAATAGCATATTCTTGACTCATTTTATCAAGTTCTGAAGTAGCAAAATTTACAATTTCTGCACTAATTTCTGGATTTTTATGAATCATACTTATTTCAATAAAGCCGTTATCATTTAAGTCAAATTTAAAATCATCTTTAAATGCTTTTAGAGTTTTAGCTCTTTTATATTCTGTAATTTCGTAATATCCAACCAAATTAAATTTTTCAATTATTTTTTCTGACATTTGATTGCTTGCAAGAAATCCAAATAACTTATCTTCGGTATTTCCTCCTCCGCCACCAAAAGCTTTACTAAAAACACCGCCTATGTCCTGCATCATTCCGCCTAACAAACCCCCGCCAGATGATTCTTGAATCATAATAGTAGAATCGGCTTTAAATTTTTCTGGAATTAAGAAAGTAATTCCGGTAGTAATTATTGCAACAACTAATAAATTTATAATTAAAAATTTTTTCCATTTTAATAAAATTGAAAGATAATCTGTGTATGAAACTTCTCTTTTTTCTTTAATTTCTGACATATATTTTTCTCAATTATGGATTTATATTAATCCGTTTTTTTTAATAAATTATTTAATCCTATTTCTAATTTAGCTTTCACTATACTTCTTTTCTGAAAATATTCCAAAATTTCATAAATAGTTTTCTCCACACATTTCAAATTAAAATTATTTTTTAACTATTTCCCAATAACCACCTAATTTGGGACCAACTCTCTTAACAATTTTAAATTTTCTAAATTTGCTAATATAATTTTCAATAGTTCTTGAACTTTTATTTAATTCATCTGCAATTTCTTTTGCCGTTATTTTAGGATCATCACCTATTAGTTGTAATGTTTGTAGCTCATCCGGAGAAAATTCATTCCGAAATTCTTTCCGAATCGTTCCGAAGTCCTTTCCGAATCGTTCCGAAATTTTATAGTTGCTTTTTAATTCCCAATAACCTGTTTTATCAGAGCCAATTCTTACTAATTCACCATCACTTTTAAGCTTCATAATGCTCATTTCAACGGCTCTTGTAGTTTTTCCAAGTTTTCTGGCAAGTTCAAAAATAGTAATTTTCTTATCAGAAAAAATAGCTTCCAGAATTTTCTCCGAAGTTTTCTCCGAAGTTTTCTCCGAAGTTTTCTCCGAAGTTTTTGGTGGTGTTTCGTCTTCAATTATTCCAAAATTACTAGCACCTATTTCTTTTTCAAAAACTATTGCTAAACCAGGTCCCATTTTTTTATAATATGGTTTTGGTAACCCTGCATTTATGCAATAATCAATAGTATCTCTTATACCTCTACCCCAAATTTCAATATATCCAGCCCGAAAAAAGGCTTTAGCAATATCTGGATTGGCAGGTTCAGAAGTGTGCTTATCAGTCAATGTTTTAATAGTCCAATTCTCGGGTAATTCGCCGTTATTGTATATCATCATCCAACTACCATAAACACTTATTTGAACCGGGTTAGAACTTGTATAATCTTTATGTATTAAAGCATTTAAAAGGGCTTCACGTAATGCTTCTTCTGGATAATCATAAGTTTCTGTTCTAGTTAACCCTTCGTAAGCAATATTTGCTCTCATATATTTTGTTGTAAGCAAATCCATTGTCTTTTCAACTTGTTCAAATAAGCTTCCGTATATCTCATCTTGATAAAGCAAATCGGAGTGAGTTCTAAAAAAACCAATTTTAACGTATGAACCTGTTATTAGTTGCTCAGGATTTTTTCCAAAAGCAATTACTGCGGCACGTTTTAGCTCGTTGTTGTTAGTTAATCCTAATAGTTTTATAAGATTTTCATTACTTTCATTTATATCTTCAATTGGAACACGTTTACTTTTTGAAGCTTTTTTGCGGAATATATTAATGGCAGTTTCAGACAAATCTTCCATTGTAAATCCTTCAGCAGTAATAGAATCCCATTTTTTACCAATTTTTTTCAATAATAATTTTTCAAGAGCATTTCCTTTTAATTCTTGAATAGTACTTCCACTCCTGAAATAAAAACGACCTTGATAAGAAATAGGATTAGAATAAGAATCTATTTTAATTTCAATAAAAAACTTATCATTTTCAGAAAGGAGATTTACTTCAACAGAAATTCCTAAAATATTTGCAATTTTATTAGGTAAATCTTCTAACAACTTTTTATAATTTTGAACTCCAACAACATTTCCAGAATTATCAATTCCAATAAATAAAGTTCCACCTTTGGCATTTGCAAACCCACAAACCCATTTTAAGTATTCATCTTTCCAAACACTTTTAGTCTCTATATTTTGGTTTTCAACATTCATTTTTTACTTAAAAATTAAAAATACTGTTGCAACGCCAGCCACAACTGCTGCAATTTTTGAAACTCTTGTTAGGTAATGATCAAAATTACGTGGAATATCTTTGGGAACCCAAATATAATCTCCAGATTCTATTTCGTATTTATTATCATTATCTGTCATATTAATCCAAGCGCGTGTTTTATTTTTGATAAGAAAAACTGCATCTTTTGCTCTTCCACCAAATCCACCAGATTTTGAAATATAATAATTGTAATCTTGTCCTTTAACAAAATCAACAAAACCTGGGTTAAGAACTTGTCCAAAGACATTTACTAAATTTGTAATTTCTGGTATATAAATAATATCCCCATCTTTTACAATAAATTTACTGTTTTCGGAACTATCCTCAAGCACCTTACTAAAATCAACAGTAACTATAGATTTAGCATTACGAAGTTGGTTATCGTAAATAAGACTAAGTGAATCTTCTGCTTCAATATCTGCCATTCTAATCATCATTAATAAATCTGTTTGTCTATTTAGAGCTCTTAAATTAAAAGCTCGTCTTCTATCTTGAAAAGGAACATTAGTAGTATTTGTGATTGAATTAGATCTAATTAATTCACCGTTATTCAAATCGGCAGATTCTTTAAATCCTCCAGCTTTTTCAATTATTTCTTTAATGGTTGTGTTATCCTTTGTAATAAATATATAACCAGGTTTGTTTATTTCGCCTTCGATAAGAACTTTAAAATCCCTTTTTTGAGTTTCATTAGCAATTACTCTAATTCTATCGCCTCGTTTTAATTTAGGATTATCCTCTAAACTATTAACTATTATTTTTTCATTCATTCCATCATAGCTTAAACGCGTAATTTCAATTGTATTAACATTTTCGTAAGCTGGGTTAATTCCATTTGCAAAAAGTATTGCGGTTAAAAGATCATCTCCTTCAACAAATTGGAATTGTGTTGGCTTATTTACTGCACCTTCAACTTCAATAAAATTGCGATGCCAATCAACTTTTGGGAAAATAAGCACATCGCCATTAAGCAAATAAGGATTTTCATTATAGTTTGCAGTTAATCTAAATTTTTGTAAGTCAATTAACTGTTCTGTTCCATCAAAATGTTTTAGAACTATTCCACGTTCGGCATATTCATTTAATTCTGCCTTTAACTGATTAAAAGAACGAGCATCTGTGGAACTTGTAAGATATGCTAAACGGAATTGGTTATAATATCTTGTAATAAACTCATCCACACGTTCAGTTGTCGCCGCTGGAAAAGTACCATTTGTTATAAATTCGCCGCCGATTGTAACAGAGATTTTGTTTAAAGCCGCAAATGAACTCTGCTGTATATCGTTCATATCTTGAGCTGTTAACGCTGTGGTTAAAATTATTGCCAAAAATAGAATTTTTAATTTCATTATTTATTTTCCTTTTTAAAAAAGAGAGAATTATTACGCAGAGTTCCTCTGAGAAGGCACGGAGAACCACAGAGAAAAATCTATTTAATTAATTACTCGTTTTAATCCATTTGTTAATTTAGTGACATTAAAATTTATTAGTAATCCAAGCTTATATTTACCTAATCTAAGATATGTTAAAACTTGAGCTAAATGGACACTTGTAAAAGATTCAACCGTTTTTAGCTCAACTACAACTTTATCCTCTACTAAAAAATCCATTCTATATCCATGCTCTAATTTAATTTCTTTGTAAATTATTGGCATTGGCACTTCTTTTTCCACCTTCAAACCAGCTTTTTTCAACTCATAATACAAACACTCTTGATATGCAGATTCTAATAAACCAGGTCCAAGTATTTTATGAACTTTAATTGCACAACCAATAATTATTTCAGTTAATTGATTTTCAACCATTTTTGCCTTCCTTTCTTATTATTTCTCCTCCGTGAACCTCTGTGACTACTCTGGGGTTCTCTGTGTAACATTATTTTTTGCTCAATGTATTTCATGCATTTGTTTCCAATATCAATTATTTCCTATTAACGTTTATAAAATAGCATGTACTATAATGACTTTAATACGCAAAAAAGCCCAAATAAATTCCAGTTTGGATAAAAAAGGCATTTCCATTAACAGAACTTGGAACATTTTTAAGAGTTTTAGCGTTTTCAATTGTCCAACTTTCATTCAATGTAAATTGGTAACCGCTTCCAACTCTTAATGCAAAAAACCTAGTTAAAGGAACGTCAATATTTATTGTAGGTGAAATAGTAAAATAGTTGTTCTCCATTTTACGACTAATATTATCAGTTCCATTCAAATTATTAAATTCATTCCAAGTTTCTTGCCACGCAAAGTCATTTTTATTTTGGAATTGTTCAATAGTAATTTTTCCACCACCAATCATTCCACCCAATGAAATTGCAACTCTTTTCACAAATGGGAGTGTATATTCAACTGTAAAAGCTCCTGCACTTAAGCCATATTTTACTTCTCTATTAAAACCATTTGAATTGGATATTACAGACTTAGTTCCGCCAAAACCCATTCCACCAATTCGCAAATCATCAACAAGCATAATATAAACATAACCGCTTCCGCCCCAAGTTAAAATTCCACCATCAAATTTTTCATTAATTCCAAATGAAGGAAGTTGTTTATTTATTTCATTAAAATTGGGGAAAATCCACGAGGTTGTTAATCCACCAGCCAATCCAAACTTGCTCATCCATCCAACTTGGCTGCTTATTTGCGCAAAGGAAAAAGATGCAATAAAAAAAGTAAATATTAGTATTTTTCGCATATTCGGTTTTTAGAAAAAAATTATTTAACGATGCGTAAGTTATTAAAATATAATGTAATTCGCTTTAACATATAGTGGAAAAATAATTCCTTTCGGTTCTCATTTTGGTTCAAAATAAAAAAAATCCCTTTTATGGCAAACAAATTTTACCAAGAATAGTTGATCTGTTAGCTCCGGTTGTTCTTGGTATGTTTGATGGATTTCCACAAATTGTTTCGTTTGCAAGCACAGCAAAGCAAATGGCTTCTTTAGCATCGGATGAAACACCAATTTCGTCAATTACTTTAACTTCAACGTTTTCAAAATATTGTGCTAAGGATTGATATAAAAATTTATTTTTTGCCCCACCACCACTAATAAAAAGTTCATTCAATTTTGTTTCTTCTTCAACAAATTTTTCATAATTTCGATAAACAGCATAAGCAGTAAATTTTGTTATTGTATGCAGCCAATCCTCTGGAGCAACATTTTTAAATTCATCAAAAAGTGGAACTAAAAATTCCATTCCATAATACTCTCTGCCAGTAGATTTGGGAGGCTCCATTTCAATAAAGCTATCTTTTGTAATAAGAGCAATTAATAAATCTTCATTCAATTTTCCAGAATCTGCAATATCGCCATTTTCGTCAAACTCTTTATCGAAAAACCGCTTCATCAAAATATCAATCATCATATTGCCAGGTCCTGTATCAAAAGCAAGAACATTGTTCTGTCCCTTTTGTTTGTGCAAAATTGTAATATTTGAAATTCCACCAATATTTAATAATCCACGATTTTTTTCGTTTGAATGGAATAGCAAAAAATCAAAGTAAGGCACTAGTGGCGCACCTTGTCCACCCAAAGCAACATCACTTGGACGAAAATCGCCTACAGTAATTTTGCCCGTTAGTTTCGCCAAAACCGAGGGGTCACCAATTTGTAAAGTTGAAGCAACTTGGTGCTCAAAATAATTAGTAGCTTTTGGAAGATGCTGAATTGTTTGTCCGTGAGAACCTATTAAATCAATTTTATCTTTATCAAAATTAATTTCCTCACATAATGTATTAATTGCTTCGGCGTATATTTGAGGAATTAAAAAATTAAGTTGTGAAATATCCTCAACGTTGCTCGATTCTTTTACTGAATTACGAAGTATTATTGCTTTTAGTCCTTCTGGAAATGGATATTCAATAAATCCAAGTAGATTAATTCTTGTTTCAATCCAATTGTTTCTAATTTCTACTAATGCAACATCAACTCCGTCTAAAGAAGTGCCCGACATAAGCCCGATAACATTTTTTACATCTTTGTTAGAAATTTCAAATAACTTTTTCATAATTAGCCTAAAATTATTTCTGATTCAACAAAATAATAATTTATTGTTTTAATTAAACCCAAAATATTTGCATTGCTCTATTTTTAAAATTGTTAGTCTTTATCCTTTAAGTTTCTGCAAAATAAGGATTTATCTCTTTGTCATTTCGATCCCGATGTTTTTTCGGGAGAGAAATCTCGCACAATTTGAAAGATTTCTCACCCACAAAACGGGTTTGAAATGACAGATTCATTATTTTGCAGAAACTCTCTTGTGTTATGTTCACGTTAAACATTTTCAAAAGTACTTTCTCCAAAAATTGAATTATTTTGGATTAAAAACAGCACAATAATTTCAATATAACTTAAAGACTAAATTGGCAAATCGTCCATTGGTGGTTGCTCGTCACTACTATAAGGAGGAGTAACATTGTTATGAAACAAATCTAAATTTTCGAAACGTGCATATTCTTTAATAAATCTTAATTTAACATCACCAACCGGACCGTTACGTTGTTTACTTATTATAATTTCGGCAACACCTTCGGTGGTATCACCATTAGAAAATTGAGTAATTCCATAATATTCTGGACGGTAAAGAAAAATAACAACATCGGCGTCTTGCTCAATTGCTCCCGATTCCCTAAGATGTGAAAGCATTGGTCTTTTATCCGAAGTTGCTTCAACAGCTCTATTTAACTGTGATAACGCAATTACAGGAACATTTAAATCTTTTGCAAGTGCTTTTAATGACCGAGAAATTAACGATATTTCTCGTTCACGGCTTTCAACTTTGCTTCCAGCATTCATTAGCTGAAGGTAATCAACAACAATTAATCCAATTCCTTTTTCTTTATGCAATCGGCGTGATTTTGCTCTCATTTCAAGAATTGAAAGACCAGGAGTATCATCAATATAAATTGGAGCCGAACTTAGTTTATGTACTGTTCTACTAATCTTCTGTCCATCAGAATCTCTAAAATTACCAGTTCTTAAACTATGTGCATCCATTCTAGCTTCAGCAGAAATTAATCTTGACGCAAGTTGTACTGTTGACATTTCGAGACTAAAAAATGCAACAGGCACATTATAATCAATAGCAGCATTTCGCATAAATGAAAGAGCAAATGCTGTTTTCCCCATTGAAGGACGTGCGGCAATAATAATTAAATCCGATTTTTGATAGCCGCCAAGTATTTCATCCAATTGAAAATATCCAGTTTGAACAGCAATGGAGCCAAGTTTATTGGCTTTTATTGCTTCAATCATTTCCCAAGCATCTCTTACCGCTGTTTTCATTGAAGTAAATGATTCTTTAGTACCTTCTTGCGAAATATTAAACATTTTTTGTTCAGCTTCGTCAAGTAAATCAAACACATCTTCTTTTGAATCAAATGCCGAAGTTGCAACATCAAGCGAAGTTGTAATTAGTTTTCGAAGAATCCATTTTTCTAATACAATTCTTGAATGATATTCCACATTTGCAGCCGAAGCTATATCTTGAGCAAGTTTGCTTATGTATGCGGCACCACCAGCTTCATCCGTTTTGCCTTGCTTTTGCAATTCTTCATAAAGAATTACTGTATCTAATGGTTCATTTGCTTCGTATAAGGATTGGATTGCTTTAAATATTATTTTGTGCTTAGGGTCAAAAAATGAATCGGGCTTTAATATTTCAAATACTTTTGGAATTGCATCGTTATCCATCAACATTGCGCCAAGAATTTCTCTTTCAACCTCAATGGCAGATGGTGGTTGCTTTGATGATGTTTTTAGATTTTCAAAGTTGAAATTTTCTTTTTCGGAATCCATTTAGTTGCTCACTAATTCATTTTTTTGCTGAATTTATGTGTGCAATGAATTTAATTTTTTCTAATCCTTTGCACAGAATATTTATTTATGTAATTCATCGTATATCTTTTTTACTTTTTGCACATCTTCCCAAGTTGGTCTTTTCCAATTTGGATTTCGCAACAAAGCAGCTGGATGGTAAGTTACCATAGTTTTAATTCCAGTAATTTCATACACGTTCGCTCTCATTTTAGTGAGCGATTCGTCATTATTTAATAGAACGTTTGCGGCAACTTTACCAAGGCATAAAATTACTTTTGGTTTTATTAAGTCAATTTGTTTATACAAATAAGGTTTGCAAACTTCTCTTTCACTTGGCAAAGGGTCGCGATTGTTAGGTGGGCGACATTTAAGAATATTTGCAATAAAAACATCTTCCCTTTTAAAGCCAATAGCAATTAAAATATCATTTAATAATTTACCAGCTCTACCAACAAATGGAATGCCACTTTTATCTTCTTCGGCACCAGGAGCTTCGCCTATTAACATTAAATCAGCATTTGGATTTCCTTCACCAAAAACAAATTTATTACGCGTTTCAGAAAGTCCACATAATTGGCAAGTATTAATTTTATTATTAAACTCATCAAGCGTTAAAATACTATCAAATTTAGTTAAATTTTGAACTGTTGGATTTTGTTCTTTTTTTTCTTTCTTAATATTTTTTTCGGATGAAACCAAAGTTCGCTCAACTTCCTTATTATATTTAATTTCGCTTATTTCAATTAAAGTATATAAATCATCGCCAAAAATTTCTTTTTGATTTTGAAGCAATTGTATTAAATTTTCTTTTAAATTCAATTTTTAGCTAATCAAAAATATTTATTCTTCTTCTATATATCTAAAATTTAGATTACCATCTAATAATTCATTAAAAGCTCTTAGATGTGGTTTTTCTCTTTTTTCAAATTGAAGGGAAATTCTTTCTTGATCTGGATTGCCACGTTCTTCAAATTCATCTTCAGCTGCTGGAATTATTGTGCTAATAAGCTGATTAAATTCTAATCTGTTTTCGTCATTAATTTGACGTGCTCTTTTTCCGGCAGCAATTATAGCTTCATAAATATTTTCGGCTTTACCGTCTATTTTTCTTAAATCGATTGGTTGAATTGCCATTTAATTCTCCTTGGTTAATTCACTTTTTAATATATTATAAATTTTTTCTCTTGCGTTTTCTATATCGTCATTTACAACTTTATATTGAAACTGATCTTGGAAATCTATTTCCATTTTGGCTCTTTCAAACCTTTTTTGTAAATCTTTTTCTGTTTCAGTATTCCTTTTAATCAATCTCTTTTTTAACTCTTCAATACTTGGCGGTAAAATAAAAATTAAAATTGCTTCGGGATAAACTGATTTTATTTTAACAGCACCTTTAACATCAACTTCTAAAAGAACCGATTTATCATTTTCAATTTCCGAATTAATAAAACTTTTTAAAGTACCATAATAATAACCATAAAAAGTTTCCCATTCTACAAATTCGTTAGCTTCAATTTTCTTTTTAAATTCTGTTTCATCCATAAAAAAATAATCAACACCATCAATTTCAAAATCTCTTCTGCTTCTAGTAGTTGCAGAAATAGAAAATGTAATTTCTGGAAATTTAGGAAGAACACTTCTTACAACTGTTGTTTTACCTGCTCCACTTGGTGCTGAAACTACAAAAATTTTACTCATAAATCATTCTATATTTTGAACTTGTTCTCTAATTTTTTCTAATTCTTCTTTTATAATTAAACCTCTGTTTGAAACTTCAAGTGAAACGGATTTATTATTAATAGTATTGGCTTCCCTATTCATTTCTTGAACAACAAAATTTAATTTTTTTCCTACTTCAAAATCACTATTTAAAGTTTGTCTAAACTGATTTATATGGCTTTTTAATCGAACTGTTTCTTCTGTAATATCATATTTTTCCGATAAAAGTGCCAATTCCATTGCTAATCTGTCATTATAATCTGCAAGATTTTCAATTAACTCTTTTGCTCTTTCTTTTAGCTTTAGGAAATAACTTTCAACCGATGCTCTTCCAATTAAAACTATTTCGTCAACCAAATTTTCAATTTTGTTAACTCTGTTATGAAGATCTGCAATAAGTTGCTCGCCTTCTTCTACTCGCATAGTTTTTAGTTTTTTTAAAGAATCCAACACAACTGTTTTTGTCATTTCGTATTCTTCGTCACTATATTCTGATGAATCATTAAATAATACGTTATAAAATGACAAAATATCCGAAAGTTGAATTTCTTCTTTTAAACCCGAATCAGATTTAATTTTTCTTAATAAATCAGCAATTCCTTTAAGCGTTTTTTCGTCATAACTTGGAATGCCATTTTCAACTCCATCTTTCTTAAGATAAATGTTTAATGTTACTTTTCCACGATTAATATTTTGCTTAATAATATTACGTATTTCAATTTCTTTATCATTTAAACTTCTTGGTAATCTTAACGAAATATCCAAAAAACGGCTATTTATACTTTTAATTTCAGCTTCAATAGTAAACCTATTTAATAACAGACTTGAGCTGCCATATCCTGTCATACTTTCTATCATTACTATCCTCAAAAATGGAATGCGAAATATAATCAATTAACATAACTTATTGAAATGAAATATATTTAGACAAGTTTTATGAAAATATCATATTTTAATAGCGTAAGACTAAAATGATTTGTTTCTCAAAATTAAAAGGCAAATTTATGGATTCATTAGTGAAGGTTAATTTAAAGGATAACAAACTTTTCCAAAATATAGATTTTGATTCTTTGTTATTTGATAAAATTTCTGGAAACGTTTGTATACTTAATCAAGGCGAACTTTTATACCGCGCTGGAGAGCGTAATAATTCACTCTTTTTGGTAGTAAGAGGTGAAATAAATTTAATACCAAGTCAGTTTAATTCGTTTAACAACTCAATAATTTATTCCGAAAATGATTTTTTGGGAGTTGACGAATTTATTTCAAATTTGCCAAGAAGTGAATCAGCAATTGCAATAAGTAATACTTATTTAGTTGAGCTTTCTAAATCAGAAGTTGATGAACTAATTTATCAAAGTGATGAAATTTTAGCAACTATTAATGCAAATGCTGTTAAAAGCGAAAATAAATATATTGTTGATTTTGCAGAAAATAAAAATAAAGTTGAGCTACATACGGAAAGTGAAATTACATTAAATGAAGAAAAAAGCTTACCCGATGATAAAATTGTTGAAGATATATCCAATATTGAAAAGCCTGAAATTGATAGTTTAAATGATGAAGAAATTGAACCAGAAATTCCCGTTTTTACTAAAGAAATTAATGAGAATTCGAATAATTCATTTCAAACATCAATGACTTTTGACCAATTGGATAGAATTAACAAAGCTGCTCATTTAGTTAATTCAAATGTAAAAATTGATGATGTATTAAAAAACATTGTTGATGTTTCTGTTTCAATCTGCGAAGCTGATAGAGGCACTTTATATTTGGTTGATAAAAGCAAAAACGAGCTTTGGTCAAAAGTTTTGAAAGGAAATGAGCCAAAAAGAATTACACTAAAAATAGGCGATGGTTTTGCTGGTTGGGCGGCAGCTAATAAAGAAATAGTAAATATAAAAGATGCTAGTACTGACTCTCGTTTTAACAGCACTTTCGATAAAGAAAGTGGTTATGTAACTAAAAGTGTTTTGTGCTTTCCAATAAAAAATAAAAACGACGATGTTCTTGGTGTTATGCAATTATTAAATAGTAAAAACGGAGTTTTCTCGAACTTGGACGAAAATTTTCTTTATGCCCTATCTACAAATGCTGCATTAGCTTTGCAAAATGCCGATTTAGTTGAGCAATTGTTAAAAACCGAAAGGATTTCTTCGTTAGGCAAAATGGCTAATTTTTTAATTGAGGATATTAAAAAACCAATTCTTGTTAGTAAACGATATGCTGAGCATTTAAAGAAAAAAAATCTTTCTGCGGATGTTATTAATGTTGTTGATATGCTTCTTGAACAACTGAACAATATTGCCGATTTAGTACAATCCACTTCAAATTATTCTGAAGGAAAATCAGTTTTACGCAGTAATAACGTAAATCTTTCAGAAGCATTAAATGAATTTAATGAAAGAGTTGATTCGTATGTGCAATCAATGAAATGCAAAATTGTTACAAATTATGAAGCTGACGTTCGTGTAAATATAGATTCAAAAGAGTTTTATCAAGGATTTAAACACATTATTAAAAATGCTTGCGAGGCAATGCCAAACGGCGGTGATATTTCCCTTTCCACAAAATTAGTAAACGACAAGGTTTCAATTATTATTAAAGATAATGGTGTTGGAATTCCTAATGGATTTAACGAGAAAATCTTTGAGCCTTTTATGTCCTATGGAAAAAGAACTGGAACTGGTTTGGGCCTTTCGGTAACTAAGAAAATTGTGGAAGAACATCATGGAAGTATTTCTGCAAACAGTGATTTGGGAATTGGAACAACTTTGACAATAAATCTTCCTATTGCTTAATTTGTTAGTATGCAAAAATTAATTGTAATTCTTGGTCCTACCGCTGTTGGAAAAACTAAATTTGCGGTTCAATTAGCAAATAAATTTAATGGCGAAATAATCTCTGCTGATTCACGGCAAGTTTATAAATCAATGGATATTGGAACTGGAAAAGATATTGATGAATATTTGATTAATGGAAAAATAATTACTTATCATTTAATTGATGTTATAAATCCAACTGAAGAATACGATTTGTTTTCTTTCCAAAAAGATTTTTATAACACAATAAATCAAGTTTCGAAAAACAAAACATTACCATTTTTAACTGGTGGAACAGGACTTTATATTCACTCCATTTTGATGAATTACCAATTATGTGAAGTTGATTTTAGCTCACCTCGTGCAAAGTTTTTAACAAGCATAGAAGAAGATGAGCTGATTAAAATTTTGGATAAGTTAAAACCAAATCAACATAACACTACAGATATAAAGGAAAAAAGTAGAATAATAAACGCAATTTTGATTGCAGAAAATAAATCTAAAATTGAACAACCCAAAATTGAATTTGATACTTTGGTTATTGGAATTGCTGAGGAACGCGAAATTATTAAACAACGTATTACAACAAGATTAAAATACCGCCTCGAAAATGGAATGATTGAAGAGGTTCAAAAGTTAATTTTTGATGGAATTTCATACGAAAGATTAGATTCCTTTGGTTTGGAGTACAAATTTATAGGAAAATACTTAAATGGCAAATTGACTTATAATGATATGTTTCAAAAACTAAATAGTGCAATTCATCAGTTTTCAAAAAGACAAATGACATGGTTTCGGAAAATGGAAAAAGAAGGTATTTTAATTAATTGGATGAAATTTAGTGAAATTGAAAAAGCTAATTTATTAGTCTCTAATTTTTTAAACAATTAGCTTATGAATAATATATTGCCAACAGATATTCAAAAATATTTAAAAAAGCATTCCTCTACAAATTGGAATTTTTATTCAACTAAAGACCAAAAATATACGACAGTTGTTGTAATTCCAGCAATATCCGAGTTTGAAAACATAAAATTGTTAGTAAAATCATTAGCTGAAAATGATGACACATATTTTGATGAGACATTGTTTTTATTTGTAATTAATAATCTCAAAAGTTCTTCCAAAGAAATAAAAATTGACAATAAAAAAAGTATTGAATACTTAAAACAATTGGCAAATAAAAATTCCACCAAAATAAACACTAAATTAAATATTGATTTAATTGATGCTTCATCCAACAATTTTGAGTTGGAAGAAAAAGATGGCGGCGTTGGTTTAGCACGTAAAATTGGAATGGATTTAGCGCTATCTTTATTTAATTATGAAACAGAAAGGCAAAATATTATTGTTTGCCTTGATGCGGACTGTATTGTGGAATCAAATTATTTAACAACAATAAGAAATTATTTTAACAATAATACCGCCTCTGCTGGATATGTCAATTTTAAACATTCAACTGTTGATTTTCCCCAAAACGAAATTGCTATTATAAATTATGAAATTTTTCTGCGATATTATGTTTTGGGACTAAAATATGCAAACTCACCTTACGCTTATCACTCAATTGGCTCAACAATGATTTGCACTGCCGAAAGCTATGTTAAAGTTCAGGGAATGAATAAACGAAAAGCTGCGGAAGATTTTTATTTTATGGAAAAACTTTCCAAAATTACCAAAATTGTTAAAATTGATGGAACTGCAGTGTTTCCTTCAAGTCGTGGATCGTGGCGTGTGCCTTTTGGAACTGGGCAAAGGGTGAATCGCTTTTTGGATAAAATTCAAAATGAATATTTACTTTACTCTCCAAAATCATTTTCCATTTTAAAATATTGGATAAATGCATTTTATTCCGAAGACATTTTGTCTGCAGGAGATTATTTAGATATTGCAAAAAATATTGATAATTCACTTGCAAATTTTTTGATTGATAACAATTTTCTGCATAGCTGGAATAAAATTATTGAAAATTCATCTTCCAACAAACAAATTCAAAAGCAAAAACAACTGTGGTTTGATGGCTTTAAAACATTAAAATTGATTCATTTTTTACGTGATGTTGAATTTTCGACCATAAATATGTTTGATGCTTTGAATCAACTATTTTCAGAAATGGAAATACAATTTGAATATAAAAATTTTGAAAATGAAATTCCGTCAATCCAAATCCAAAAAGAATATCTAAACAAGCTTCGGGAAATTGCATAACACACTTTAGTAAATGAATAACTACTTTTCTATATTTGCACATTAAAATAATGAGTTTATATGGATTTTATAAAAAAATTACAAGAAATTAAAGAAAAATACGAACTGATAAACGAAAAGTTGTCCGACCCCGAAATTCAATCTAATCAAAAAACTGTTATACAGCTAAGTAGGGAAAGAAGTGAATTGGAGCAAATTGTTAACAAATATGATGAGTATAATTACATAATTTCAAACATAAAAGGAAATGAAGAAATTATCGCGGCAAAAGAGGATGCAGAAATTTGTGAAATGGCTCAACTTGAGTTAGAAGAGTTAGATGAGAAAAAACAAAATTTAGAAGAGGCTATTAAGTTTCTATTAATTCCTAAAGATCCAAACGATGAAAAAGATGTAATTTTAGAAATACGTGCAGGAACTGGTGGCGAAGAAGCAAGTCTTTTTGCTGGCGATTTATTGCGTATGTATACTCGTTTTATTGAGTTAAAAGGTTGGCAGCATGAACTTATGGATTTAAGCGAAGCTGGAATGGGCGGTGTTAAAGAAGCTGTTATGGCTATTCGCGGTGGTGGAATTTATGGAATAATGAAATATGAAAGCGGTGTTCATCGGGTTCAACGCGTACCAGCTACTGAAGGAAGTGGACGCGTGCATACTTCGGCAGCTTCAGTTGTAGTTATGCCCGAAGTGGAAGATCTTGAATTTGAAATTGACCCTAATGATATTAGAATTGATGTTTTTCGCAGTGGTGGTGCGGGAGGACAAAACGTTAATAAAGTTGAAACCGCAATAAGAATAACACACTACCCTACTGGACTTGTAGTACAATGCCAAGACGAGCGCTCTCAGCTTAAAAATCGTATTAAAGCAATGAAGGTTTTGCAATCTCGCTTGTTTGATATGAAACAACGTGAGCAAAATAGTGAAACTGCTGCTGCTCGAAAATCAATTGTTAAAAGTGGTGACAGAAGCGATAAAATTAGGACTTATAATTATCCCCAAAATCGCGTTACCGACCACCGAATTGGTTTAACATTATATAATCTCACTAATATTATGGAAGGTGATTTAGCAGAAATAATAGAAAAGCTTCAAATTGCTGATACTACGGAAAAATTAAAAAATTAATTCTATTCAGTTTCTTTAAAGTTTTCTAAAAATCGTATTAAAAACAGTAAAACAAATCCAATTAAGGATAGTTGTACATCTGTTATTTCAATTGCAAAATAATTGTAACTGCCAATTAGATAACTAAATAATTTAACAATAATAAGAATAGTAATAAAAATTGCAAACCCAAAAAGCCCTGATTTAATTGGTTCTAAAAAATGGTTTTTGTAAGAAAAAGTCCATCTATTGATTTTTTCTTTTTTTTCTGACATATTATTTGCTGATAATTCTTTCATATTTCCCTCAAAATAAAAAAATTACTCCAATTTTTTACTGCAAAAATAAATATAATTAATTTTTAATAGTTAGAACTTAAAAATTTAAACCTCTCGAAACAAATTAATTCGTTTTATAGTGACGTGCATCACCGATAAAGATTTACTAACTTTGGATTCAATTTTCTAATTTGGATACTACATGAAACTTAAACTTATTTTATGTTTTTTATTTGCTACATCTTTGTTTGCTCAAATAAAATTTGATGCCAATTTTGATAGTGGAAATCTTGCTTCTGTTACAACTACTGATTCAATTTCATACTCAGTTAAATCTGTTGAAGATATTGGTGGAAGGTGGTTTTATTTTAGAATTAGTGGAGTTGAAGACAAATTAATAAAAGTTACTATTTCAAATAGCGATGTAAACCGACCAATGTATTCTTATAACAATACAGATTTTATTCGTTTTTCAGAATCAGAATCACCAAGAAGTAATTATTTTGAAAAAGTATTTAATCAAGATACTGTCTTTGTGGCTTATTACACTCCATATTCATACAATTTTCTTCAAGAAAGATTAGCTGAATGGGGAAACAGCGAATTTGTAAAAATTGATACTTTAGGTTTTACTGAACATAATTTTCCAGTTCAAGAAATTGTTTTAACCGACTCTTCAGTTCCAGACGAAAATAAATTGCGTGTTTGGATTCATGCACGAACACATCCAGGAGAAACGCCAAGTTCTTGGCATTTTGATGGAATTATGCAGGAATTACTAAAAATTGATGAAACAATTGATTATTACAGAAGAAACATTATCTTTTATTTATATCCTTTTAATAATCCAGAAGGCGTTTTTTATGGTCGCTCGCGGACAAATTATTATGGAGTTGACCAAGAACGAGATTGGAATGATTCTGATGCTGAAACTTCATCAGCTGTTTTGTTATTAAAAAACAGAATGAAGCAAATCAATTCTGAGAAAGTGATTTCGGTTGCGCTAAATCTTCATTCGCAAGCTTCTCCTTATCCAACTTTTTGGATTCACACTGCAAGTTCAACTTCAAATTATTTTTATCGCCGCGAATATCAGTTTACTAATCTTGCTATTTCTGATTTACCTTATTTTATTAAATCTGATTACCGTGAATCGAACCTTCAAAACTATTTTCCCGAAGGATTTATGTGGAGTAATTACGGCGATGAAATTCTCGCTTTAACATACGAAACGCCTTACGACCAATATTCCAACGGCGAATGGGTTACAAACGAAAATCTTTTTCAATTTGGAGCTACAACCGTTTATGGAATTGGAGAATTTCTTCAACTTTCAAGCTCGGAAAGGATTATTCTTGATAACAATTCCGCCCAAACTTCTGCCTTTTGGAACTCATCTGATTCTGGAAAAGATTTTTATGGAAATGACTTTTACTATATAAATTCGGGAAATGGACAAAATACCATTGAATTTAAAACCGAAAATGTGAATAAAGGATTTTATGATATTTATGCTTGGTGGACTGCAAACTCGCAAAACGCCACAAATACTAAATTTTTAATTGAATGCGATTCCCAAACAGAATTAATTGAAAAATCGCAACAAACTAATGGCGGGCAATGGAATTTATTAACACATATTATTTCAACAACTTATTCTGACATTAATGTTACATTAAGCGATGATGCTAACGGAATAGTTGTGGCTGATGCAATAAGAATTATTTATCGCGGTCCTATTGTTGGCGTAAAAGATAACCAAATTGCGGAAACTTTTGAGTTGTTTCAAAATTATCCAAACCCATTTAACCCAACAACAACTATAAAATTTAGACTTAAAAACGCCGAAAATGTAAAACTAAATATATTCAATTCGTTAGGCCAGTTGGTTGAAACGTTGGTTAATGATAACTTAAGCAAAGGAAATCACGAAGTTGTATTTAGTTCCAACAAAAATAATCTTTCTAGTGGAATTTATTATTACCAACTAATTACGGATACATATTCACAAACAAAGGGTATGATTCTACTTAAATAGAAAGTTGGTGGATTATTTTATTGCCTGATTATATATATTTGCACTAAAGTTTTTAATAATAATTGTCTCGAGGTTTATTATAGCACAGAATGAAAAAAATGTTGTTGAAAAAATTGTATCATTATCAAAGAGAAAAGGTTTTGTATTTCAATCAAGCGAAATATATGGTGGATTAAATGGATGTTGGGATTACGGTCCATTAGGAGTTGAACTTCTTCGTAACATAAAAGAAGAATGGTGGAAGGCAATGACTTACCGCGAAGATGTTGAAGGATTAGATGCTGCTATTTTGATGCATCCAAAAGTGTGGGAAGCCTCTGGTCACGTTGAAAATTTTACCGACCCAATGATTGATTGTAAACAATGTAAATCACGATTCCGAGTTGATACACTTGGCGATTCTATTGCAGAGAAAAAGAAAAAGAAAATTCTTGAAGATTTTGAACAAAATCTTTCGGAAGAAAATAAAGTTTTACTTGAAACTATTACTCAAATTCATCCAGAAATTGAAACCAAATTTGAAGCAATTTTGGAAAAGAAAGAATTGGCTTTTCTTTTGTTAAAAGAAGCAAACTGCCCAAATTGTGGAACAAAAGGTGAATTTACCGAACCACGTAATTTTAATTTGATGTTTAAAACCTTTGTTGGACCTATTGAAAGTGAAGATAATGTGGTTTTCCTTCGTCCAGAAACGGCTCAAGGAATTTTTGTAAATTTCCAAAATGTGCAAAATTCAAGCCGTCAAAAACTTCCTTTTGGAATTGCTCAAATTGGAAAAGCTTTTAGAAATGAAATTAACACCAAAAATTTCCTTTTCCGAACAAGAGAATTTGAACAAATGGAAATGCAGTATTTCGTAAATCCAAATAATGACAAAGAACATTACGACGCTTGGAAAGAACGAAGAATTAATTGGTACAAAAATCTTGGAATGGACACAGAAAACCTCCGCTTTCACGATCATCCTATTGATAAATTGGCACATTATGCAAAAGAAGCTACTGATGTGGAATATAAATTCCCTTTTGGTTGGGGCGAAATTGAAGGAATTCACAATAGAACTGATTTTGACTTAACACGCCATCAGCAGTTTTCGGGTAAATCGCAACAATATTTTGACGATGAGTTAAAAGAAAAATTTATTCCATATATAATTGAAACATCTGCCGGCGCTAGTCGTTCTTTTATGGCATTTTTAGTAAATGCATATCACGAAGAAGAAGTTAATGGTGAACTTCGTGTTGTATTAAAATTTCATCCAAAATTAGCGCCAATTAAAGCAGCAATTTTTCCTTTGGTTAATAAAGACGGAATGCCAGAAATTGCAAAAGAAATTGAAGCTGAATTAAGTCAATTTATTAAAGTGTTTTATGATTCAAAAGGTGCTGTTGGAAGAAGATACAGACGCCAAGATGAAAACGGAACTCCTTTTTGCATTACGGTTGATAACCAAACTATTGAAGATAAAACAGTTACTGTTAGAGAACGCGACTCAATGGAACAGGTTAGAGTTAGCACTGATGCGTTGCTGGTTTATTTATTAAATAAATTAAAGTAGTAAAAATAAGAGAATAGATTAAGAGTAGGATTAAGATTAAGAAAAATTTTAATCCTAACTTCTTAATGCTGAAAGTCTAATATTATGAAAAATACAATTCTAAAAGAGCTTAACGCTCACAAAGAAACAACTGAAAAAGTAATTAACTCATTGCAAAATGATATTGAACTTGCGTGCAAATTAGTTGTTGAAACTATTAAATCTGGCAACAAAATTTTGCTTTTTGGTAATGGCGGAAGCGCTGCTGACGCACAACATATTGCTGCCGAGTTTACTGGACGATACAAAACAGAACGCAAAGCTTTACCTGCTATTGCTTTAACAACTGATACTTCGGCAATTACTGCAATTGCAAACGATTATGGTTACGATAGAGTTTTTGATAGACAAGTTAAAGCACTTGCTAACAAAGGCGATTTACTAATTGGTATTTCTACTTCTGGTAATAGCACAAATGTTTTGCGTGGTTTTGAAATTGGAAAAGAACTTGGATGTAAAACTATTGGATTAACTGGGAAAAACGGCGGTAAATTTTCGGTTAGTTGTAACTTAAATATTGTTGTTCCTTCAAACGATACCGCTCGCATTCAAGAAATGCATATTTTAATTGGACATATAATCTGCCAAGTAATTGATGATAATATTTAACTAAAAATTTCAATTCTACATTAGTACGATTAAAGCGAAAAAACCACTTCTTCTTGTTCCGTGAATTGTTGTATTTCAATTCTACATTAGTACGATTAAAGCAACAAAACGCCCATTATACTTTCTTAAGCCTATTGTGTGATTTCAATTCTACATTAGTACGATTAAAGCATTTATAGGTGATATAATTAAACAGGTTAAAGATGTATTTCAATTCTACATTAGTACGATTAAAGCGAAGAATTAGGATATAAAATAGCGAGTATAAATAGATTTCAATTCTACATTAGTACGATTAAAGCAATATTGAAGCTTATGAGGAAAAAATCAAATTTGCTAATTTCAATTCTACATTAGTACGATTAAAGCAAACAATTAATCGTTTATTACAAATTCCTCAGTTTGATTTCAATTCTACATTAGTACGATTAAAGCCCCAAAACTATTTCCTGTCCAACTTGAGACAAAAAAATTTCAATTCTACATTAGTACGATTAAAGCGGTGTACCCCCCAGGCAGTCACTCATTTTCATAAGTGATTTCAATTCTACATTAGTACGATTAAAGCTTGCACAGCTTTGGATGTAACTTATTGTGCTTATAAATTTCAATTCTACATTAGTACGATTAAAGCTTAAAAAGTTAATTACAATTTCTATACTAAATTTACATTTCAATTCTACATTAGTACGATTAAAGCGCTGTATGGTAACAGCATAATGCAAATGTTTGCTAAATTTCAATTCTACATTAGTACGATTAAAGCTAAAGTGTCGTTTTGAATAGCATTAGCAATGTCTGTATTTCAATTCTACATTAGTACGATTAAAGCTGGATATGATATTTCATACGAACTATACCAATATTCAATTTCAATTCTACATTAGTACGATTAAAGCTTAAGCAACTGTCAAGTGTAATAAAAGAAATATTAAATTTCAATTCTACATTAGTACGATTAAAGCCAAATAATCGTAAAATATCAAAATATTGTTTGCCTAATTTCAATTCTACATTAGTACGATTAAAGCCAAAATTGAAGAACAAACACAAAGACTCGAAAGTGTATTTCAATTCTACATTAGTACGATTAAAGCTCGGTTTACCCCGCTTTCACACCCGACAACAACCCAATTTCAATTCTACATTAGTACGATTAAAGCATTAAACACTTAACAAAGCTGGAGCATAAAAAACAAATTTCAATTCTACATTAGTACGATTAAAGCGACAAAATACAGTGCTTTAGAAACAATTATGAAAGCATTTCAATTCTACATTAGTACGATTAAAGCGGAATACAGAGTTGCACAGGAAATTAAAGATTTTATATTTCAATTCTACATTAGTACGATTAAAGCGAACCATCAACCCCTCTAACATTACCTTTTACTTGAATTTCAATTCTACATTAGTACGATTAAAGCCCCCCTTGCCAGAAATTAAAAGAACTTTTTCTTTCATATTTCAATTCTACATTAGTACGATTAAAGCTTTAAATGAGGAAGTAGTAACACTTATGAAAATGAGATTTCAATTCTACATTAGTACGATTAAAGCAAGCTATGGTATATCTACAAAATAACGACGCTTCGTATTTCAATTCTACATTAGTACGATTAAAGCTATAATAAACAACAAGGAATATTGCTCAGAAACTTTATTTCAATTCTACATTAGTACGATTAAAGCAACTGTCTCGTGCTCAAATTGCTGTCCGGTT
>Ga0210009_1000840_pt1 | contig 30151 bp, 30 predicted proteins | sample CryGeyCG2114_065_FD_185457 | JGI IMG/M metagenome (GOLD analysis project Ga0210009, IMG submission 185457) | Groundwater microbial communities from aquifer - Crystal Geyser CG12_big_fil_rev_8/21/14_0.65 (SPAdes) (version 2) | ecosystem: Environmental > Aquatic > Deep subsurface > Groundwater ...
GCCGGGACGAGACGTAAAGTAAAAAGATAAAAAGCCCCCTCTCTTTCCACTCCTGTATTGATTGATTTTATACGATTGGCAAACTTCGATTCGACCCAATCACGTAAAAGCGTTCGCGCCAAAAGCATAGCAATTGTGGCACCAATGGTACTTCCAATCGAGACATATAACGTTCCCCAAAAAGAACCAAAAAATGCCCCCCCAGCAAGTGTGATAATAGTGGCCCCAGGAAAGCTCAATGCCGTAGCGACAATATAAATCGCAATGAAGACTAAAACTGATTGAAGATAATGAGTTGATACATAGCCACTAATGTGACCGTGGTTTTCTTTTAACCAATTCAAATTAAGGTACTGTGAGAGATCAAAATAAAAGAATATAGAAATAGCCAATACAATAGCGATAAAAGTAATCAGTTTCTTCATTCTTTAGCTCCAACTACATTGGCATCCCAACCATAATCGAGAAATTCGATTTTTGAATTTTCTGGAAATTTTTGATCACGCCATTGATTTAAGACGCCAACTAGTTCTTTTTCATTTGTGGCAAAATCTTTGCCATACCAATCAAAGATTTTTGAAAGTTTTATAGTATTTCCTTCAAAGCGATTTTCATTGCGATCGTTAAGAAAAATTCTTGCTTGCTCATCTAATTGTACATCAAGCTTTGATGCTTCAAAGGCTTCAGCTCGTAAAGGTGGACAGCCAAGTGAAGCACAATTGACAGCAAAATGAATACGAGGCTCATCAAACTCGCTGCGCATAGTGTCATGTTCGATCCAATCAAGTGAACGTTTTTTACCAAGAAGAGGAAAAATTTCCTTTTTCCACGGCGAGGAAAAAAATCCTCCTAAATCTTTAATTGATTTTACTGGCCAGTTATCACGCATAAGCTTTAGCGTATATGCATTATAGGCATTAATTAAAAAAGCCAACTTTTGATCTGCTGTAAAATCTTTGTACTCACCTTCAGAAATAGCAACAAGAGAATTAATATAATTATCTAGCTGTTCGGGATTATTTTTTAATCCTTTGTAGTCGACTAGAGTTTGAGCCCCAAGTGTGTTTACTCGCTCTTTAAGAATATCTGTGAATTTACTATGAGAATGATCAAATGCCCTAGCTTGAAGATTACAAAACATTAAGATAATACATAAAAGACCTTTCACACTAACACCTCTCAAGAAATATCAATAACTTAAAGTAATTCTAATTCCAACTATCCTACTATTACCTAATAATCTTACTTAATAGCTGATTAAGCATGGCTAAAAAAAATGATTTTATACTTTGTGAAAAGATTGGGAGAAATATTACATAGATGGTCAAAACTATTCTTTTTAATTGAAAATAGTTTTGGTAGATCTGCGCATAAGAGTCAATAAAGAGTTACTTAAATTTAATATCTAACTTGAGGTAAACACAGATATAAAAAAGCATTTGCACACTTGGATAACGCCTACCCTGCTCAATAAACTGCAAGGAGATATTACTAATTCCCAACTCTTCGGCCAGTTCCTCTTGAGTTAACCCCATACTCTCGCGTTTATGCTGAATTTGTTTAGAAATTTCAACTAGCCTAGCTTCAACTTGCTGACGGTATTTGTTGGGTATTTTTTGAAGTCGTTTACTTTTATCCACCTCTTTATGATTGACATCTCTTACTAAAAGTAACACTTACTAATAGTAAGATAAAGTTTTTACCATTAACATAAAATAGAAGAGCAATGAACTCGAATAATAAACTAAAAATGCAATGCGAGGAGTTTTTACTTTCTCTCCAAACCTTATACGTTAAAAGAGCTTAAACATGCGCTTGCCTACCTCCTTCCACAACATGCCTTCTGACAAAGAGATAGAGAAAATCTATCCCCTACATAATTCAAATGAGTTTCATCGGCTTGAAGCTCAAAACTCCTATCCGCAATATGACATCAATACCGAGTTAGACGATTCCGAAATACTGTTTCCAAACGGCAGTCAAATCATTGATGCCGGGTGTGGTAGTGGTACAGTTTTACGCAAACTCCTTAAGGCCAACAAAGGAAATCAAATCAAGATAAAGGCTATTGATATAAATCCTCATATAATGGATTTTGTCGACCCATCCCTTTCCACTGATGAAAAGGTGAAAGTAGAATTTTTAAACGATGATGTACGCTATTTAAAGAGCATAGAAGACCAGAGTATAGACGGATATTTTTCGCGCTTTGTTTTTGAGTACCATCCTCACGACGCTCAATATATGGCCAATAATGCTTTTAGAGTTTTAAAAAAGGGTGGCAGAATTATTGTCATCGATGCCGATAATGTCATGTTAGGCTTAAAAACTAATAATAAAAAACTAAGAAATGAACTTGCTGATTTTCGCAAAAGAATTACCACATATACTGATGAAATTTGTGCTCATATTCCACGATTTCTGATGAACGCCGGTTTTAAGCTTTCAGCCCCCAAAGCGATACCTGTTGTATTTTTTAGTCAAAGCGAAAAAGAATACGAATATGAAATTTACAAGCAACGCTTTATGCAAATAAGACCAACAATGCTGACTTTTGGCCAGAGCAAAGAGTGAAAAAATTTACTGAGACGTTCTTGGTCGAAATCATTAAGCTTGAGACGCTTATTCGTTATGAGAAGTTCGTATTTCACGGAGAAAAGCCTCTACAATAGATCGTCCTTACCAGCCTAGTCCACATAACAGCGTAGGATTGACTCAGAACCTAATCGCAATAATCTATGCAATATCGATGAACAAATTGCGATACAAGCGAGCGCAAGAGCTACAGTTGTATTAAAAAACATATGCGAGCGCGAATAGCAAAAACGCTGGCCTAGGCCAGTGTTTTCCTCACCCTTGGGCGGATTTCTTCCGATCCATACTTGTTGCGAATTTCTGAAATTGATGATTTTCCGCGATAAAAGCGTTTCTTTTGAGTTTGCGGGCGAAAGTACCACATTTCTTTTGGCTTACTCCAGAAGTAGCCGGCCTGTTTAAGAATTTCTTTGTTTGTCTTGGTTTCACCGGAAACCCAAATCCATGCGCCACAAATCTCGATTTTCAAACCCAAGCAAGATATGATGGCATTAAGGGCAGTGTTGAGTGCTTCACCGTAACTAGAAGAAATATCGCCATCATTGAAGATGATTGGGAAAACTTCGGCGCAGAGAGATTCATAAGCTTCATTCACAGCTTGCATCATGGCTGTACCGGCGGGATTGATATCGGGATGGTAAGTCTTACAAGCTTGGCGATACGCCTTTTTCACCATCTCAAGGGTAACTTCATTTTCACTAATTGCAAGAATGTTAAGTGCATCAATCGTTTTCATTTTTCGCTCCTGTTGAAGTTTTAAAGCGACCTTGTGGCCCCTTTCACCCCAAGAGAAGGGGCCACACAGGTGCATAGCGAACGAGAATGAAAGTTTTAGGCCGCCCCTTTGGGGCGCTTGCAGTGACAATTAAGCGCAGCGAATTGGCACGAAAGCGCGGGCGGTCGTTAAAAAACTGAAATGAGAGTGAGCGATAAACGAAAACGATGCGCAAAAATGCATATTGCTGCAAATTTGTTTTTGCTCATTTGAAAATCTAAAACTGTGCTAGTAGGCCGTATATTAATTCAAGCTTGCTCGGCTCAATTTCATCCAAACGATCGTGGCATTTCCGCCTGAGCGTATGAAGTTCGTCTTTGCCCGAGAATTGATTGTCCCAGTCATCCCAGTTTAATTTGAGAGCACCTAGAAATTTTTCGATGTAATCATCGGTGACATTATCTCTTCCGGATTCCATTTGGTGCACTCGAACAAATGATAAATTCATCAGGTCTGCGAGTTTTCGCAGAGACTTACCTGAATTAATTCTCAACTTCTTCAAGGCTTCTGACTCTTTTGTCATAGCTACAATTTTGTTTCTTGAACTCATTAATTCTCCTCTCGTAAAAGAATTAATATGGTGTGACGACATTAGAAATACTGTGCTTTTGTAAAGCTAAGTAAAGCCGCTGAAACGCTTTATTCATGGGCTTCTTGGCCCTAATGAACATTCAAAACTGCGGTTTTGGCTTAGTAAAACTTAACGCTTCGCTTAGTTAGCCAAATACTTAGCCAAAAATTAGCCAATCATAGAAAGTGCCGGACAGTCGAAGACAGCTTCGTGCAGAAAAGATCATTTAAGTGATTGAAACCTCAACGTAATGATTTCAAAAAGATAAAAAAAAGGCCCTCGATTATTCAATCAGGGCCCTTTTATGCTGGAGGAGACGGGCGGATTTGAACCGCCGGCTTTACGGTTTTGCAAACCGTTCCATTGGGCCACTCTGGCACGTCTCCAATACGGTCAAACTAGGTGATCCCTATATTAGGGTTTTTCTGAATAAAGTCAACAGTTTAGCTGTGCGGCAAAAAGGAAACCCCCGCTGCAGATATTCCACAACGAGGGTTTGTCTTAACCACGGCCTTTTAATATCGCGAGGATTAGGCTTCGCGGATAACGTATTTATCTTTTCCGGCATCAACCATTTCTTTAAGTTCTTTACCAACTTTAAAGAATGGAACTTTCTTAGGTGGAACCTTAACGACCTTACCAGTCTTTGGGTTTCTCCCCTCGTAGGCTTTGTAATTGCGGTTAGCAAATGAGCCAAAGCCACGTATCTCAATGCGTTCATCGCCGTATAATGCCTTAATCATGGCATCAAACGTGATGTTGATAACTGTCTCTGATTGTTTGTGGGTCAAATTCGCTTGCTTTTCGATGGCCGCGATTAGATCTGCCTTCGTCATATAAACTCCTTAACGGTCTATTTGCTTACTTGGGGCTTCTCGGTAAATGCCTGAGATTACTTAAGCCCAAAGTTCGTGGCAGTTGCCAGTATAGGCCCAAAATGTATTTTCTACGTAACATACTGAAATTACATAAATATAAAGTCTTAACATTAGACTCACCTATTAACCGTCTAAAATAGTTAAAAGACTTAAAGGTTGGAAGTAAAAAACCCGAAAAACATATAAGAAACGGAGTTTTACAAAAAGATGTTACGAACTAAGGCCATTAAACTTTTAGCGCTACTGCCAATCTTGGTAGTCATAAGTGCGTGCGTAAGTGAAGGTGGACGAAAAGGCAGACCTCTCATTGCTGACTTTTCAATTGGTGGTTCAACAGACTCTGACGGTCTTTCAATTTGTACTGACTTTTTTGATCCTGCCACTGCGATTTGTAGAACGACTGCTTGCCCAAGTGATACTCACGCGGCCGACTCAAGCGAGCGAGCTGATTTAAAAGCAGATTTTCTTCAACAAAAAATTGATATTGATCCATCAAATACAGAAGCTAGTGAAGCACTCGATTTTATTTTAGCAAATTTTGATGTTCCAAATACTATTTGTGCGCAAGGAAGTGGAATTAAAAGACCTGATCGCCAAGTCTTTGTTAAGAACGATTATTGTTCATGTAACAATGGTGTTCCAGATATTTTAAATAACTGTACTGCTTTTTGTTCGACGAAACCAAATACAAACGCACAGCCAGTTCTTTTTGGTAGTGTGACTCTTGGACCAGATATACTTCTTAATGACGAACTTGGAAGTTTAGAAAAATGGTGTAACCAACCTCTTACTGGAACTAACCTTCCAGCACCTAGATGTGTTCTAAGATTATTCGATGCCAACAGTAATACAATCGATTTAGACATTAGTATTCCTGCAAACTCAAATACATTTAGCGCAAACCTAGGAAGTCTTTCCGTTGAAACTCCTTATGTTGCTCAAATTGTAGAAACACAATCAGGCTCAAACGCTGGTTCAGATGAATTCCAACTTTATAGAATCCCTGCTCCAACAGGACCTGGAACAGTTGGCCCACTCAAAATTATGCCAATCTCGCAGTACACATGTGTGAACTGGGCCGGAAATATTATTGGTACAAATATTTCATACGATGCCATGGTTAAACTCTATTTTAACTTCCCATCAAATCAAGAACCGATTCCAATTCTTAATGCTAACAGTGGTGGAAACCAAGTCAGTACATACTGTCACGATGTTCAGCTCTATGGATTAAGTGATGGACCATTGTTTCCAAGGCTTGAGCTTATTCCACAGCATTTTAGCTTATGGGATTTTTCAGATACACGTTTTGCTGACATTAACCCAACTGATGGCAAGTCAGATATTAACCAAACGATTATTGATCGATTACAAACAGAATATAATGTTAGCTTTGCTACACAGGTCTTTAATATTATCAGCTTAAATACAAGACCAAACACTGGGAATGCACAAATCCCAGCCTCAACACCTGGCGGATTTTTTATGGTTCCTTGGATTAGTCCAACTACCGGTCGTGGTTTCTGCCCAAAACAGGCTGATTACAATGGCACGAACCCAGTATTCAAAGTCATTAAGGATTATGTTGGCGTTGATACCGAAGGTCTTTATATCGCGCTTAAACAGCCTGAGCTTCTAACTCTACCTGATGGCTCTACCACTGAAGCACCATCATCGTTTCTCTTTATTAGAGAAAATCTTCTAAAACAAATTTGGTTCTATAATGAAAATAATCAGATTCTGATTCCAAATGAAGTCACTGCTGGTCAAAAAACAATTCACTTCTACTGGCCTGCAGATACACAAGACCCATATACCAAAAAAGATTATCAGCGTATTTTCACCATTCGTGGCGCTAACGATCTTAACAATGCTGGATCAAACCAAATACCGACAACGATATCGCCATCTGATAAACGTCTAGGTTGTATTCCTGCTCTTAATTAGAAAAAATTCTTTTTGACGATGTCCCAAGTTGGAGAAAGATTTGCTCCAAAGAAATAGATAATGACACCAACTCGAATAGCACTCATAAAAGACAAGCGCCAAAAGAATCGAACCATCCTCATCATGGCGCCTGACTCTAAATTCTTTGCACGATGAAGCTTTTTAAAGATAAACCCAATAAAGAAAAGAAGAAGATTGAAGACAAAAAAAGCTGCAAGCTTCTTTTTATCATTGATAATATTGGCGGCTTTTTGCAAGGCTTGTTCGTCGCGCATAAGATCATCTAGAAAATCAATAAACTTTGGAGTACTCACAATGGGCTTGCCATCAAGTTTTTTTCTAAGGTGCTCTTTAGTCGTCTCAGGAGATTCACTACGATATGGAGCAAGGATTTCATCGATATTAAAGACAATAGTTTTTTGAGTGGTGCTATCAGAGCTTGTAGGATCAGCAAGATTTAATAATTTTTCCTGTGCATCCTGAGTCGCTTTTTCTAACTCAATCCTATCACGCTCCATTTGCTTCATGAGCGCTTCAGTTTCATCTGCCAGTACAAGTTGTGTACTGGCAAAAATGAAAAGAAATAGAAAAAATTTTAAACTAAGCTTGAACACGTTTTGCGGCAGCAGCACTACCCGTTCTATCAAAAAGCAGCGCTACTGGAGCGGCCACAAATAATGATGAATAACTTCCCACAACAACTCCAACAGTCATGGCTAAGAAGAAATCATGAACGGCTGGTCCACCTGAATAGAACATTGTAAGAGCAACAAAAAGAGTCGTTGCTGAAGTTAGTAATGTTCTTGAAAGCGTATCATTAAGAGCAAGATTGATAATCTGAGCTAATGATCTTTCATCCATATTCTCATATTCACGAACACGGTCATAGATAACAACCGTATCGTTCACTGAGTAACCGATTACGGCAAGAATCGCAGCAACAGTTTGAAGCGTGAACTCAGTTCCAGTGATGGCATAAATGCCAAGAACGATAGCGACGTCATGAAAAACGGCCACAATAGCGCCTGGTGCATATTTGAATTCAAAACGAAGAGCAACGTAGATCATAATGGCCAAAAGCGCCCAGAACATGGCTTGAAAGCCTGACAAACGAAGCTGTGCACCAGCTTTAGGACCTACGATATCAACTTTAACAATTTCCATTTTATCAGCTGAGTATGCCGTCGTTAACGCTAATGAAACTTCATCAGAGACTTGATTTAGATTCGATTCATCTCCTGCAACTTTTACCAAGTACATATTATCGGCTTCATCGCCATAAGATTGAACAACAGCGTTGCCGAAGCCACCACGATTAAGAGTTGATCTTAGATCTTCAAGCTTCATTGTTTCAGCAAACTTGATTTGAAGTTCCGCTCCACCTCTAAAATCAACGCCGTATTGCATTTTAGTTGCTGCTAACCAAATAGAGACAACAACTAAAATAAACGAAATGGCCGACGTAATTTTAAAGCAGCCAGAGAAGTTAAATTTTGGATTTTTAATAATTTCAAAAAACATAGTTTTTCCTTAAATACTTAGGTCTTGGCCTTCAGTTTTATTCATATAGAGTTCAAACAGCATCTTGCCTACAAAGTAAGACGTATAAACAGTGGCCGCAATTCCGATAAGAAGAGTCACAGCGAAACCTCTAATTGGACCTGTTCCAAAGTTTAGTAGACATAAACCAGCAAGAGCAGTTGTGATGTTGGCATCAATGATCGTCCAAAAAGCAGTAGAAAAACCGTTTTCAACTGACTTGTAAAAACCGACGCCTTTTTTCATCTCTTCTCGAATTCGCTCGTAAATAATGATGTTACCATCCACCGCCATACCGACAGTTAGAGCAATACCTGCAATTCCAGGAAGCGTTAACGTTGCTTCAAGCCCAACCAGACAAGCAAGAATAATAAGAACGTTGACGATAAGAGTTAAGACAGCAATACCACCTGAAATTCTGTAGTAGATAAACATGAATAAGAAAACAATGGCTGAGCCAATGATACCTGCAATCTCAGCGCGCTTAATCGAGTCAGCACCAAGTGAAGCACCAACTGTTCTTTGTTCTAAGAAATCAAGTTGAACTGGAAGAGCACCTGCACGAAGAACAAGTGCAAGATCGCGAGCTTCTTGCATGATCTTATTAAAGCCACCTTGGCCTAATGTAATTTGAGCACGACCACCACCAATACGAGTTTGAATGGTTGGAGCAGAATAAACGTTACCATCAAGAATGATCGCTAGGTTCCTTCCAACGTTCTCGCCAGTTAGGTCTTCAAAAAGCTTAGCGCCTTGAGGTTTAAACTCAAGTGAGACGTATGGCTCATTTTTTTGTTGATCAATTAAAACACGAGCATCTTGAAGGTTATCACCGTTAATTCTCGCAGCGGCGTCAACCACATATGGAACTTCAGAAATAACTTCATTCGTTTGTGGATTAATTTTACGTTCAAAAGCAAGGATGCTTCCATCTGGAAGATCTTTTTTAAGAAACGTATTTAAATTTTCTAAGTAAGTCGAAAAGCGCTCACCTTTTTTGAAAACGATCCCCTCTGCTTTTGCTTTTTCAAGCCAAGCTGAAAGATTTGAAAAAGGCACTTCGTTGTTTACTAATTTAAATTCAAGCTTAGCTGTTTTACCAATAAGCTCTTTAGCACGATCAATATCACGTACACCTGGAAGCTGAACAACAATACGATCAGTTCCTTGAGAGACGATTTCTGGCTCAGTTACACCGAATTCATCAATACGGTTACGAATAACTTCGATCGATTTACTAACAGATTGTTCTTCAATTTTTGAACGCTCAACTTTAGTTAAAGCGTAAGTTAGAACAGGACCATTTTCATTTGTTAAGCGAAGAATACTTGGGAAATATTCACGAATCGTTTCTTTAGCCTTGTCGATAGTTGTATCGTCAGCAAGAACAATTGAATGTGAAGGATCATCTGGATCTTCAATATTAGAATCACCCATTTTGGCGGTGATACCTTGATCTTTTAAAACGAATTCAATTTTACGTGCGTAATTTGCGACTTCGTCTTTATAAACCTTTTTAAAGTCGATACCTAAAATCATATAGAGACCACCTTGAAGATCAAGGCCTAAATTGATTTTAGATTTGACTGGATAGCCTGAGTCTTCTGCAAATTTTACAAAAGTAGGCATGATCATCATGACTGAAACAACAGTCACAATTAATAAAAACGTAAAGCGGGTCCACCAGCTTCTTTTCATGGGGTCTCCTAAACTGATTCAATAAGATAAGAAATCGTAAGCCCTTGAATTATAGGGTCTGGAATAGATAACTTGCAAGCTTAGCTTTAGGAATTCTTTTTGATTTCTTCACTAGAATGAGCGTGATCATCTTGTGCTGCAACGTTTGAATCGTTGACGCCTTTAGGCAGGTTTTTATTTTCAGGTGGAATAGGATCAGGCGTATTAACCTGATCCATGAAGTCATCTTTAGCTTTTTGGAATTCGCGAATACCCTTACCAAGTCCGCGAGCAAGCTCTGGCAGCTTCTTTGGGCCGATAAAGACCAAAGCAATAAATAAAATTAATAATAGCTCACCAGTGCCCAATCCAAACATACTTTGTCCTTCTTATGCTTTCTTTGGCTCAGCTTGTTCAAAAATAGTTTTAGCAAGACCACCAATTTGAGTTCTTAAGATCTTAAACTTTACACCATTTTCGACTTCAAGAGTCACAACTTTATCAGTCATGCCATGAATTGTTCCGATGATGCCGGCTTTTGTGTAGATTTCATCGCCTTTAGAAAGTGTTTGAAGCATCTTTTGCTCTTCTTCGATTTTTCCTTTTTGTGGACGAATCACTAGAAAATAAAAAATACCGAAAATGACGATAAAAGGAACGAATGACATAATCGGGTTTTGCGCAGCAGCAGGACTAGCAGCTTCTTGAGCAAAGGCACTTGAAAAGAAAAAATCCATAAATTCCTCGGATAAAAAAAGTTCTATTTGTACTCTTCTGAGATGTAATCGTTATAGAACTTGCCATAAAACTCGTCAAACGAATCAGACTTAATGGCAGCTCGAGCACCTTGCGTCATTTGCAGATAAAAATGTAAGTTATGATAACTAATCATTTGTCCCGCCAAATACTCTCCCACTCTAAATAAATGGTGAACATAAGCTCTGGTATAGGTTGCGCAGACTTTGCACTGACAATCAGGATCAGGTGGCAGTTGATCTTCTCTAAAACGCTCTTTTTTAATATTGAGAGGGCCTTTTTTGGTTAAGAACTGACCATTTCTTGCGTTTCTGGTTGGTAAAACGCAGTCGAACATATCAAGTCCTTCCTTTATACCGTGTAGGACATCAAGCGGCTTGCCCACTCCCATTAGGTAGCGAGGCTTATTTGCCGGCATCTTTAAAACGAAGTCCTCTAGAAAAGATCTCATCTCTTCATTTTTTTCGCCAACGGATAAACCACCAATAGCTAAGCCAGGAAAGTTCATTTCTTCGAGCTTTTCCATACACTCAAGACGTAGGTCTTGGTGAAGGCCGCCTTGAACAATACCAAAAAGATGTTGATGATCTTTAAGCTCCACACTTTGACAGCGCTTGGCCCAACGAAGAGTTAATTCCATACTTGTTCTAAGTTGATCCTTGGTAGCCGGAAGAGCTGGACACTCATCAAAGGCCATAACGATATCGGAGCCAAGGGCGCGCTGAATTTGCATCGACACTTCAGGCGAGATCATATGCGAGCTGCCATCGATATGAGATTTAAAACGAACACCTTCTTCCGTCAGCTTATTCATGGCCGCAAGTGAGAAGACTTGAAATCCGCCAGAGTCAGTAAGAATTGGACGATCCCAGGCCATAAACTTGTGAAGACCACCTAAGCGCTCCACTAACTCGTGACCTGGACGCAAATAGAGATGATAGGTGTTTCCAAGAATAATCTGAGCATTCATTTCACGCAGTTCTTCTTGCCATAAAGTTTTAACTGAAGCGCGGGTTCCAACTGGCATAAAGATCGGAGTTTCAATCACTCCATGAGCTGTATGAATTGTGCCAGCTCGAGCTTTGCCACTAGTTGCTTCTAATTTAAAAAAACTCACGCTCTACCCTTTCTTAAAATCAACATGGCATCGCCATAGGAAAAGAAGCGATATTTGTTTTCGACCGCTTCTTTATAAAGACTTAATGTTTTTTCTCTTCCGATAATCGCCGACACAAGCATGATAAGGCTTGATCCTGGAAGATGGAAGTTTGTTAATAATCCATCAATACTTTTAACCTCTTTGCCTGGGTGTAAAAAGATATTGGTTTGATGCCACTTTTCGGCCTCTAGTGAGAATTGGTTGTTGTCCCAAGCGCTTTCAAGGGCACGAAGAGAAGTTGTTCCAACGGCAATTATTTTTGAAGCATTATTAATCAAGTTACGATCTTGATTTGAAATACAAAAACGCTCCGAGTGCATCTGATGATCAGTTATGGTTTCGCTTTTAACTGGTGCAAAAGTTCCCATGCCAACATGAAGAGCTAACTCAGCTCTTTGAATCCCATTTTGCTCAAATTGATTAAAGATATCTTGCGTGAAGTGCAGACCTGCAGTTGGAGCAGCAACACTTCCTACTTCTTTGGCATAAACCGTTTGATAATCAACAAGGTCTTGCTCATCACTTTCTCCTCCTCGAATATAAGGAGGAATTGGAATCTTTCCGTGCTGACTAAGAAGTTGTTCAATATTACTTTGAAGCGCGATCGTGAAAGTTCCATCAGCTCTTGTGTCCGTGATGACGGCGATGGATTCATCAGGCATGACGATCTCAAGCCCAACAGCTTTTTTAGAGCTACTTTTAATTAAAACATGAAAATGATTTGTCTCACTTTGAAATTCAAGAAAGAAAACTTCTACACTTCCACCAGTTTTCTTTTTGGCCTTAATTCGACAAGGAAAAACTTTGGAGTGATTGAAAACAACTGTACTGTTTTTTGGTAAAAAATTAACGATGTCTTTAAACGTTGAATGGGTAATTTTGTCAGTTTGCTCATCATAAACGAGTAAACGTGAGCCATCACGACCCGAAATGGGTCTCGAGGCAATTAACTCGGGTGGAAGTTCATATTGATAAGCTTCAAGCTTTAAATCTAGTTTCGTGTGTGTCATCATCTTATCTATGATTATGAGAAAACTTTTTGTTTTAATACCGCTTTTTGCCACAGTGTGGCAAGCTCAAGCTTTAGATTGGGGATCAAGAATCGCCAGTGAGCAGGAATGGTTAATTCAAAGCCTGACTCCACCAGTTGAAAAAAGTGAAGTTAATGCTGAAGAGATGGCGTTTATGGAAGACAGCATTTCCACAGGCCAGGCTGCAGTGCAAAAACAAGAAATCAAGAAAGTTGAAGAGACTCTGCCTAACCCGTGGGATATCAGAGATTCACAGGCTCCGGTCTTTCAACCTGCCAAAAAAAGATCTCGTTAAAATTAATTAAAAAGAGAAAAAGCTAAGACAGGATCAATTTTTTTGATCAGTCCTTCCATCGCTGCGACAAATTGATCGAGCCACTCTTTAACCACACTAAAGACGGCGTACGAAGAAACCATCCCAAGTACCATCTTTAGTAACATATCCAATTGTTCTAGCATCGGCTCGAGTCCAAGCTTTTTTAACATGGCATCAAAAAGTCCGCTCGCTTCCAACACATCTTTACCGTCATTCGTTACTACATAAAGTGGGTTCTTATTTTTTTTCACTGTACTTCCCAATTATCAATTAAAGCGGCCATATCGTTAAACTGCTTTTGCAGTCCGACAAACTCTTTCGCATTATAATCAAATACTGATTTCCTAGCTGCTTGAGTTTTTACTAATTGTGCACGATTAAAAAACGGCTCCATCACAGTTTTTGCACCAACATCGCTAGCGATAAGTGCAAGATCTTCTTCTTCTTGTTTGCGTCTTATATCAACAAGATTTGGAACGTGGGCCAGCACTTTGGGTGCGGCGACAACACCCATATCGTCGATATCCGATAGAACTTCATTCAAATGAGCAAGGCCCTTTCTAGAAAATTCATCAGGTCTAAATGGAACGATTACTCCGCTTGAAGCACAAAGACCATTGACCACTAAAAGTCCAAGAGTTGGAGGACAATCGAGAATAATAAAATCATATCTCTCTAAAAGTGCATTTTTTTCTATGAATTTTTTTAAGATCAGCTGTCTTGGAAAATTAACTCCAGCAACGGTTAATTCAAAACCTGATAATTCTTGGCCAGCCGGAAGAAGATCAACCTCTCCTTTAACCATAACATCTTGAACCATCGCCGGAACATGAAGCGCTTTAAGTTCTCTAACTGAATTCACCATTAAATGATGAATGTGATAAGGCTTTTCATCGCTGACTTCAAAACCAAAAAGAAGAGAAAGATTGGCTTGTGGATCTAGATCAATCGCAAGAACACGCTTACCTCTTTTGGCCAAGGCGTGAGCACAATTAAAGGCCATGGTTGTTTTACCAACGCCACCCTTTTGATTGATAAAAGCCACCACTTTATTTTGTGGTTGAATTGAATCTGGAATATTCTGAGTAAAACGATCAAGAAAACCCATTTAAAGCTCCATCTTTAAGAGTCAGCAGATCATAGCAAACAAAAGATGATTAATAAAAGGATTATGGATCGTAAGTGCCTGTGACAGGAGCTATACATCTAAAGCCAACATTTACAGATGTAGAAGTCACATCTTGAAGTTTAAAGCGGTAAAGACCTGAGCCTGCACCATCAGAAAAACCACCGGCTGTAACCATACCAGTGCCATTAGCACCGGCTGGAAGAGCGGCCATATTAAAGTCGACTGAGTCAGAGTGAAGTTGGCTTGACGTGATCCCAGATGATTGTCCAATAACTTTGGCCCAACTTGTTATTGTTCCAACTTGTGTCCCTGCTAATGGGTGACCTACAGGATAAACGGCTGAGTTAATTGCATCACCGACGTTATCGTCAAAATCTCTATGAACAGGTAAACCCATAGGAATAAAGAATCTTCCGGCATCATTAAATTTATTTTCAAGATCCCAAGAAGCTAAGTTTCCATCACAAGTATCATCAGCATCAGTATCGTTACACGGTCCAATAGGACTTAAACCACCACCACTTCCCCAGTTTGGAGGAGTTCCGATATCAACGCTGTAACGATTGGCTCCACTTAAAACTGAACCAGCACTACCTGTACCATAATCTGACGTGATGGCCACCAACTCAGGAGCAGCAGCTGTGAAAGTATCTTGAACCCATTCAGCTACGTTCCCAATAATATCTTGTGCACCCGAGAAACTTTGACAGCCAGCCGTTACAGTTGACCCAGTCGCAACAGATCTAATACCAGAAGAATTTGTTCCTGGAAGAGAGTATAAAGAAGAACTATCAGGTGTTTCAGTATCAGCATATCCAGTTAGTCCACTGGCGCTACTTGAATTACATTTTGCTGAAGAATTAAGCGATAAACCTGTTTCAAGACTTGTAATACTAGAATCACTTAGGCTTTGAGTATCCCACTGAGAGTAAGACATCTGTTGTTTTCTTGTAGGTAGTGCTCTTGTTGGTGCAGCTGATAAACCAATAATAGTTGGGTAAGCTGCGGCCGCACTACAAAAAGCAGCAGCATTAGCACGATTAACAAAAACCAGTGGTGGTAGTTCTGAAGTTGAAGCAGCTAAAATTTCGGCCGCGCTCGCAGTAGATGGATCCCAAGGTGACCATGCAGTACCACCAGCTCCCTCATAACAAATCCCAGTGCTTCTTGAATAGAAAATAGTACCAGCGACTGCAGTGATATTTCCAACAGGATTGAGATCACTAACACAGTTGCCATCCGTTGTAGAACAAGCGCCCAAAGAGTAAGGACAGCCAGTCTCGAAGCGATCTACAATAAGATCATTTCCAATATCGTAATAACCAGGATTGTCACAGGCACCGTTAGTAGCACAGTCACTACCCTCAGCTGCTGTTAATCCAACGTCATCGACAGGTGTGTCACCAGGACCAACATAAGGACAGCGATTATTATTCGTTTTATCACTTACACTTAAAAGTTTTGCACACATTAATTTATTAGCAATTCTTCTACTTGTGAAAACAGCATTATCTTTTGGTGCAATCACTCTTGCCTGCGCATAAGACTCAACAGGCTTAGTTGGTATCGTATTAACGACTGGTCTAACTTCATAGTAATAAACAAAGTTAGGAGCAGGTGGCTCCCATGAATTTGTTGCATTATCTGTATAGGTCGTTGAACCAAGGGGAACGATGACTTTATTTAGTGGAAAATCATAGTCATAATCTTGACCTGCAACTCGACGATAGACCCAATAACCAGAAATAGAACCTGTACCTGATAAAGTAAAGTTTTCCCAAGTAATCGTGGCTGAGGCAGGTGCATTATAAGCCGTCCAATCACCTGCGACACCTGCTGTAGCAGTTGAAACATAACAAGTATCATCATCGATATCATAATAATAATGACCAAGTTTGCTTGCCCCAGTAGTTGGAACAGCATTACCGACACAACTTGCACCATCGCCAGAACAATTTGATTCGAAAGCTGTTGCAGTAACAGGACAAACATTGGCAGTAAGAGCGAACCAATCTGAACCATTATGATGGTAACAAGTACTTGTTCCGGTTGCGAAATAAAGGGCACCATTAGCTCCACCATTGGTGGCAACCGTTGGTGCAGAAGTCCCAGTACACGCTGAACCATTACATTGATCTCTACTATAAGAACAAACATTAGAAACTGATTTAACTTCGCCGTATTTATTAATCGTTGGACCAGCAGCACGAATGACTTTCCAATCATTATGTTTAATTGAAACTGGGTTTACAGTAACAACAAAACTTACAGCGGTCGTTTGAGTGCCGTTAGAAAGATCAAAAGAGATCGTTGATGAGCCGGCCGTTGTACCAGTAGGAGTAATTTTAATATAACCAGTAAATGAACTACTATCGTCAGCTGCAGCAGATTGCCAATTATATGCAGCAAGATCAGCCCTTGCTTCATTGCCTGCTGTACCATCATAAGAGAATAAAACGTTAGCAGGTTGGATCAAAATAGAATTTGAAGATGTTAAATTTGAAACAGTTAACCCCAGCGCATTTTCAGCTGCTGATGTTCCACCTTCATCAATAATTAATCTTCTAATATAAAGAATGTCTTTTTCATTGATGGATTTATCAGCGATAACAGAATTTCCACCTTGAGTTGTAGTCGAAGGTGAAATATTAATGGCAGTACCATTTGAGAGTGTATTTGTATTTACTATAAGCTCAGCCACATTTGTTAGGGCGACGTTACCTGTAAAAGTTACTGTTAAAGTAGAACCAATTGAGCCTGTAACAGCGACATTGGTTAGTCCTGTAAGCGCTTCAAGTGCAGTTTCTATAGCTGAAGTTGTAGCGTTATAAGCAATTGATGCAGTAATTTCTCCATTGAAATCAAGGGTGAAGTCACCAGAAGTAGGAACTCCAGTAAAACTTAATTTTTGAACTTCATTTTTACCATTAGGTGTCCAATTTGAACTACCTGTGCCTGTTGATTTCCAACATGTTGTTTTAGATGAATCATACCAAAAGACTGGCTGAGCAGTGGTATGACTTGAAGGCGTTACGGCATTAAGAGGACTACTTGCGGCCTTACACCCTGATAATCCACACTCAGGAGCATCAATAAATCTTGAGTATTGACAAGCAACTGGTGCATCAATAACTGGTTGAATCGTTACGGTGAAAGAGCCCGTATCAGTTCCACCGTTTCCGTCAGAGACTGTAAAATTACCTTGAATAGTTCCGTCAGCGTTACCTTCATCCCCGTTAAGTGTCAGTGTACAAAGAAGAGTTGATGTTCCTCCCATGCAACCACTAATAGCAAAAGGTACAGAAGGATCTGTTGTCGCAACTGGTCCACTAGAAGAAATACCATTCAAGTTCCATTGAACTGTATCGAGTGTGTAAGTCAGAGTTTCCGTTGGTGATCCCGGAGATGGATCAACGGTGGTACTTGTATCAATCGTAAAGCTATAAGGATAATCCCCTGCACCTTGCGCAAAAGCTGTTGGGCTTTCTTGGAAGGCAAGCGTGTCAAAAGTGTTATAGGTAAAACTAGCTACCGCCGTTGGATCATCATTTCTTGCAGTCACAGTCAAATTCACTGTAAATGGTGTTGTTGAAGCGCCGCCTTGATCAACAAAAGTAACAGTAAAACTTCCGGCCGAACCATTTGTATTGAGTGCGCCTGGGGTCCAACGAATTTGGCAGGTTGTATTATCTAATAATGTTAATGTCCCTAATATGATACCTGTAGCATCAATAGAGCACGTAGCATAATCATCTGAATCAGTAACCGTAGCATTTGCTGTGTCTTCAACATCTTTATAAGTGTAATTGATATCGTCTTTTAATAAGAAGTCATAGTTAACGACTAAAGCAGTAGGATCTTGCGGCTCTGTAGCATTTCCGTCTTCATCAACTGTTATTGTACATGGAGCTGAAGTACATGCAGCTAACGGGCCATCGTTAACTGTAGTAACTGTTATTGTAACTGTTACTGTATTGGTTGAATTTCCCCAACCGTCATTTCCACGATAAACAAACTGATAAGTTCCATAAAAATTAGCCTGAGGAACGATATCGCAATCAAGATCATTAACAGAACTACCATTTAGACCCATACAATTTTTAACGATGTCTGTATAAGCTGGTGAATATGATGGGGAGCCAGCTCCAGCGGTTTCAGTGAAGCTAGTTATTTGGTAGGTAAACGCCGATGGACAATTCGCATTTGGTAAATCATTAAAAGTTGCATTACAGTCGATGTCACTAACAACAGGAAGCGTCGATAAATTTAGAGTTGTATCCTCGGCCGTAGTGTCTGCTACAACAGTTGTAGCAAATGTCGGAAGATCATTTGAGTTTGTCATTGAAATAGCAACAGTCTTTGCCAACGACGCCCCATCTATTGGATCACTAATAGTATAGGTAAAACTTGTTAGCCTAGAGTGATTGGCATTTGGAACAACAGTAGCAAAACAAAAGCCACCAGAACAGCTACAGATAGGAGAAGCACTGAAGGTAATTATGTCATAACCAACTATGGTACATGAAGTGGCTAGATCTCCATCAATATCTGTATAATTTAAAATAATAGAAGAACCTGGAGAATCTTCTGCAAGAGTAGCGGTTGAGGTTGTGGCGACAGGAGGTTGGCGAGAAACCGTTGTTGCCCCCTGAGAAGCAATACACTTTCTTGAAACTGCATCAAAAGTCTGTCCTGTAGAACAATCAGCTTTTTTGCTTGCACCTTTATCCGCAACACAACTGACCAAAAAAATTGGTGCAATCAAAATGCATAAAATGGATTGTCTCAAGCTCAACATCATCGTTTTAGTTTCCTCTTTCTCCTTTGGCTTATCGGGTGAAAAGCGAATGCCTTTAAGGAGAAGTCCCGAAAAATACAGGGATATCCCTATTTTCTCAGGTCCTAGCTCTTGAAGATGTTAAGAACAGGGATTGACAATAATTACAGTCACTTAGGCTTATTTTTAAACAAATAAACATTATAAGGGTTTTATTAAAAATGCCCAATATTGGACGCATTTTATTGGTTATAAGCGTTTTTATCCCCTGCTTGTTTAAAGCTGCCCATATCTTTAAACTTTAACTAATGCGAAATATTTTAATCTCTTTTCTTCTTTTGTTTATGTCCAATATTGCCTTGGCCAAAGAAGAATTAATGATTATTCAAAGTGTCAGTAACTCCAAGAAAACATTTGTTATTCGAAAAGGTAAAGCAGAAGGCATTCTTGTTAATCAGGAATCTCTTTTCACTTCAGATAAATTTTCACTGTCAGCAAGAGTGATTGAAGTCACCCGTGATTATTCTCTTTGGCAACTCTCCGATCTAAGAGCAACTGTCCCCTTTCAAAAAGGTGAAACTGTTAACTACACCAATACAATTGAAAATCTCTACACTGAAATTCCCCTGCTTCGTTATGATCCAAAAGAACTCGCCAAAGAAGCGAGAGAGAAAAATAAAATTGCCGAACTTCGTCCCGAGAAATGGCTTTTACGTGGAAACCTAAGTTACACGCTAGCAGAATCTGTCACTGATATTGCTGGAGATTTAGAGAGTTCGAGATCAGGTATCAACTTAGAAGCACAATATTTGTGGAGCCTAACTCCAAAGATGAGTATTGGCGCTGGTTTAAGATATGATCAAGAAAATACTTCAATCACAGATCCGAATTTAGACATCCCAACCACTAGAGTTTTTGTCACAGGTGATTATATTTATCATTTTGATTATATTGGTGAGTCTAGAGATCATATTTATATGGCGATTGGAATTGGGCTTGGACAATCATCAACTGATGTAGATGGCACAATTTCATCAGGTGTCGCAACTCTTTTGCCATCAGTAAGAATCGGATATCAATTAGCATTATCAAGCGGAGTTTCAATGATCGTTGAATCTGTGGCTGAAGCCATTAGTGCCAATGAATCTTTTGAAGATGGAACAAGTCAGCGTACCAACTTGGTTAATGCCAAGTTGGCCATTGGTTTAAAATTCTAATACAAGCCGATTTCTTTAAGTCTTTGAGTCAAAAAATCCCCAGCAGTAATTGGTGCATACTTCGCGCCTGAACCTTCACAAGAAGATAGACATGTTAAATCTGCATTGCTGTGTGGGTGAACAAAGAATGGCATCGAGTATCTAGCTGATCCATCATTATCAGGATTAATTACTCTATGGGTTGTTGATGGAAGAACATCATTAGTTAAGCGGCTCATCATATCGCCTGTATCAACAACGATTTGACCTGGTTTTGAATCAACATCTAACCAAGTGCCGTCGTGATCTAACAACTGAAGCCCTGAAGCCGTTGCACCTACAAGCATGGTGATGAGGTTGATATCTTCGTGAGCTGCTGCTCTGATTGCATTCTTAGTATCTTGGCCTTTCGTAGGAGGATAATGAATAACTCTCAAAATAGAGTTACCGTCATTTACCATTTCTTTAAAGAAGTTTTCAGGCACATCAAGACCACGTCCGATTGCTTCTAAAAGAGCGACACTTGAAGCATCCATAGCAGAATAAAGTTCTAAGAATATTTTTTTAAATTCTTTAATTTCACTTGGCCATTCGTTTTCAGGGTAAACACCTTTGTACTGAGAAGTTGCTAAAAGCTCACGACCAACATGCCAAAACTCTTTTAGATCTGGAGTTTTACTGTCTTTAGCATGCTCTGTTTTAAATGGAGTATAACCACGCTGGCGGCCGTTAGCTGCTTGATGATATTTATTTTTTACTTCAAATGGTAAAGCAAAAAACTCTTGAACAATCTCATAAGCTTTATCAACTTTTTCTTGGGCCACTGTATGATCAGTAAGAGTAATGAAGCCATAATCTTTAAGACCACTTGAAATTTGATCAACAAACTTAACCTGATCAGCTGAAGTGCCGTTCACGTAGCTTAGAAGACTTAACTCAGGTACCTGACGCATAAAAAAACCCCTTAAAATGGAATATGCATGTTTTTCCTAAGTTTCAAGGATTACGTCAAGGCTAGCTAGCTATCTAGAAAAAAGATACATGGTCTAATTACGGGAAGTTACATGGGAATTGATCAAAATCAGCTTATTTGAACAGTAAAGAGCCTACACGAACAAGATCTGAGCCCTCTTTCAAGGCAATCTTATAGTCATCACTCATACCCATAGAAAGCTTAACTTCATCGAGTTTGAAGTCTTCTTTTAGCTTATCACCGTAGGATTTAAGCAGCTTAAAGCAGCGTTTGGCCTCTTCATCTTTATGTTCTGTTCGGTAGGTTCCCATCGTCATGAGACCTTCAAAGAGAAATGAAGTTGATGAGAGTTTTAGTAAATTGGCTACGGCCTTTTTGAGTGATTCATAATCTTCAAAACCACCCTTTTCTTTTTCTCCGCTCGTATTAACTTGGAAGAACAAAGAAATGGGTGAAAGAATATCTTCCTTATATTTTAAAATTTCACGCAGTAATTTTTCTGAATCAACGGAGTGAATAGCGTAGAGTCCGTGAATTTTTATAAGTTTAGAAACTTTATTGGTTTGAAGATGTCCTATAAAATGCCATCTCACCCCATCACGATTTTCTTGTCTAAAGGCTTTAGCTTTTGTTTCTAAATCAGAAACTCGATTTTCACCAAAATCTCTATGACCTATATCGTAAGCAACATTTATTTCTCGAACATCGGAGTACTTAGTGACAGCGACTAAAGTTGCTTCTCCTATCTCTTTTGAGATATTTTCAAAGCGCTTAGCCAGTTGATCGATATCAATCATTATTACTTCTTTTTTGTGAATTTCACTTTGGCCTGAACATCAATATCGTAATTCTCTAGAACTTCTTCCATCAATTTTTTAGGATCAACTTTTGATAGATGTTCAGATAATTCCGCACGAACAGATTGAACGAAATCTTCTTTGACCGTTTGTGCATTTTTTAAAAGACCATTAACGATTTCTTTTGGAAGAGGAAGATCGCCTAAGACTTTTTTAACAGCGTCTTCTGTCATAAAAGCAGCTCCAACACCAATGGAGACAACTTTTTTGATAACGTCCGAAATGCCTTTATCTTTATCGTCAGTGGCCATAAAACCTCTTAAGCGTTTTTCGCTCTTTGTTCATAAGCTTTGAGCATATTAGGAAGGTTAACTTCCGTTAACGTTTTTACGATCATTCCAGCGCCTGGAAAAAACCCTTTAACTTCAACTTCTACATTATAAACAACACCAGTCGTGCCATTTCCTAGGTCTTTAAGCTCCCAAGATCCAGCGTTAACTTTAAAAATATCACCCTTTTCAAAACTCCAAGAAAGTTTATGAGGTGCGCTCTCTTCCATATTTAAAATATAGGTAAGCTTCTTAATCATATTGAGAGAGTATTCAACTCGAATTTTGCCATTACTTCGATCAAGAATTTTAATGCCACTAACTCCATCAACGAAGTCAGGATAGCTTTCATAATCACTGATCACACCCCAAACTTTATCAATTGAGGCGTCAAAAGTTGTCTCTTTAGTTGCTTTAGCTCCGGCCATGGAACTCTCCTTTCTTAATATCTAGGTTTCTTATCAAAGTGGTGTTCTGCTTCAATTCGACGAATTGTTCCACTTTGTGAGCGCATCACCATTGAGTGAGTAACCGCACCCCAAGATTTGAATTTCACGCCACGTAGAAATGTTCCATCAGTCACACCAGTGGCACAAAATAAAACATTTCCACTAGCAAGATCTTGCATATGGAAAACACGAGTAATGTCTTCGATACCCATGACTTTTGCTCTTTCGATTTCTTCATTATTTCTTGGTTTTAAAATTCCTTGAAAGTCTCCGCCCATACAACGCATGGCCGCAGCAGCAATCACACCTTCAGGAGCTCCGCCAATCCCCATAAGAATATCAACACCTGAGTTACTGTCACAGCAAGCTAAGGCAGCAGCAACGTCACCATCACCAATCAGTTGAATACGAGCACCAGCCGCTCTAACTTCTTCAATGAGTTCCATATGACGAGGACGATCGAGAATGATCGCAGTTAAATCTTGAACTCGGCATTTTTTGACTTCAGCAAGTCGCTTTAAGTTTTCAAGAGGAGATTCTTTAATATCAATAACGCCTTTGCCTTCAGGGCCAACGGCGATTTTTTGCATGTATGTATCAGGTGCATTGAGCAATCCACCTTTTTCAGCAATGGCCATCACAGAAATTGAGTTTTCCTGTCCGCGAGCACAAACACTTGTACCTTCTAAAGGATCAACTGCAATCTCAAGTTCAGGACCTACGCCACTGCCTACTTTTTCACCAATATAAAGCATAGGAGCTTCATCGCGCTCACCTTCACCAATAACAATAGTTGCATTACATTCGACAGAATCTAACATTTTTCTCGCTGCATCGACTGCGGCTTGATCAGCTAACTTCTCATCGCCACGACCCATCGTACGGGCACTGGCAATAGCAGCCATTTCTGTAACACGGACAAATTCTAACGCTAAGTTTCTATTCATTATAACTCCCAAGGATTTGACTTAGTATAAGGGAGCAAGGGCAATGTGAGAAGTTACAATTTAAGAGAGTTTTAAAGTTAAAAACGATCTTGCTCCCTCAGGAAGATGACTATCTCCCAGAGCTTCGACAATATCGCAGGCCATAGCAATCTTGTGCTCGTCTACGGCTTGATCAACTTGAAACATGATCTCATCTTCACATATTAGTGGAGTATCAAGGTCTCTTTTAGAAATAACGCGACCTGTTTTAAGTCCTTTTCCGTCATACCACTCAACATAGTTTTCCATCATGATGATTTGAAAACGAGAGACTTCACCATCATTATGGCGCCATACGAAAATCTCAAAAGGACCATCAGCACGAACCCAGAATTTAAGATTACTTGGAACGTCCATATCTATATCGTGCCCATGAACAGGACGCATGCTTTTTACGATATTATCTACTGACAAAAATGTCTTAATATTAGAAATTAACTTGGTATCGTTAGCAAATTTAACACCTAAACGCTTTCCACTAACCCATTTCACTTTACCTGTAACGGTAAGACTAGATCCTTTCCAGTGAACTTCACCCTTAAGATCTTGTCCTTCGATATAGGTATGACCACCGTCTTTAAGTCCAAGCTGCATACCAGTAAAAGAAATATCAACTACCTCAAAAGCCTGGGCACTCGTGGCTTCGCCTTTAAAAGTTAAAAAACAAAAAGGAAAACGTGGGAAAATTCTTTTTTCAACGTCTTGGTAACCTGTCTTAATGAGATTGAGCTGACCTTCCATAGTTTTCCTATCTTCCTTTAAAAATATCTCCTAATATCTTAGCATGTGAGGGGCTCAACGTTTTACGGGAAACATTTTCTCTGTTAGCCTGAATTATTGAATAAATATCGGAATAAAAGACACTGATGAATGCTTCAAACGCGCAAGAATGGGAAATAGATAACCTACCAAATAGGTTAACTATCTTTCGAGTATTACTTATACCAATTATCATTGGCTCGATGTTTTTAGGGACTCTAACGTGGGAAGCCGTAGTTCCGTGGCATAAGACTCTTGGCTATATTGCAGCTTGGACATTTGTCGCGGCATCGATCACTGATTTCTTCGATGGCTACATCGCTAGAAAAAGAAATATTGTGACAGTCTTTGGCTCATTTCTTGATCCCATCGCTGATAAATTCTTAGTCATTTCTTCGCTTGTTATGCTTCAAGAGCTTGGTCGTTTGCCAGGCTTATTGGTCGTTGTGCTGGTTTTAAGAGAACTCTATATAACTTCACTACGATTATTAGCAACGGAGCGTGGACTTAAGATTCCAGTTGGCCAGGCGGGAAAATGGAAAACAGCAACACAAATGGTAGGTGTGCCTTTTTTGATGGCCTATGATCGACCTTTTGGAATTCCAATGCCCGAAATCGGCTTTGCTTTAATAGCCCTAGCGAGCCTACTGTCAGTTTTTTCCGCCCTAGAGTATTCTTTGGGACTCCTGCGTAAAATTAAGGCTAAAAGGAAATCGGCCCATGCAAAAGAATTCACCAAAGCGTAATATCCTCGTCACCGTCTCAGGTCCCGACCAACCTGGTATTACGTCAAAGCTCATGCATCTAGTTACTGAGCATGGAGCAAACCTTCGTGATATGGGCCAGGCCGTAACCCATGGTCTATTATCTTTATCTTTTTTGATTGAAGTCACAGGAGAAGAACCAACTGTCGTTAAAGAATTACTCTTTTCTTGCTCGCAGATGAACTTAACACTTACATTTCAAGAAATTGCTCTTCGAGATATGCCGACTCTTGGTGAGAAGTTTATTTTAAGTTGTGTATCAACTCAAAATCTTCCGGCATCGTTTGTAAGAGATGTTGCCGATGCCGTTGCAAGCGCAGGAATCAATATTTTACGTATTGATAATATGACTCCGCAAAATTTTACATGTCTGGAAATCACTACAACAGTGCCCAAGGGGTTAAGTTGGAAGAAAGTTAAAGAAAAACTTTTAGAGATTTCTACATTACACAAAGTCGATGTTGCCTTTATTAAGGACAATGTCTTTAGAAGAAGCAAACGCCTGATTGTTTTCGATATGGATTCAACACTTATTCAAACTGAAGTGATTGATGAGATGGCCGATGTCGCAGGTGTTGGACCTGAAGTAAGACATATTACTGAAGAAGCGATGAACGGCAAGATGGACTTTAATGAATCTTTGAGACAGCGAGTTTCAAAACTTAAAGGACTTAAAGAATCACAAATGCAAACAATCCTTGAAGGCTTACCTTTTACACAAGGGGCTGTTGAATTTATTCAGACGGTTAAATCTCTTGGATATAAAGTTGCTCTAATTTCTGGTGGTTTCACTTTCTTTGCCTACGCCTTAAAAGAAAAGCTCGGTCTTGATTATGCCTTTGCCAATGAATTAGAAATTGTTGACGGAAAATTAACTGGTGAAATAGAAGGCACCATTGTTAATGCTGAACAAAAAGCTTTCTTATTAAAAGTTATTGCCCAACAAGAAAAAATCTCACTTGAACAAGTTGTTGCCATTGGTGATGGCGCCAATGATCTACCAATGCTAGCAGCGGCAGGTCTTGGTATTGCCTTTCACGCTAAAGACATTGTTAAGCAGGAAGCCGAACAACATATGAGTCATGGGCCAATGACATCAATCTTATATTTTCTAGGGATTCCGGGTCCAGGACAACATAACTAGGAGTTTTGGTTGCGCTTAAAACTGAGAAAAAATCAATCTTCTTTTCCAAATGAAGTTCTACAAGAAACTTCACTAAAGATATTAGAAATTCTTGGTGATGGGCTGACAAGTATCCCAAGTGATATCTCTAAACTCAGCCAGCTCGAGTCTCTTACAATTCAAGCGCCACTTTTAGAAACATTACCAAATGAAATTTTTGAGTTTAAGAACTTGAAAATTCTAAAAATCAAAAACTGTGCAATACAAAAGTTAGCTTCCGCCAATCCAAGCCAAAACCTAGAAAAAATTCAGCTTGCTCAAACAAGTTTATCTGAGTTTCCTGTTTGGCTTTGCAAGCTTTCAAAGTTAACTGAACTTGATTTAGGTCATAACAATCTGACAAAGCTACCTGTTGAATTTTCATATCTTGAAAATCTCAAGCGTTTAATTTTAGACAGTAATAAGTTCGAGGAACTTCCCCACTCTATTTTTAATCTTAAAAATTTAAAACATTTATCTATTGATGGAAATCAATTCTCTGAAGAAGAAAAAGAGAGAATTACTGATCGACTTGGGATTTGGTTTTAAACCTTGATACGTGTATTTGCTTTTCTTAAGCGATCTAATAACGTATGAACAAGAGCTTGGTACCATTTTGGCAGTTGCTTCATAGAGGCTTCAAACTTAGCTCTTGGAATAACAGTGAGCGTACATTCAGTCACAGCTTTTACTGATGCGCTTCTTGGTTCTTCATCTAAAAAAGACATTTCGCCAACAATTTCACCTGAATAGATTGTTCCAATCTGTTGAGTCTTATCACCTTTTCTTTTGACAACCGCCAAGGTCCCAGATTGCAAATAATACATATCTAGGCTTTCTTCACCTTCGCGAACAAGAAACTCATTAGGTGCTAGCGTTCTAATCGGATCACTCATGGGAACCTCATTTATTGATCAATATATAATAAATTATACATTTGATCTAACAGGATCCCTCATAAGGGCAATTTTAACCCAAATCAAATATAACTTCTGACTTGTGCGAGTTCCAAGAGGCCGTCACAAGCTTCTTATCAGAAGTATCTGACAGTAATAGTTTTGCTAATGGTCTAAGAACGATCTTATTAAAGATTGAAGCTAAAGGCCTTGCTCCGTAGCGCGGGTCATAACCTTTTTCACTTAATATACTAACAAGGTCTTCATTTAAAGCGAGTTTAAGATTTCTATCAACTAATCGCTCATTGACCAGCTTAACTTGCTTGGCGACTAAATCATGCATAATATCAGGGCCTAGAGATGAGTATTCTAAAACAGCATCTAAGCGGCCTAACACTTCAGGCTTAAAATCAAGCTCGATATCTTTAGAGTTTGAGGTCGCAATGATCACAGTATTTCTAAAACTAATGGTTCGACCTTTATTGTCAGTTAATCTTCCATCATCAAGAATTTGCAATAAGATATCTGAAAAATCTCGATGAGCTTTTTCAATCTCATCAAAAAGAATAACAGCATAAGGCTTTCGTCTGATGGCTTCTGTTAAAACTCCGCCTTCGTCGTAGCCAACATATCCTGCAGGTGCGCCAATTAATTTAGAAACAGAGTGTTTCTCTGAAAATTCAGATAAATCAAATCGAATCAATGCATCTTCTGTGTCAAATAAAAGATTAGCTAAAGCCTTAGCTGTTTCTGTCTTACCAACACCCGAAGGTCCTTTTAGTAAAAATGAACCAAGTGGTCTTCTCGTATCAGTGAGACCTGCATGGGAAGAAATCAAAGTCTCTGCAATTTCGTGAATCGCTTCAGTTTGACCATAAACTCTTTCTTTAAGCTTCGATTCCAAATCAAGAATATTTTCTTGTCTTGTCTTCATAATTTTATCGACAGGAATTCCAGTTTGTCTTGAAATCACGGCAGCGATATCTTTTGCACTTAAGACCCAATCATGATTTGTGCCTTGGACTTGGCTTTCAAGCTCAGGAATTACAGAATATTTAAGCTCGCTTGCTTTTTCATAGTCTTGTCTTCGTTCCGCTTGCTCAAGCTCAAACTTCATTTTTTCAAGTTGATTTTTAAGTTCAGACACTTTTTTAACAGACAAAACTTCTTGTTCCCACTTACCTTTTTCTTCAACAAATATCTTCTCTAAGCTTTCTATTTCTTTTTCAAGCTCCGGAGTCTTATTCATTTGAGAATAAATCTTCTTAGATCTAATATCGGCTTGAAGTTCAACCAGTTTAGCCGGCATAGCCTCAGCAGATAGTTTGAGTGCACTGGCAGCTTCATCGATAAGATCAATAGCCTTATCCGGAAGTTGTTTATCCGTAATATATTGATCTGATAGAACAACCGATTGAAAGACGGCATCATCAGAAATTTTTATTCCATGATGAATTTCTAATTTTTCTCTTACACCTGTTAAGATTTCGATCGCATCTTCTTTTGATGGCTCATTAACTGGAACCGGTCTAAATCTTCGATCAAGGGCAGCATCACCTAAAATATACTTTTGATATTCCTCTGGAGTAGTAGCACCGATACAGTGAAGATCTCCACGAGCAAGTGCGGGCTTTAAAAGGTTAGCAGCATCCATGGCTCCATCAGTTCGGCCAGCACCAACAAGCTGATGCATTTCATCGATAAAAAGAATGACCTGACCTGCTTGTCCTTTAACCCATTTAATTAATTTTTGAAGTCTTTCTTCGAATTCACCGCGGTACTTTGTACCGGCCATTAATGAGCCCATATCTAAAGACATGACTGTTTTATCTGATAAAACATCAGGGACATTACCTTTTACAATAGCTTCGGCCAAACCTTCAACGATAGCAGTTTTACCAACACCAGCAAGGCCGACAAGAACTGGATTGTTTTTTCCACGACGGCCTAGAATTTCCATCACAGCTCTAATTTCTTTTGAGCGACCGATAACAGGATCAAGCTTTCCTTGCTCTGCTAATTCATTAAGATTTGTCAAAAAGGAAGGTACTTCTTCTTCAGTGTCATGGGATTCGTTTAAGATGGCCGGATCAAATTTAAACTCAGGCAAGGCTTGATTTAAATAACGCAAGAGATCCGTCTCACTTACTTCTTGGCGAGCAGCCTGGATGGCGTGAGAGCTGGCATAAGTTAGCCATTCAGAAAACTTTGAACTTGCCTTTAATTGATCAACAGAAATTTTTGAAGAAAGAACAGCTATTTGATCAAGCATATTCTTAATTTCTTTTTTATGAGATTTAAATGCTCTTGCACTGAATGATTGAGGATTTGAAACTAATCCATAGAGTAAATGAATAGGTTCAAGCTGAGCATTTTGTCTTTTAAGTGCCTCTGTTTGAGCAATATCAAGAGAACCTGCAACGATTGAATCAAATTTATTCATAATAACTCCTTCTATTTATAACATGGGAGCTAAAAGATCTATGTCAAGGTTGCTTAGAATAAATTGTATAGAAAGCCGGAAATCAATCGAAATTCACTTCTTTGTTTTGTTAAAGGTGATAGCTCAACTTGTGAACCATAGACCTTCAATTCTGTGACTAAAACGCCTTTTATTCGACCCCAACGATAACTTTGAGAAAGAGTAAACATACCATTCCACGTCTCTTTCGCTTTAAAAGTTGAACCTA
>Ga0210009_1000846_pt1 | contig 29976 bp, 22 predicted proteins | sample CryGeyCG2114_065_FD_185457 | JGI IMG/M metagenome (GOLD analysis project Ga0210009, IMG submission 185457) | Groundwater microbial communities from aquifer - Crystal Geyser CG12_big_fil_rev_8/21/14_0.65 (SPAdes) (version 2) | ecosystem: Environmental > Aquatic > Deep subsurface > Groundwater ...
AAAGTTCAATGCGGTCCGGAAGCGTGACCGGAAATGCGTAGTACTTTCCGTCGGGAGACCATTCTCCTGATCCGATCAGCCCTCCCCCGGGAAGCCCCGTCACGGGCCGCTCGGTACGTTCCGTCGCTGGCATGACATCAGATACAGCCAGTTCAACAAAGTATCCGGCCCGGCTCGGACCGTTGTTGGTCGGATTGATGCGCATTCCAGCCATGCGAACTTCTTCCTGTGCCAGTTGGGCAATCGATGGAATATCCTGACGTGTCATTACAAGCATGGTGGTCCTGTTCGGGCTCAGCGATACCGCCGGCGCGACCGGCGCATCTACCAGTGATTTCAGTTCCGGGACGGGCTCCTGGTACCCGTCTTGGGCGGACACAGGCCCGGACATCAGAAAAAGAACCAACAGGACACACAGCGGAGCGGGGGCGCGGGAGGGTACAGACATGGCTACGTCGTCGATTTGGTTGTGAGCAGTCAGAAACATATTGTAAGTCACTCACACGAATGATGCCCAGGTCAACCGCAATCCAATCCACCACCCATGAAACCCGTCCTCACGTTTATTTTTGCATCGATTGTCTTCTTCATCGGGCTGTATCTGATCATTTTCTTTCCGCTGCCGAGCGTGCTTGTCATTGCGAGTACCGTCGTTCTTGTCGGGCTGCACGACGTGACACAGAAGGAGCACACCATCCTGCGCAATTTTCCGGTTATCGGGCATTTCCGATACCTCTTTGAGGGCATTGCGCCTGAAATCCACCAGTATTTTGTCGAAAGCGACCTGGACGGCAAGCCGCTCAACCGCATCCAGCGTCGGTACGTCTACACACGTGCGAAAAAGGCCGTGGATACGCATCCGTTCGGGACCGAGCACGACCTGCAGCGCGAAAACATGGAGTGGACGGCCCACTCGGTGTACCCGAGTCCCGCACTGAAGGAGGCGCCACGGGTCCGTATTGGCACAGACCGCTGCACCCAGCCCTATGACGCCAGCCTGCTCAACATATCGGCCATGAGCTACGGATCGCTCAGCAAGAACGCCATCATGGCGCTCAACAAGGGAGCGGACGCCGGCGGGTTCTACCACAACACGGGAGAGGGCGGCGTGTCGGACTATCATCGCATGGGGGGCGATCTGGTCTACCAGGTTGGCACCGGATATTTTGGTTGCCGCGACCTCGAGGGCAATTTTTCGGAGGAGCACTTTACGAAGACGGCTGGTATCCCGGAGGTCAAGATGATTGAGCTCAAGCTCTCCCAGGGGGCGAAACCGGGACACGGCGGCATACTTCCGGCCAAGAAAAACAATGCGGAAATAGCCCGGATCCGGGGTATTGAGCCCTGGACCGACGTGCACTCGCCTCCCGGCCATTCGGAGTTCAGCTCGGCCGACGGTCTGCTCCGATTCCTGGATCGACTGCGCGAACTTTCAGGGGGAAAGCCTGTCGGGTTCAAACTCTGTATTGGCCGCGAGAGTGAATTCGAGGATATCTGCAAGGCCATCGTCGAGACCGGACTGAAACCGGATTTCATTACGATAGATGGCGCGGAAGGCGGTACGGGTGCCGCCCCGGTCATTTTCTCGGATCACGTAGGCATGCCGTGGGAGAACGCACTCGTTTTCGCTGTGAACACGCTCCGGCGTTATGCCCTCAAGGATGATATCAAGGTCATTACAGCCGGGAAAATCATTGACGGGTTTGACATATTCAAAGCGCTCTGCCTCGGCGCGGACCTCTGCAATTCGGCGCGCGGCATGATGCTCGCGCTTGGCTGCATACAGGCCCTCGAGTGCAACCTGAACACCTGCCCCGCCGGCGTGGCCACCAACAACCGGGCAAAAATGCGCGGCCTGGTCGTCGAAGCCAAGTGGGTCCGCGTCCGGAACTACCACGACGGTGCGCTCGATGATTTCCTGGACCTCTTCCGCGCCGCGGGCTGCACATCGCTCGAAGACCTCAACCGCTCCCTGATATTCCGCCAGCGCAACAACAAGGTTGAGGCGTTTGCCGATGTGTACCCGGAGATGGCGGTGCGAGAAACGGTGTGACCTGCGCACGGTTCGCCTGGCGCCACTCCACGCATCAACACACACCTTCCAGGTCCGTATCGCTCACGTCACCCCCAAAGTAACGGCGCTGGAAGTAAAGCGACACGTTCACAAGCCCGATCAGCACCGGAACCTCCACGAGTGGCCCGATGACGGCCGCGAAAGCCACACCTGAATTGATCCCGAATACGGCGACCGCCACCGCGATGGCCAGTTCGAAATTGTTGGATGCGGCCGTGAACGACAATGTCGTCGTTTTGGAGTAATCGGCACCCACGCGACGACCCATCCAGAAGCTGACGAGGAACATGACCACGAAATAGATCAGGAGCGGCACGGCAATGAGTACCACGTCGAACGGACGAGCAAGAATGGCTCCGCCCTGCAGACTGAACATGGCGACAATCGTGAAGAGCAGCGCAACCAGCGTCAGTGGTGAAATGCGGGAAATGAATTCGCGCTCGTACCAGTCCCGGCCGCGGGTACGAACCAGCACGAACCGGGTCAACATGCCGGCCACGAACGGAATGCCGAGGTATATGGCCACACTTTCTGCAATCTGTCCCATGGTCACGGCAACAACAGCGCCTTCCAGGCCAAGCCACTCTGGCAGCACGGTGATGAATACCCATGCGTAGACGCTGTAGAAAAGCACCTGGAACACGCTGTTGAAGGCCACCAGACCGGCGGCGTATTCAGAGTCTCCCCGGGCCAGTTCATTCCAGACAATCACCATGGCAATACAGCGTGCCAAGCCAATCATGATAAGGCCAACCATGTACTCTGGATAGTCCTGGAGAAACAGGACGGCCAGGAAAAACATCAATGTGGGACCAATGAGCCAATTCTGAACAAGCGACAGCCCCAGGATACGGGTGTTGCGAAATACCTTACCGAGCTCCTCGTACCGCACCTTGGCCAGGGGCGGATACATCATGACAATCAGCCCGATGGCGATGGGAATATTCGTGGTACCCATCTGGAATTGGCTCCAGAACGCTTCGATGCCGGGTACGGCCGCGCCCAGTGCGACACCAAGCGCCATTGCCAGAAAAATCCAAAGCGTAAGGAATCGGTCGAGGAAGGATAATCGGCGGGGAGTTGTACTCATGGTGGCAGGTGACCCATGTAACGAACTGAATCCGAATGAATGTAGTCAGTAGGCATGCCCGCCGCTGTCACTGCCACCAGAGTTCGGAATAGATTCACCGTGGGCGAGAACTCCGCACCGCCTCAACCATAGAAGACCGTCCCGATCGTATTACCCATTATTCCAATGTAACCATGCGTACTTCGCTTCTTCTTGCCCTCATTTTCGTGTTGATGTCGGGTTGCGGCAGCAAGTCCGAACAAGCTGCACCCACCGAGGATAATGCGGCGGCCAGACAGCCCCAGAAGGAAGCGAGCGCTGAAACCCCACCATCAGAACTCATGATTGACGTTATCGAAGAAGGAGAAGGAGCCGCAATCGAGACGGGCAAGACCGCCGTCGTGCACTACACGGGCTGGCTCTACGACGAATCGGCACCGGATAACCGGGGCACCAAATTCGACAGCTCCCGCGACCGGGGCGAAGCATTTTCCTTCCCCCTCGGCGCAGGACGCGTAATTACGGGCTGGGATGAAGGCGTGAAAGGTATGACGGTCGGCGAGCGTCGCATTCTGACGCTGCCGCCGGAGATGGGTTATGGGGCACGCGGTGCCGGCGGCGTCATCCCGCCCAATGCAACGCTGATTTTCGACGTGGAACTGCTCGGTATCGAGTAGCGCGGCAGGCTGTGCGTCTGGAGCGCATGTCACTCATAATCTTGACTTTGCCCATTTTTTGGGTTAATAAGTGCTCCACACCTTTTATTCGCACAGCACAGGCCATGAAAACCCTCCACCGCGTTTTCGGCTACGCCATCGTCGCCGTAGCCATAGCATACATTATTTTTGCCGCCCCGCACATCGTTGCGGCCCAGAGCCATACTGTTATCAACGCCGGCCACCTCGTTGATGTCGAGAACGGCCGCATCCTGACTGGCCAGCAGATCCTGGTAACCGACGGTCATATTTCGGAGGTCGGGCCGCGCGTCGCGGCGCCCGACGGGGCCCAACGCATTGATCTGTCCGACAGTTACGTCATGCCGGGTCTGATCGATGCACATACGCACCTGGCCCTGCAGGAAATGGACGGCTCCGACATCGACGACCATGGATCCTACTACTACGCCAGCCTGATCGAAGACACATCCATGCGCGTGGCCCAGGGCACCATGCTCGCGCGCGCCATGCTGGAGGCGGGCTTCGTGTGGGTCCGTGATACTGGAAACAACGGCCTTTATGGCGACGTCACGCTGCGCCGCGCCATTGAAGGCGGATGGATTCCTGGCCCCAACATGGTAACGGCCGGGCGCATGATTGCCCCGTTCGGTGGGCAGTTCCAGATGAACCCGGAAAAACCCGATCTCGGGGAGCCGGAATACTTCTACGCCGATTCCCACACGGAAATTATCCGGGCCGTCCGGGAAAACGTGCACTACGGCGCGACGTTCATCAAACTCATCATCGACAACCAACCCTACATCTACTCGGTCGACGACGTCCGGGTAGCCGTCGAGGAAGCCCATGACATGGGCGTCAAGGTCATGGCGCACGCCGCAAGCGACGAAGGCATCCGGAATGCCGTTCTCGGCGGCGTAGACTCCATCGAGCACGGTTTCAACCCGTCCGATGAAACCCTCGAGCTCATGGCCGACCGCGGCACATACCTCGTGGGCACGGACTTTCCCGCCTCGCGCCTTGGCGAAACGCGCTACTGGTCGAACGTGGAGCGCAACAAGCGCGCCCATGCCATTGGCGTACCCATGGCCTTCGGATCGGACGTGGTCTATTACGAGGAAGGAAAAACGCGGGGTGAACAGACCATTGGCTTCCTGTTCAGCTATGTGGACGCCGAACTTCCCAACGCCCATATCCTGCGCATGGCCACCATGCATGCGGCCGACCTGCTGGGCGCTAATTCAGGTCGCCTCGAAGCTGGCCGCAATGCCGACATCATTGCCATGCCGGCAAATCCACTCGATGACGTTTCGGCGCTCTATGGCGTGTCTTTCGTTATGAAGGACGGGCACGTGTACAAGGAAGGTGGTCAGTTCCGCTGGGACATTCCCACGAAACTCAACAATCCCCGTCGCAAGCAGCCAAGGGGAAACATGCTGAGGCAGAGGTGACGCCATGACCATTAAACTCATCCTCAACCGGAAAGGCCGCGACGTCTGGTCGGTAGCTCCCACCGATTCCGTCTACGCGGCCATTGAACGCATGGCTGAAAAGGGTGTCGGGGCGCTTGTTGTCAAGGAGCAGGACGCACTTGTGGGCATCATATCGGAGCGGGACTACGCCCGCAAGGTCATCCTCAAAGGCAAGGCGTCCCGGGAGACACGTGTGTCGGAGGTCATGACGGCGAGCGTCATCACGGCGCCCGAATCCACCAGCATCGACGACGCCATGTCCCTCATGACCGACCGCCGCATACGGCACCTTCCGATTATCGAAGATGGCGCCGTAACCGGCATGATATCCATGGGCGACCTGGTCAAATTCAAACTGAAGGACCAGGAAAACCTGATCGAGCACCTGGAGAATTACATTACGCGATAGACAGGCGGGTAGCATCTTCGAGCGAATACCACGGAATTGTGACACTTCTGTGAAGTTTGCGTGAGCAGGCGGCCATTTCTTTGATCTGGAAATGATTGCTGCCACAGACTACAAGCACGCGACTCGTTGTACAGGCTGTCGGATCTGGTCAATGGGGTGTGTCATCATCCAGATCATCGTCACGACAACTTCCTCCCTCGCCCAGACCGCAGCCCCGGCGCTGAAGCTCGCATCATTCCTCCTGGAAGACGGCCGCATTCTGCATGGATACGGAATGGACATGTTCCGTTGGCATACAGATGCCGTACCCTACATCGAGGCATCGGCCAACAAACCAGCGCTCTACGGCTCCTACATCCGGTTCACCGACGTCCGTTCCCGGGACCAGGACAGACTCGAACAGCTGACGCGTCTCCACAAAGGCTGGTCCGATCCCGACTCGGGTATCCAGGCGCCCATTGTCCCGATGATCGGGCTCCAAGCGTGGTCCTACGATTTCCAGGAGCGACGAGATACGCTGGCGGCCGCCTTCTTCGACATACTCGGAATTTCGCCTCAGGCCATGCAGCAATTTGGCTTGGAAAGGGCCGTCTACGACATGTCCCTGTTCGCCACATTCCTGCAACACCCGTCGCTGTGGTCTTGCGTACAGGACACGCTGGTGGGGCGCGGTCTCGATCCGAGGGATATCGATTTACCGGCGCTTATGGCTGAGCAGACCGAAGAGGCCGAATACAGGCTCATTTCCCTGCGCGACAGTGCGCTCGTTCTCGCCGCCGATCGCCTCATCGATGCTGGTTTCCAGTTCCAGGACCTGGCTGTACTCGACGGTGCGTTCGACGACGAAATAAGGGAGATTGCCGATTCCGTTCGAAGCGTACCAAGCCCCTATCTCGTCCGTTTCATGTATGAGACCATTGACGGGGTATCCAGGCCGGTCCTGTACAGCAGTGAGACCTTCAAGGCCGCCTTGAGACATCTGGTCGAACTCTTCCGGGAGCAGGGTGCCACCAATGCCGAATTCATATATCATCCCAACGCGGGAAACGCCTTCAACCTGGCCGCCTGGTATCCCGGAGATTCATGGACCGACTGGGTCAGCCCCAGCATATTCCACTCTCTGACCAGCCCGGCGCAATGGGACATCATGGAAGACCAGCACGATTTTGCCGCGCTGCGCAACCTCCCCGTCATCATTGCCGAGTCCGGCCCAACGAATCAGAAGTACCGTCCTCACAACACGTCCTACCCCGGCGTCTGGGAAGACTGGTTCCAGCCCTACTTCGCGTTCATGAGGCAAAGTACCCACGCACGTGCTTTTGTCTACATCGGGGTTGACTGGGGGCGTCTGGACGGTAATTTCAGTCACTGGGGCGATACGCGCGTCATCGTCAACCCGGACCTCTTCGCCCGTTGGGAGGCCGAGCTCTCCGATCCTCTCTATCTGCACAACGAGGAATTCTGGAGCACCTGGACCTCCCTGACTACCGGTATCGAAAGCCCACCGACCGGACAGACCCTTTCGGTCTGGCCAAATCCGTCGTCCGGAAACGTCTCCATTCGATGGGGAGATACGCGCCATGGCGCCACATTGAGTGTGTACAATCTGCTGGGACAACGTATTCATTCCACCCGCATGCCGCACGGGACACATACACTCACGTGGGACGGAACAACCCATGCGGGCGAGATCGTCCGCCCGGGGGTATACCTCATCCGACTCGATGACGGCTTGGACGTCATTACCCGCACCATCGTTCGCAACTGAAACCCATTCATTGTGATGGACACGCTGCTCATCCTGCTTCTGCCACTTCAGGCGCTCGCGCAGATTCCAGCGTTCCCGGGCGCACAGGGATTTGCCTCAGACACGCCCGGTGGCCGCGGAGGCTGCGTTCATATCGTAACAACGCTCGCGGACGACAACAGTCCAGGATCGCTGCGCTGGGCACTTGAACAGACAGGGCCCCGCACGGTCGTCATTGAAGTAGCGGGTGTTATTCACCTCAACGAGCCTCTCCGAATCGGGGGGCGTCGGCAGGCCCCTCCGCCTGGTGATAATCCCCATTCCTTTCTTACCATTGCCGGAGAATCGGCGCCTGGCGGCGGTATCACGCTCTCCGGCTATCCCTTGGAATTCAACAACGATGTCCACGATGTCATCGTTCGGCACATCCGCATCCGCGGACCGCGCGTCGACGATCGGTCCGGATCCATCGGCGACGGACTGGCATTTTTCGGTGGCCACAACATCATCGTTGACCATGTGAGCCTGTCCTGGTTCGCCGACGAAGGAATCAGTATTGAAAGCACGGCAAGCCGGATCAACCACGACATCACCGTCGAGCACAGTTTTGTGGCCGAGGGTCTGCTCAACGGAAATCACCCATCGGGGGGACCCCACAGCCGCTGTGCCATCGTATCCGACGGGTCCTTCAACGTGAGCCTGCATCACAATGTGTTCATGTCGTGCAACCGCAGAAATCCCAATCTGGGCGGGAACAGCAATCTCGGGGCATCCGATTTTCCGCTCTCCGACGTGCGTCACAACCTCATATACAATGCCGGGGATAAAGGTATCCAGTTTGCACGAGGCGCCGTGACAAATATCATCGGCAACTGGATCCGCCAGGGACCCCAGACATCCGCGTCCCATCCGATGGAAGCAACGGACAAGATGCAGGAGGGCACGCAGCTGTACCTGGCGGGGAACTGTGAACTGACCGTGTCGGCGGGAACAGAAACCAACATCTGTCCGGAGAATCAGGTAGCGCTCGTCCAGCAGACGCACGGCCCGGGCCTGGTTGCCTGGCTTTCCGATCCGCTTGACACGCCACCTGTTGTCCAAATGTTCAGTCTTGCGGGGGAACTGCTCGGCGATGCCGGCGCGCACCCGTCTGACCCAGCCGATTCCACGTTCCGTGCCCAATACATGCTCGGGACCGGAGACATGGGAGCGGGAGAAAAGCCACTGGCCGACATTGAAATCCCCGAGCCTGCGCCCGGCATCTACTTCGTCTGGGACATGGAAACGCAGCAGGTCGTGCCATTCGTAGTGGCCCGCTGATCCGCAGGGCGTGTTCCCGCTTCGCCCAAGGCGACCCGGCCATCGCACAGAAATTGGCTGCACCGTATACTGGTTACCCAATTGACCACCATCACGAATAACGCCGCGTCCCATGACATACGCCCGATCTCCACTGCTGCTTCTTGTTGTTGCCGTCGTCCTGTCTGCATGTGCCAGCCCCGAGAGCCAGTCAGCGAAGCAGGTCGCGCTCGCCGAACTACCCCCCGCCATCAAAGGTGAGGGCGGGGCGCTCGGGGGTGAGCCGGTTTCCTATTTCCCGGGAGATGCAGCGACCACAGGCTACTTGGCCGTGCCCAACGGCGAGGGACCGTTCCCGGCGCTTGTTATCATCCATGAATGGAACGGGCTGACGGACCGCGTCCGCCAGGTTGCAGACGATTTTGCCGCCGAAGGCTACGTTACGCTGGCAGCCGACCTGTACCAGGCACGCACCGGGTCGAACCGCGAAGAAAACATTGCCCTCATGACCGAGGCGAACGAAAACATGCCCCGCGTCATCGACAATCTGAACGCGGCGGTGGCGTTTCTCAAAGAGCGCCGTGATGTCACGGGCCGCGTCGGCGCTATGGGATGGTGCTTTGGTGGCGGAATTGCCCTTTCGTTCGGCCTCGACGGTGAAAATCACGATGCCACGGCCATCTTTTACGGCCGCCTCATTGATGATCCGGAAGTGCTTGCCCACGTGGACCACGAAGTCTACGGCACGTTTGCCCGACTGGACCAGGGACCCGCCCCCGAGCAGGTGGAGGCCTTTGAGGCCGCGCTCGACGCAGCCGGGATTGAGCACGACCTGCACATCTATGACGACGTGAATCACGGCTTCTGGCTACGCGTCGATGAGGAACCGGACGTGCGCGCCGTCCCGGCCGCCGACGCCTGGAATCGTCTCAAGGATTACCTCGGCAGAACGCTCGGAGACTGAAAGTGGGTTGAATCCCCTCCGCGGCTTGTACCAGGGCGTGTTGAAGAATCAGTGTACGGGTGCCGAAGGCCGCTTACGGAGGCCAGGGTGCGGCCCATGTCGGCCCAGTCGGATTCTGTCACATACCCGTCATTATTCACGTCCACCAGGCGGGGTTTGATACGAAGGGTGGAACGGCCGATATTGAATATGGGCAGATAGGCACCAGAAATCGCTATGAACTCCCCTCATGATCCATCCACCCGGGACCCAGCTTCCGGCCACACGAATTCCAGCGACGCCGTCTACGGCGACGCAAGGGCCGTCCTCCGCTCCTCCCCCCTTCCCATCTTGACCATGGACCTGGCGCGACGCGTTACGTTCTGGAACGAAGCCGCGGAACGCCTTTTCGGATGGACGGCCGAAGAAATCCTGGGACAACCACTGCCCATCGTTCCCCCTGAAGGCGAAAACGAGTTTTACGCCTTCTGGAGTGATATTGCCGAGCGAAAAACGTTCTCAGGATACGAAACCATTCGGGTAGCTCGGAGCGGGCGCCGCATTCCCGTGTCCATTTTTGCGGGACCGCTCCTTGGCAACGACGGTCAAATCCACGGGGTATTCGCCTTCCTCGAAGACATAACCCTTCGCAAGCAGCGCCAGGAATCCCTCGCCCAGAACCAGGCCTTCCTCAAAATGGCAGCCGAACTCAGCCGCGTGGGAGCCTGGAGCGTGGATTTACCCTCCATGCGTCATGCATGGACCGATGAGGCACGCCGTATTCACGGCGTGGCACCGGGCGAACAGCCGTCCGTGGATGAGCTTATTTCATTCTACGTCGGCAAGGACCGCGACCGCATTCGTACAGCCTTCGAGGCGTGCGTCCGAAAGGGTACACCCTTTGACCTGCGCGCGGAATTCGTGGCGGCTGATGGCACGCGTAAATGGGTGCGATCGTGCGGAGAAGCTGTGCATGATGGTGGTGACACGATAATCCGCGTACAAGGTGCCATCCAGGATGTAACCGATTCAGTGCTGTCGGACAAGGCACTCCTCGAAAGCGAGGAGCGCTATCGGGCCCTGTTCGAGAACAGTCACACGGTCATGCTGCTGATTGACGCAGAAACGTCAGAAATCGTGCACGCCAACCGGGCCGCGGCCACGTTCTATGGCTGGTCAGTGGAGGAACTCGCGGGTAAACCCATCCATGAAATCAACATCCTCTCCGAGGAGGAGGTGCGCGCCGAAATTCACCGTGCCAGCCAGCGGGAGCGAAATGAGTTCCAGTTCCGGCATCGGCTACGGAGCGGGGAAATCCGGGATGTGGAAGTTTTTGCCGGGCCCATTGAGCGCGAAGGGCGGCGCCTGCTCTATACGCTCGTGCACGACGTGACCGAAAAGCGGCGCATTGAGAACCAGCTCCGCCTGCAGAGCGCCGCGTTGAATGCTGCGGCCAACTCCATTGTGATAACAGACGCGGACGGCGTCATAGAGTGGGCGAACAATTCCTTCTTCACGCTTTCGGGATATGACCGGGAGGAGACCGAGGGAAAACGCCCGGGTGACCTCGTCAAATCGGGCATGCAGCCCCTGTCGTTCTATGAGGACATGTGGGCGGCCATCACGGCAGGACAGGTGTGGAGTGGGGAGGTCGTCAACCGCCGAAAAGACGGAACCACCTACACGGAGGAACTTACCATCACACCCATGACCGATGAGAACGGCGACGTCACGCACTTCGTTGGCGTCAAGCAGGATGTGTCGGAGCGGAAGCGCCTTGAAAAGCAGTTCCTGCGTGCCCAGCGGGTTGAAAGCATTGGCATTCTCGCCGGCGGCGTTGCCCACGACCTGAACAACGTGCTCACGCCCATCATGCTCGCTATTGACGCGCTGCGCACGGGCGAAGCGGACAGTCGGAAAAGGGCCATTCTGGACAGCATGGAGGCCAGCGCCCGGCGGGGCTCCAACCTCGTCAGGCAGGTACTGGACTTTTCGCGCGGCGGTGTCAATGCGCCGTCGGAGCTGAACATGAAACACGTGGTGCGCGATATGCTGCAGATCATGGCCGAGACATTTCCACCCGGTATCGAAGTGGTGTCAGAGCTGCCCTCCAGACTCTGGACCATCACGGCCGATCCCACGCAGATGCACCAGGTCCTCATGAACCTCTGCATCAACGCCCGCGATGCCATGCCACGCGGCGGACGACTGCAGATTTCCCTCCAGAATGAGCGACTCACTTCGCATTTCACCCGGGGGGATATCAAGGCGCACAGTGGCCCCCATGTGCGACTCGCCGTGAAGGACACGGGCACCGGAATCACCAGGGACATGATCGACCGGATATTCGACCCTTTTTTCACGAGCAAGGAGCCGGGCGAAGGGACCGGACTCGGTCTGTCCACCGTGCAGAGTATTGTCCGCGCGCACGGCGGGTTCGTTGATGTGGCCAGCAGGCCCGGACAGGGAGCCGAGTTCCGCGTCTACCTGCCGGCCGCTTCAGACAATGAGCATGCTGCTGACCGCGAACAAAAGACGGAACACGAAGGGCCCGCCCAGGACGAGCACCAACCGGTTGCACCGCAGAACCAGGTGTCACCCGATACGCCTGCGCGGCGCACCATTCTCATAATCGACGACGAACCCGCCATCCGGATGATCGCCGCCGCCGCACTGCAACATGCGGGGTACGACACACTCGAGGCCGAGAACGGCGAGCAGGCCCTTGAAATCCACGAGAACAACCGCGACACAATAGATGCCGTCCTGCTCGACTTCGCCATGCCTGTCATGGACGGCCTGGCTACGCTCAACGCGCTTCGTGAAACCGGGGCCAAGGTCCCCGTAATCCTGTCGAGCGGCCATCTGTCCGAAGCGGCAGAACACGAACTTCGTCAGGCCGGAGCCCAAGCCGTCCTGCCGAAACCCTATGCGATGGCAGAACTTGCTGCGACACTGGACCGGGTGCTGAAAACCGGCACGTCCTCGTCGGCACTGCGGAGTCACAACGCCTGAGCACGCCTCCCTTACGGCTACTGGTAATCCGGTATATTTGCCGTAACATGTGGAAAATTCCGTACCAGATGTCATCTATTGTACCCAAATTCTTCAACCTGCTTCGAGAGCCATACACGCGCGACATGGCATGGAGGGATATCACGGCTGGCGTCGTTGTCGGTGTAGTAGCTCTACCGCTCGCCATTGCATTCGCCGTAGCGTCAGGTGTGCGACCGGAACAGGGATTGTATACAGCCATCATTGCTGGATTTGTGGTTTCTCTTCTCGGCGGTAGCAGGTACCAAATAGGTGGTCCTACAGGGGCGTTCATTGTCCTTACCTACGCCATCGTCCAGGATTTTGGATACGACGGCCTGGTCGTAGTCACCATCATGGCGGGCATCATACTGGTGGCATTCGGCCTGGCGCGCATGGGAACGCTCATACGGTATGTTCCCTACCCCGTCACGGTAGGCTTTACGACAGGAATCGCTGTTGTTATCGCCTCAGGACAGGTGAAAGACGGACTGGGACTTGCCATGGATGTCGTACCCAATCATTTCGTCTCGAAATGGATGGCCTACGCAGGCGAACTGGCGAGTATCAACCCTTGGAGTCTTGCCTTGTCGGTGCTGACTGTCCTGATTCTCGTCATCCTGCCCCGGTACGTAAAACGAATCCCGGCCTCCCTGGTCGCACTTGTTCTGGCGGCCGCCGTCGTGGAGCTGTTTGAAATTCCCGTTGCCACCATCGGCTCTCAACTCGGGGGCGTCCCATCAACGCTGCCCTCATTTCGATTTCCAACCGTAGATTGGACCAGCATGCCAGGCCTCGTGTCAACGGCCGTATCGGTAGCGCTACTTGTAGCAATTGAAAGTCTTCTCTCGGCCGTGGTAGCTGACGGCATGACCGGGCGTCAACACCGTTCAAATGCGGAACTCATTGGTCAGGGCGCAGCCAACATCCTGGCCCCACTGTTCGGCGGCATTCCTGCGACCGGTGCCATAGCCCGTACGGCCACGAGTATAAAAAATGGCGCTGTCAGCCCTGTTGCTGGCATGGTGCACGCTGCAACGCTACTCGTCATCCTGATCCTGGCTGGAAAATGGGCAGCCTTGATTCCCATGCCGGTTCTGGCCGGTATTCTGGTGGTCGTTGCCTGGAATATGGCTGAAGTGCATCTTTTCGCCCGCATACTGCGCAGTACAGCCAGCGACGCCATGGTGCTCCTCGTTACATTCCTGCTTACGGTATTCGTAGACCTCGCCGTTGCCATCCAGGTCGGTGTTGTATTGGCCGCGTTCCTCTTCATGAAACGGATGTCGGACGTCGCCCAGATCAAGGAGATGAACTCGGAAGAAGAGGATCTACCACCCGCTGAGGCTGAGCGTCTCGCCCATCTTCCAAAAGGTGTGGAAGTGTACGAGGTCAAGGGACCATTTTTCTTCGGTGCCGCGCACAAATTTTCTACCGCGCTGGCAAGCATGCGGCGCCGCCCGGACGTTCTGGTCATCCGGATGCGACATGTCCTCGCACTCGACGCTACCGGACTCCGCGTCCTGGAAGAATTCCTGTCCACGTCGGACAAACATGGTCCCGCCATCATTCTCTCCGGGCTTCATGCACAACCTCTGGTACTGCTCGAACGCGCTGGATTCATGGACCGGATTGGACGCGACAACGTCGTTGGTGCCTTCGATGATGCCCTGGACCGAGCTCAATTATTGTGCGAGTCCATGCGGAGTACGGAATCACTTCGCATCCAGGACGTTTAATCTCCTCCATGAGTAAGGAACAGATCAGACAAAGTGATCGCCGCCGCACGTTCGGCATTATTTCGCACCCCGACGCCGGAAAAACCACGCTGACCGAGCAGCTGCTCCTGCTCGGTGGTCTCATCCGCGAGGCGGGTGATGTGCGCGCGCGCAAGACCAGGCGGTACGCCACCAGCGACTGGATGGCCATCGAAAAAGAGCGCGGTATCTCGGTCACATCGTCCGTCATGCAGTTCGAGCACAACGGCCGCGTTGTGAACCTGCTCGACACGCCGGGTCACCACGATTTCTCCGAAGATACCTACCGCGTGCTGACGGCCGTTGACAGCGCCCTGATGGTCATTGACAGCGTCAAGGGCGTCGAAACACAGACGCACAAGCTCATGGAAGTCTGCCGCATGCGCACGACGCCCATCCTCACGTTCATCAACAAAATGGACCGAGAAGGCCGCGAACCCCTCGAGTTGATCGATGACATTGAAACGTCGCTCCGTATCGATGCCGTGCCCCTTTCCTGGCCCATCGGTGCCGGCGCCCGCTTCAGGGGTACGTACGACCTGCAGCACAACGTGCTCTATCTGGTAGACCGCGACGAGCCCATTCCCATGCCGGACCTGGCGAGCACCGAACTCGACGCCTTCCTCGGCGCGGCTGCCGACGATCTCCGCTACGACGCGGAACTGCTCGCGGAGGCGGGTACGGATTTTTCGGTAGATGCGTACCTCGCGGGTGAACAGACGCCGGTGCTCTTCGGCAGCGCGCTCGATGGGTTCGGCGTGAGGCAGCTCCTCGATACGTTTGTCGAGATTGCCCCATCGCCGGCGGCCCGCGCAACCACAACGCGGCCCGTCTCACCGCATGAAACCGAATTCTCGGGCGTGGTTTTCAAGATCCAGGCCAACATGGATCCGCGACATCGCGACCGGATGGCCTTCTTCCGCATGTGTTCCGGCAAGTACGAGCCCGGTATGTGGGTGCGCCACGGACGTACGGACCAGACATTCCGTCTGGCCAACGCCATGGCCTTCATGGCCCAGGGACGGGAGGGAACCGAAGAAGCCTGGCCGGGCGATATCATCGGTATTCCCAACCACGGGACGCTCCGCATTGGCGACACGCTGACGGCGCAGGAGCCCCTCCAGTTCACGGGCATTCCGAGCTTTGCGCCCGAACACTTCCAGAAAGCCCGTATCAAAAACGCACTCCGGGCCAAACACATGGAGAAGGGCCTCCAGCACCTGGTGGAAGAAGGCGCCATACAGATGTTCCGTCCGCTCGTGAACACAGATTACATTCTGGGCGCGGTTGGACCCCTCCAGTTCGAAGTGGTCCGGGAGCGGCTCAAAAGCGAATATAACGTGGAGGCCATCATGAGTCCCATGACGTACGCTGGAGCGCGCTGGGTCGAGTCCGGTGACGAGGAGGCGCTGCGGGATTTCATGAAGAAACAGGCCAGTCACCTGGCCCGTGATGTGGACGACTCGCTGGTCTATATGGCGCCCTCCATGTGGTGGCTGAACGACACCGTGGAGAAGTGGAAATCGCTCACCTTCCGCAGCACGAAGGAGCACGTTTTCGACTGACGTATGTACCCTTTCAGCGCCCGGTCGGCGTGCGGGATTTCCCTACGCCAAACAGAGGGCAACAAGCCCCGGCTCCCGTCGTTTGCCGCCCTATTCAGACTGGGTACTCCATAATAGACCAGAGGGTCAGCGCACATGACTAACCTTCCTTCCATCATCCAGGGCGGTATGGGCGTCGGTGTCTCCAACTGGCAACTCGCGGCAGCGGTGGCCCGCCGGGGGCAGTTGGGCGTGGTGTCCGGGACGGCGATCAGTCACGTGGTGGCACACAGGCTCTTCGAAGGGGACCCGGCGGGCCACATACGGTCCGCCCTCGCGGAATTTCCGTTTCCGTTGGCCGCAGACCGCATGCTGACCCGCTGGTTCCGCGAAGGCGGACCGAGGAAGGGTGAACAGCTTCCTTCGCATCCCGTCTACTCCATTACGCCTCCCCGCTTCCTGGACCAGATCACGGCGCTCTCGAACTTCGTCGAGGTGCATCTGGCGCGACGCGGACACACGGGTCAGGTGGGACTCAACCTGCTGGAGAAGATCCAGCTTCCGACACTCGCATCGCTCTACGGAGCCATGCTGGCAGGCGTCGACTGGGTGCTCATGGGCGCCGGTATTCCCACGCAGGTTGCCGCCATCCTGGACAAGCTCTCGCGCCATGAGGCCGTCTCCTACCGGCTCGACGTGAAGAGCGAAGCAACTGGTCCGAGAAATGAAGCCACGTCCATTTCGTTTGACCCTGAGCGCATTTTTCCGGGCATCGCCGGACGCATGGGCCCACTGGGGCGGCCGCGGTTCGTGCCCATCGTGAGTTCTGTCGTGTTGGCGTCGGCGCTCATCAAAAGAAGCGAAGGTGAGGTGGACGGATTCGTGGTCGAACTCCCTACCGCCGGTGGCCACAATGCCCCGCCCCGGGGCAAAATGATGCTCAGCGAGCACGGCGAGCCCGTCTACGGGCCGAAAGACGAGGTGTCCCTCGAAGGCCTGCGGGCCCTCGGCAAGCCGTTCTGGCTCGCCGGTGGATACGGCCGCCGTGGTGCACTCGCGGCAGCACAGCATGCCGGCGCCGCTGGCGTCCAGGTGGGAACGGCCTTCGCCCTCTGCCATGAGTCGGGCATCCGGACCGATCTCAAAACGGAACTGCTTGCGCGCGTGGCCAGGGGTGAGGCGGACATGAAAACGAGCCCCGTCGCATCTCCCACCGGATTCCCCTTCAAAGTGGCACAGCTCAAAGGAACCATGTCCGAGGAGCCGGTCTATGAGGCGCGCCCCCGACGCTGCGACGTAGGCATGCTCCGCACGCTCGTCAAGGACGACGATGGGACAATCGTGTACCGGTGTGCCGCCGAACCCGTCGAGGATTACGTAGCCAAGGGTGGCCGCGAGGAAGATACCGCGGGTCGGCGATGCCTGTGCAACAACCTGCTCTCAACGGCCGGCGTCGTCAAGGTGCAGAAAAACGGATATGAGGAAGCGCCGATTGTGACCATCGGGGACGACTTCCCCCTCATCAGGCAGTTCCAGACCGAAGAGCAGCTCTCCTTCTCGGCGGATGATGTGCTGCGCGTGCTGCTGGCGTGACACACCCGCAACGGACATACATTCTGCGATTCGGTGGAACCACGGCACGCGCCGCGAATAGGCGGCTTTCATGTCGCAGACCGCCCTACATAGTGACCCCCGTGGCAGATCCCGCGCGGTCGCGAACATATCCGTAACCGGGAAAATCGTCGCCGCGTGGGGAATGATCGGATTCGCCGCGCTGCTCGGGCGTGGCATCTGGCGCTTGTGGCCCATGGCCCTGGGGGCCGGCTTTGAGCAGTTCGGCGTGTGGCACTGGGCAGCGGTCGTCGCCAGTCTTGTCGCCTTCGGATACGGTGAAGGCTACCGCGCCATCCATCTCAAGGTTATTCCGAGGCTTCGCCATCGCGCCGTGGATCTGGCGCGGACGACGCCTGGAGACAAGGCTTGGGATCCCGGGCGTGGTACGTTTCGACGCGCGCTGCACATCATGTACAACCTCCTTGCGCCCCTCTACTGCATGGGGCTCGTCGGGGCCGATCGGCCCCTCCTCGCCCGAAATTGGGGCATGGTCGCGGCCATCGTGCTCATGATCCTCGGCATGAGGTTCGTACCCGCACCGTGGCGCGAGATCGTCCTCATAGGCGTATGCGCGGCGCTGGCCTGGGCGCTCATCATGACGCTCGTGGAGACCGCACGAATGCTCCGTAAAATGTAACTTTTATTGTTACATTTCAAACCGACTATCGGGTGTCGTATACTCGACCTTCCACCACCCGAATTGCCGTTTATGTACGCGCCCACACACGCCTGCGCGACGCACCGCCGCGCAATGCGAATGGTCCTCTCCGGACTCTTTGCCGCCGCGCTGCTCACTCTCTCCACGCGCGCTACGCTGGCGCAGGTCGACACGCCACCGGATCTGCCATCGATCAACGTGGCAGAAGCGCCGTCCATCCGCATGGACAACATGGACCTGACCGATGGCATCGGACAGGGAACCATCTACCAGATTACACAGGACAGGAAAGGCTTCCTCTGGTTCGGCACCCAGAGCGGACTGCACCGCTACGACGGTCACGAGTTCAAAATTTTCGAACCCGTAGCCTTCGACACGACTTCCATCCAGAGTGGCTGGGTGTGGGGCGTCGATGAATCGAGCGACGGCAGCATCTGGGCGTCCACCAATGCTGGCCTGTCCCGGCTCGACCCGGAGAGGGGAAACTTCGAGAACTTCACGCACGATCCCTCCGATTCAACGAGTCTCGCATCCGGTTTCACCTTTGCCAGTCTGGAAGCCAGCGATGGAACGATCTGGGTGGCATCGGATGGCGGCCTGAGTCGGATGGATGCAGCGCGCACCGGTACATTCAAGCGATTTGATCGAGCAGAAGGAGATTCCACGGCGCTCCCCGGACCCGCGTTTTTCCTGCGCGAGGGCCCCGATGGGTTCATCTGGGTCAGTACAGCCGACGGACTGGCCCGCGTTGATCCCTCGAGCAACCACGTGCGCACGTATTATTCGACGGGCCGCCTGCAGGGTCCATCGGCACCGCAGGCCGTACTGGGAAGTGCGGCCGACGCCCGGGATCCATACGTGCTCTGGTACGGAACGGGACGTGGTATCATGCGCTTCGATATCCGTACAGCCGAACGCAGGATATGGGTCCCATATCCGGACGAGCCTTCGTTCAGCGAACTGAATGTCGTTCTTACCGTTACGCGCGACCCGCTGGCTGACGACATACTGTGGCTGGGTACATCAGGCGGCGGCCTCCTCCGATTCGATGCCACAACAGGCGAATTCGACGTGTACAACCACGATCCGGAGGACCCGCATTCCGTCGCATCTCCCATGGCCAATACCGTATTCGCCGACCGGGCCGGTACCGTGTGGGTGGGCTACGGCAACAAAGGGCTCGGCAAGTTCAATCCGACGTCCGTCAGCATTACGCATATCCGGCACGATCCCGGGAATACGGGGGGCCCTCTGGCCGAAGGCTCCATCTGGGGCATGCTGGAAGCCGATGGGTACCTGTGGACCGGGAATTACACAAATGCAGGAAAGAGCGTCCTGACCAGATACTCCCTGTCTACCGGTGTCACCCGTCGCATGGAGGCGGACCTGGATGCGCCACTCACATTCTGGCCAGGGATTGTGCAGTCACTCATGGTTTCCGAATCGGGACAGCTATGGGTCGGTACCGCGGGCGTCAGCACGTGTAATCCAGCCTCGTTCATATGTCGCCGCCTGCCCCGGTCCCGGGAAGACTCGACCCGGATCCATCCAAGCAGCGTACACGCCCTCTTTGAAGCCCCGGACGAACCAGGCGTGATCTGGATCGGCAACTTCGGGGGCCTTCATCGCTACGACACCCGCACTGGCGCCGTCAGGCGATATGAGGCCCCGACGCTCGACCCGGCACTCCAGTTGATTCCTGCACACATTGTTCTGGGTAGCGATGGCGCGCTCTGGATATCCACGCTGGGCTCGGGCCTGTCGCGGTTCGACCGGAATACGGAATTGTTCGAGCACTATCCCTACGACGTTCGCGACACAACCACCGTCGCCAACAACCACATTGAGGTTGTACTTGAACGCGCTTCAGAACCCGGGATTCTCTGGCTCGGCTCGATGGGTGGACTGGACCGCTTCAACATGAAGACGCGCCGCGTGGAACGTCATTTCAATGAGCAGGCAGGACTGGCCAACAACCACATCTACGGAATGCTTGAGGATAACGATGGCAGACTCTGGATCAGTTCGAATCGGGGTATATCCATGTTCGATCCGGACGCCGGCACCTTCCGGAACTACGGGACCGAGGACGGGCTGCGTGAGCTCGAGTTCATGCAGAATGCCTACACGAAGGGCAGTGGCGGCATGCTCTACTTTGGTGACGTGAGCGGCATTACGGCATTCGTCCCGGACAGACTCACTACCAACGGCATCGTCCCACCGGTCGCGTTCACCGCGCTACGCGTGGATGGCCAGCCGACAGAACTGGTCTCCGCGCTCGACATTCCGTTCAGGAGTAACAGTTTTTCGGCTGACTTTGTGGCGCTCCACTTCACCAATCCAACGCGCAATACGTTCGCCTATCGCCTGGAAGGGTATGACGACCGCTGGATCGAAGCAGGCACACAGCGTACCGCCTCCTACACCAATCTGCCACCGGGGGACTATACGCTGCGCGTCAAAGCCGCCAACTCGGATGGCGTGTGGAATGAGGAAGGCATTACCATGGATGTCACCATCCGCCCCCCATGGTACAGAACCCTGTGGGGTTATCTCTTTTTCGCTACGCTGATGGTGGGTACCATCGCGGGTGGAGCACGCTTTCAGCAAGCCCGTGTCGTACAACGCGAACGCACCCGATCCGAAATCAAGGAGATCGGGCTGCGCGCCGAGGCGGCGGAGTCGGAGGCGAAAGCCCTGCAGGCGGAAAACGCTCGGCGCAAGAATATCGAGCGGCTCTCCGAAATCGGAAAAGAAATTACCTCGTCACTTGATTTCGAAACCATATTCGGTCAGTTGTATGCCCACGTAAACGACCTCACGGAAGCCCCTGTGTTCGGCGTCGGTATTTACCGGGAAGAAGATCATGTGCTGGATTACAGGATGGCGATCGAGGACGGCAAGCGCTATGCCCCCTACACGCGGGACATGCGCGACACCAACCAGTTTCCCGTGTGGTGCATTACGCACAGGAAGCCCGTGTTCATCAACGACGTCGAGGCCGAATACACCACGTATATCGATTCTCTGGAGATGACAAGCGGCACGCTCGAGGATGGATCCGAGAGCCGACAGCCACGCTCGCTGATTTACCTGCCCCTGACTACACAGGACCGCGTCCTTGGCGTCATCACCGTCCAGAGTTTTGAGAAGAATGCCTACACGGAAGACGACCTGAACCTGCTTAAGACCATGGCCGCCTATGCGTCTGTAGCACTCGACAACGCAAATGCCTACCGGCAGCTGAACACGACCTTGGAAGAGCTCAGACAGACCCAACAGCAGCTGGTCCAGCAGGAAAAAATGGCGTCTCTCGGACAACTAACGGCAGGCATAGCGCACGAAATCAAGAATCCGCTCAACTTTGTGACCAATTTCGCCGACGTGAATGCGGAACTGGCTTCGGAACTGCGCGAACTCATTGATACCCATCGCGGTGAGCGTCTGGCCACCATCCGCGCCGAAATCGAGGATCTGGTGTCCGGGTTGCAACTCAATGCCAGACAGATTTCCAAGCACGGAAAACGTGCCGATTCCATTGTGCGGGGCATGATGGAGCATGCCCGCCAGGGCGATTCGGAGCGCTTTGACGTCTCCATCAACGGCTTTGTCGAGGAGTATGTGAACCTGGCCTGGCACGGCTACCGTGCCCGCTTCCAGGACCTGCAGGCTTCCGTCAACACGGACTACGGAAAAGGCGTCGAAAATGCGCGTATTTCGCCCCAGGACATGGGGCGCGTATTGATCAATCTCATGGGAAACGCGCTTGACGTCGTACGACCGCTTGAAGATGGCGTCCTTACCGTCTCAACACGACGTGTCGGCGAGCAGGTGGAAATCCGGGTCTCAGACAACGGGCCAGGCGTTCCAGAACATATCCGGAGCCGCATATTCGAGCCCTTCTTCACCACCAAACCGACAGGCGAAGGAACGGGCCTCGGGTTGAGCATGTCCCACGAGATCGTTACCCAAGGCCATGGCGGTACGTTGACGCTCGAAGATACGCCAGGAGGCGGCGCTACGTTCGTCGTCACACTTCCAGCCACTCACTCCTGACGACGGCTGAACCCTTCCCGGATGGCCTCGGCGGACTGTATGCGTGGGTAGACGGCGCTTACCAGCACTCCGGTTCCGGCTGTCATGAGTACCATGCCCAGCGGCCGGACCATGCCGACCAGGAAGCCGGCACCCACTCCTCCCGCGATGAGGGGAGCTACCGCAACCACCATAACACCCACATTGAGCACGGACGCCGCCGCAAGCAGCACAGTGCGACCCGGTCCGGGACGGCGGCGACTTTTCGGCAGGATCCAAAGCGCCACCCCGAGAGCCAGTTGGATCATGAATCCGCCCAGCATGATCCAGGCGTGCGAGCCGCGCAGCATCCAGATGCCACTCCCCACCCAACCCCCGGTGCGTTCCACGAGTATGGCAACTCCGAGCAGAACGCCGGCCATGAACCACAGGAGGGAGCATCGCACCAGAAAAACACTGTGCTGTGGCATGATGAAGCGTGACGCCCGCGCAGGCAGGCTGGTTTATTTGCGGGTTTTGACGCGGGTCCAGAAGTAGACGACAAGGAGCAGCGCGGCCGTTCCCTGGAGCGCAGACGACGCGAGCAGCAGGCTTCCCCACGCCTCCACATGGGCACGCGGCTCAGCCGGAATGCGGAGCAGGAGCCCCGCATTGAGCAGCCCCCAGGCCGCGCCCACCAACCGGAAATTCCCGTACGGTGCCTCCTTCGAGTGACGTGGAAAAAGCCAGTAGGCTACGCCGAAAATGAGCTGCGTCAGCCAACCGACCGTGAGCACGTGAAACACGGCCGGATGCGAGGAAAAAGCGCCCATGGCCAGACCTGCGAACAGATGGACCAGCGCCGTCTTGATGTAGAGCCGACTCAGCAGTGGCATGGTTTTTCAACAGCCTTTTAGTGCTTGCTACGGACCTTCGTCACGTCCACAGGACTGATTTCGGGGCCGTTATTACCCCAGGAATTCAGAACGTACGTCACGACAGCAGCGACTTCGGCGTCTGAAAGACGCACCGCCGGCATGACACCGTTGTAGGTCTCGCCGTTGACGAGAATCTCGCCCGAACGTCCGTGCACCACGATGTCCACAGCCCGCAGCGGATCGGCCAGCAGGTAATCCGAGCCGGCGAGCGGAGGGAATGCGCCGGGTAATCCCTGACCCTGAGGTTGGTGACAGGCGGCGCAGTTCGACGTGTATATACGTTCCCCCGCCACCATGGGGTCTTCGATCTCTTCATTGGATGTTTCTGTCGCTGGCACGTCCTGGATTCCACCACCCTCCGGCAGGTATACGCTCTCTTCCAGCAGACCGGAATACACGGCTTTGTTTTCTTCTCCCTCTACGACAAGGTTGGCAAGGGCGCCCTTGTTGAACGCACGGAAAATGGCGTGGTCCACGAGAATGAGATTGGCGGGTACCTCCACGTCAAACTCCACAATGGCTGCACCTCCCGCCGGAACGAGCGTCGTCTGAACGTTCTCCTGGGTCACGAGCGTTCCGCCCTCCTGGTGGACCCGATCGAATATTTCCCCGATCACATGAAACGATGACACAAGGTTCGGCCCACCATTGCCAACGAAGAGGCGCACGGTCTCTCCAACGTGGGCCGCGAGCGCACGCTCACCCGTGAGCGACCCGACAGCACCATTGAAAACGACATAGTCGGCATCTTCCTCAATGGCCTTCTCCATGTCGAATGGCTGCAGCCCGGGGTCGCCATAATTGCCCTTCGTATAGAATTCGCTCTGCATCACGTAGTACTCCCTGTCCACGGGCGGCAAACCTGCCTTCGGTTCGACCAGGATGAGGCCATACATACCATTGGCAATGTGCATACCAACGGGAGCTGTCGCACAGTGATACACATATAGTCCCGGATTCATGGCCGTGAACGAAAACGTGGATCCCTTGCCAGGTGCCGTGAACGACGCAGCCGCACCGCCACCGGGCCCCGTAACCGCATGCAGGTCAATATTGTGCGGCATCTTGCTCGTCGGGTGGTTGTTCAGGTGAAATTCGACGACATCACCCTCACGCACACGGATGAATGACCCCGGTACCTCGCCACCGAAGGTCCAGAATTCGTACTCGACCCCATCCGCCAAGCGTCCCTTTTTCTCCACGGTCTCCAGTTCCACGACCACTTTTGTCGGATGTTTACGCGTAATCGGAGGCGGAACATGTGGTGCAGCGGTCAAAACTGCTTTTTCTTCGCCCTGGATGGCATAGGACGTACAACTGAAATTGAGCACGGAGGCCAGGACGATGACGAGGGTTGGAACGAAAGGGCGCATGGCGAGGGACAGTTTGGGTGGGAGTCTGTTGAAGGGCCGTACCAGTCTACATAGGACGTGAACCCATAAGCAATTTTTCTTCGTGTGAATTATATAAAGACTTAATACTCTTTTGTATATAATAAAAGTATTATTATCCCTGCATGTTCACCAACCATTCTGATGTCCCATGTCTGATCCGAACCGTCCATGGCAGATCCAACTCTTTGACAGCATCTGGCTCCTTGCCGGTGCAGCCATCGTGTTTTTCGTGCTCTCCTACATCGTGTGGGGGCTTGTCGACATTCTCACCATCCCGACCGGAGGTTGATCATGAGTTCACCCATTCACTCTCCCCAGGGCAACTGGTGGATTGCCGGCGTATCGGTACTTGAAAAAACGTGGATCCGCATCAGCGTCGTGTGGTGCCTCCTCCTGTTTGCGTCCATGATCGTGTGGGCATCCTACGGTAAGCAGAATCAGGCCGGGCCCACATACCGCGCCTCAACGACCGAGTTCATGCAGAAGGTGCAGGCCTTCAAGAAGGCTGGTATACAGACCGAAGACGGCATTATTCCTGCCGACGAACACATATATGTTGCAGCGGCCCGGTTTTCGTTTGACGGATTTCCTGTCGTACTCCAAGCCGGAAAGCAATACCAGGTGCATATGAGCAGCTATGATGTCCAACATGGACTCTCGGTCAGGCCCGAGCATGCGCTCAGCAAGCAGATGTCACTGCAACTTCTGCCCGGTTACGAATGGGTACTGCCCATGAAGTTCGATGAACCGGGAGTCTATCACGTGGTCTGCAATGAGTTCTGTGGCGTCGGCCACCGGACCATGCATGGCTCTTTCATTGTGCGGAGGTAACCCATGATCAAGGAACTGTTTACCAACGACTACGGACCTGACGGCTTTCGCACGTGCTCCGTGACGGGCATGCGCATTGACCGCACGGCAGAAAACTTCGTCAAGGTATTCGGCCTGACGGCCGTGGTTGCACTCGTAGTGGGTGGTATCTCCGCCATCCTCGTTGTGCTGACCCGCTGGGAAGTCGTCGGCCTGCTCGGTCCTGCCGATTTCTACAACTGGCTGAGCGTACACGCATGGAATCTGCTCATTTTCTGGATGGTCTTCATGGAAGTAGCCATTCTGTATGTGGGCGGGCCCATGGTACTCGGGCGCAAGCTGCCGGCGCCTAAACTGGCCATGGTCGGGTACGTCCTCATGCTGGGTGCGGCCATTGGCATCAACTGGGCCCTCATGACGACGTCGGCCCCGGATCATGCACCGGTCCTGACGTCCTATGCCCCACTGCCTTCTTCGGAGTGGTTTTACCTCGGCGCCATCGTCTTCATTCTGGGAACGGTGATTGCTGCACTGCCCTTCTTTGCCGCCATCTGGCAGGAGAAGGTGGAAAACCCGAACAGGAGCCTGCCACTCGTCGCATTTGGCGCCTTCATCACGGCCATCATCGCCGTCGAGGCGTTGCTGGGTGGTTTGATCACCTACATTCCAACCTACATGTGGCGGATCGGTCTACTCGAGCATATCGATGCGGCCTGGTACCGCCAGATGTACTGGATCGTTGGACACGGAAGCCAGCAGATCAACCTGGCGGCCATGATTACGGTGTGGTACTTCCTGACCCATGTGGTCGGGGGCGCGGAGGTCGTGAGCGAAAAAGTCTCCCGATCCGCTTTCATACTGTACCTCTTCTTCATCAACATGGGCGCTGCCCACCACCTCATGGCCGATCCGGCACTCGCCGCGAGCTGGAAGGTCTGGAACACGTCTTACGCCGCCTACGGCGCCGTTCTCGCCAGCATGATCCACGCCTTCGCCATCCCGGCGGGCCTGGAGGCCGGACGCCGCAAGCGGGGCGCCGGGAAGAGCCTCTTCGGATGGTTATGGTCATCGCCCTGGAGCAACCCCGTGTTCTCGGCCGTCATCTTCTCCATCATTCTGTTCGGCTTCATGGGAGGCATTACGGGCGTACTGATGGGACAGATGCAGCTCAACCTGGCGTGGCACAACACGTGGGCTACCGTGGGCCACTTCCACGCCACGGTCGTACTCGGAACCACGATGACGTTCATGGGGCTCGTGTTTTTCGTGATACAGACCATGTTCAGGAAAGAACTCATCATGGCACCGCTCGCGAAGATCCAGCCCTGGTTCTATTCCGGTTTCATGGCGCTTACGACGCTCATGATGATGTATCTCGGCATCCTCTACGGCATTCCACGGCGCCATGCGTCGGTCATGAATATCCCGGGGACGGACTTCAATTTCGCTGCCGCCGAGCCACTCTTCGTCGTATTCGGCATTGCTGCACTGCTGGCCATTGCCGGTGGCATCCTGTTTGCGCTGATTTCGGTAGGCTCGCTGCTTTTCGGCAACAGACTCGATCCATCGACCGTGTTCAGGCCGACGCATTCCTGGCAGGGTGACGGGAGCCCGGTCCACCTGCAGTCCATGCGTGGCACGTTCGCGTTCACGCTCATTTTCCTGGCCGTATTCGTGATTGCCTATGTCCTGAACTGGTACCTGTTGTCACGACTCTGGGAGATCGGATAGATACATCATGACGTTCATTGAGCAGTCAAGACGAGCTGAACAGGCCATTCCGGGGCCGGGACCCAGGCCGCGCCAACGGCCCGGGCCGCGTCAACAGCCCAGGCCGCGCCAACGGCCCGGGCCGCGCAAAGAGCACGGTCCCCTGAAGGCCCTGTGGCTGGCCTACAAGGCAATCTATTATGCGAGCACACCGTCGTGGCGGTTCATGAAGAGCGGTGCCCTCTTCCTGTTCGGGTTTTTCTGCTGGTCGGCCGGTAATCTCCTGCTCTCCTATGAACCGTCCTGGACGTGGGTACAGTTCATTGCATCGTACGGCTTTCTCGTCATCATATGGGGACCCGTTACGCATCTGATACTCGTCCCCATCGTGACGCCCTACATGCGACGGTGCTTCCATTCCAATCCCGGGAAGTGGCTTGCAAAACACCTCTCGCTCGTGAACTTCCTGGTCTTCATGGTGCATGTCATTCTGTTCGGACTGTATCCACCCGACCATGTGCTCTTCGAGTTCGGTACCATCGCGCGGGAGAACCCGGCCGTGGATGTGAATCCGACCCTCACGTGCAACCGGGACCGGGATGCTGCCCGGCTGACGTGCACAGTAAGGCCGGCAGACGGGATTGGGCGATTGAATATAGAGACGGCCGGCGAGCCTATCCGGCGCCTCGACGAGGCGCCGTGGACGTTCACACTGCAGGAGCAGCAGCTGGCGAGGGTTGTCGGACAACAACAGTTCGAAGTCCTGGTCATGACACCGGATGGTGACGTGATACGCAGTTTCACCAAGTACGTGGCGACGATACCCTGATGAACACCGTTGAAAAACGCGTCTGGACGGGCTCTCTCGCGTGTTTCATCCTGGCCGCCGGAACCGGGTTCTTCTTCCGGGGCATCCAGTTCCTGGGCATTCCAGCGGAGTTCCCATGGCCGCATGGTGCCATTCCGCTCGATATGGGTCACATACGGCATGCGCATACCCACGTCATGTATTTCGGGTGGGTAACGCCCGTGGTCATGCTGCTCATGCTGCCTGATCCATCGCGCTACCGCGGGCTGCTCACCACGTTACTGGTGCTGGCCCTGCTGGCCTGGGCCCCTTTCCTGCTGCTGGGCTACAAACCACTCTCGATCGTACTCTCGACATCGACCATGCTGACATGGTATGTGTTCGGTATCCGCTACATGTGGGACCGACGCCGGGGTTCTATCCCGCTCGACGGCAGATGCGTCCGTCACCTCTTCGACGCCTCACTCGCGCTGCTCGTTGTGGCGTCGACCGGTGCCTGGGGCCTGGGATTGACCATGGCCATGGGGATGGACCACTCGCTGGCGTATGACCTTTCGCTTCACGTCTTTCTGGATCTGTTTGCTGAAGGATGGCTCATGCTGGCCATTCTGGCCGCCATGCTCCGCTCCGCTCGGCGCGCCGTTCCGAGGCGGGCCTTCTGGATGCTCGTCGCGGGCATCCCGACCCTTTTCCTGCTGGGGGTCGTGCCCGAACGCCTGCCGTGGGAGATGCGCCTGGTTGGAAGCGCCGGAGCGCTCATGACGGCTGCCGGGCTGCTGCTCGTGCTGCTGGAGGTGCGGGGGCGACTCGGCCAGGTGTGGCGCCTTCCCGTAGCACTCATGTATGTCAACGCAGGTGTCCATGCAGGCCTTGCCATTCCCGCCGTCGCCTCTTGGGGCATGGCGATGGGCCTCCGTATTCCGTGGCTTCACCTCGTTCTGCTCGGGATTGTCACGACGGGGCTCGTGGCGGCAGTCCACGATCATTTCGGAAGCCGCTACACACGCGGCTGGCCCATGCTCCAGGCCTCGATCGTACTCGTACTCGCGAGTCTCTTCCTGCTTACAGGACTCTGGCCCGGGAGCCTGGTTGGAGAATGGACCGGTCCCCTCGTTGCCGGGATTGCCCTGCTTCCGATGGCGGCCATGGTACGTATGTTCACCGCCACCTGATGAGACGCCGCCCGATACATGCCCATATCCGTACATACCGACCTCATTCACCGCTACGACCGGCCCGGCCCCCGCTATACCAGCTACCCGACGGCCCCACACTTTTCGTCGGAATTCACGCCGGTGGACTGGGAACTCGCCATGTCGGAAAACAACCTTACGCCCGATCGCGACCTCTCTCTCTACGTCCACATTCCGTTCTGCGACACTCTCTGCTGGTTCTGTGGCTGCACCACGATTATTTCGCGCCGCAAGGAGGCATCGGCCCGGTATGTCGATGCCCTCCTCCGGGAAATCGACCTCTATGCCGAACGCATACACCCGGGTCGCCGCGTCGTACAGATCCACTGGGGCGGCGGTACGCCAACGCATCTCTCGCCCGAACAGATCGAGCGCGTGGGCCGGCACCTGCACGATCGTTTCCGCGTTTCGGGAGATGCGGAGATCAGTTGTGAAATGGACCCCCGTGGACTGGAAAATGGCCATATCGAGGCCCTCCGCCTCGTCGGATTCAACCGGGCATCGATTGGCGTACAGGACTTCAATCCTGTCGTCCAGAAGGCCATCAATCGCATACACGACGAAGCGCTCGTCGGCGATGTCGTGGCGCGGATCCGTGCCGCGGGGTTCGCATCCATCAACATGGACCTGATCTACGGCCTTCCCCACCAGACACCCGATTCCTTCGCAGATACACTCGACAGGGTACGACGCCTCAACTCCGACCGTCTGGCCGTCTTCAGCTACGCACATGTTCCCTGGATGATGCCACACCAGAAGCTGATCCACGAGAACGACCTGCCCCATCCGACCGACAAGGCGCTTATGCTCGCGCAC
>Ga0210009_1000851_pt1 | contig 29921 bp, 37 predicted proteins | sample CryGeyCG2114_065_FD_185457 | JGI IMG/M metagenome (GOLD analysis project Ga0210009, IMG submission 185457) | Groundwater microbial communities from aquifer - Crystal Geyser CG12_big_fil_rev_8/21/14_0.65 (SPAdes) (version 2) | ecosystem: Environmental > Aquatic > Deep subsurface > Groundwater ...
ACGTGGTGAAGTGTGGTGGGTGGATTTTGATCCTGCCAAAGGGGGTGAAATCCGCAAGACCCGGCCCGCAGTCATCGTCAGCAACGACATGTCAAACACGCATCTCAACCGCTTGCAAGTGGTGCCGTTAACCTCAAACACAGGGCGACTTTACCCCAGCGAAGTAGTCATCACGGTGGCTGGGCAGACCAGCAAAGCTATGGCAGATCAACTTACCACGGTGGCCAAAGAACGTTTGACTACTTTGCTGGGCAATTTAACCCGGCCCGACCTCAAGGCGGTTGAATATGTCGTCAAAATTCAATTAGGGCTACAGCTTTAACGGGGAAAAAAGGAACAAAAAGGGGACGCTACCCTTTTATTAGGTGCGTGGCATTCGTTTTTTGTGGTTCAATACACAGCGTGTATCTAGATATACAATTATTAACGCACCGAAGGCTCACCTTATGAATACCGCACCCGTCGCAAGCAGCTCCGTTCATCCAACTTGTGCCATCAATTTGCGTGTTCGTGATGATGTGCGCGCGCTGATTGACCGGGCGGCAAAGACGTTCGGCAAGTCTCGATCTGATTTCATGATTGATGCCGCACGCCGTGCCGCAGAAGAGGCGCTGCTGGACCAGACATTGGTGCGCGTGGACCCGGCCACCTATGCACATTTTTTGACGGTGCTGGACCAACCGCCATCGGGCGCTGGGTTTGATCGTCTGATGCGCGCGGGCAAACCTTGGCAGGCGTCGAGTCTGTGAGCCTGTCAGCGCCGCATTTGCTCACGGCAGCGGATGATGTGGGTGGGTTCGCATGTGGTATGCCCAGTCTGGATGAGTGGATGAAGAGGCGTGCCATGGCTAACCAGGTGAGTGGTGCCTCGCGCACTTACGCGGTGACTGACCTCAGTGAAGGTGACCACAGGGTGGTTGGCTGCTATTGCCTGGCCAGCGGCGCGCTGGCCGTGGTTGATGCGCCGGGGTCGGTTCGGCGCAATATGCCAGACCCGGTACCGATGGCCATTTTGGGCCGACTGGCGGTTGATGCCCCTTGGCGCGCCAAGGGGTTGGGGGTTGCGCTGCTACAGGACGCTGTACTGCGCACCGCGCAAGCGGCTCAAATTTTGGGGGTCAGGGGTTTGTTGGCACACGCAGTGTCGGCCCAAGCCAAAGCTTTTTATGAATACCATGGTTTCAAGGCTTCACCCACCCAGCCCATGACCTTGGTGTTGTCGATCTAAAAAAGTATAATAAAATAAAGGGGACGCTACCCTTTCCCCCCCTTTTTTGATATGCTCCACCCATGCCCAGACTACCCAGAGCAGTTTTTGCCGGTTACCCGCACCACATCACGCAGCGTGGCAATCGGCGTGAGCCGGTGTTTTTTGATGATGGCGACCGTCTGGTTTACCTGGCGTGGCTCAAGGAATACGCTGAATTGCATCAGGTCGAAGTGCTGGCCTATTGCATGATGACCAACCACGTTCATTTGATTGCAGTGCCAACCACGGACGATGGGCTGCAGCAGACCTTGAAGCCGCTGCATATGCGTTATGCACAGCGCTTGAATCGGCAACGGCAATGGTCGGGACATGTTTGGCAGGGGCGGTTTTTTTCGTCACCACTGGATGACGCGTATTTGTGGACCGCGCTGCGTTATGTTGAATGCAATCCGGTGCGCGCTGGCATGGCCGCACGGGCCGAAGACTACCGCTGGTCAAGCGCGGCCGCCCACTGTGGATTGCAGTTGGATCCCTTGATCAATCCAGATTCACCCCGTCAGCAGCAACTGGCCACGGTTGCAAATTGGTCGAACTGGCTGGCACAGGTGGATGATGCGCATGCCTTGAATACACTGCGCCTGCACGCCAACAAGGGGTTGCCGTGCGGCGACGAGCGTTTTGTGGCACAACTCAGCGGCATGGCCGGGCGATCTCTGGAGCCCAAACCACGCGGACGACCGAGGATGCAGATGGAAGAAAAAGGGTAGCGTCCCCTTTTTTGCCCTTTTTATGCCATCTTGGCAGAACTGCAACAGGAAATTCTCGGCTCAATGACCACCGTTGTCCGCACCGGCCTGCGACAGTCACCGGTTTTTGTGGGCGAGACGGTCAGGTACCAGGAGGTAGTGCACTATGTGGCACCCCCCGTGTCAGACTTGCAAAATATGCTGGACGGCTTGCAGACTTTTCTGAACCGCACACAAGGCCAATCGCCGGTGCTGCGCAGCGCCGTGGCTGCATTCGCCTTCGTCTATATTCACCCTATGGCTGACGGCAACGGCCGCGTTCACCGCTTTCTGATCAACGACATCCTGCGCCGTGATGGCGTGATTCCGGACCCGGTGATCCTGCCAGTGTCAGCAGTGATCACCTCAGATGCCGGTGAAAGGCGTGCCTACGATCAGATTCTCGACCAGGTATCGCGGCCATTGATGACGGCCATCCGCGACCGGATTGAATTTGCACCGTTACAGACCGCTTATCCCGACGGAGTGACCTCCAACTTTGTCTTTGAAGCCCAGGACCTAGCCCGACCGACTTGGCGCTATCCTGATCTAGGTCCACACGTGGTGTATCTGTCCAAGGTGATCGCTCGCACGCTCACCGAGCAAATGCGTGAGGAGTCCAAATACCTGCGTTGGCACCAGCGCGCACGCTCTGCCATCAAGGAAGTGGTCGAAATGCCGGACCATCAGGCAGATCGGCTACTGCGATCCATGGAACAAAACGAGGATCAATTGAGTAACGTGCTGGCCAAAGAGATGCCGGTGCTGGCTAAGCCAGGCGTCTGGGAGGCACTGGTGGGCGCAGCCAGGCAAGCCTTCAAGGCTGATGAGAGCGTGAACCATGAAGTGGTCAGCCGGTATCGGCCAAACTGAGCGCAACCTCAACGCCCAGACTTTTCTCAAGCAAGTAGTCCACGGCCTTTGACGCGTCTTAGGAAGAAAAAGGGTAGCGTCCCCTTTTAACCCGAGCAAAACTATTTTTTGGCCGCCTCTAAAAAAACAAAATCCGTGGCTAGAATCGTTTCAAACTAAAACAACACCGCGTACGTAGCCTGTCTGTCACACGCCCAAAACGGCGTAGGCAGGCTGCGGTAGCCATTCCAGCCCCCCAAAAAAATGACCACACGCCGCCAGACTGCAAACGACGACACCCTGTTTTGGACACTCAAAGTGCTCCAGGAAAACCCTGGCGTGTCCCAACGCACTTTAGCCAAAGAAGTGGGCATCAACGTCAGCACCATCAACTTCTGCCTCAAAGCCTTGGTTGAAAAAGGCTGGATCAAGATGGGCAACTTCAGCAAAAACCCCGACAAACTGAGCTACGCCTACCTGCTCACGCCCACTGGCGTGGCTGAAAAGGCTGTACTGACCCGACGCTTCTTGCAGCGCAAGATGGCGGAATATGAAAAGCTGCGGGGTGAAATTGAAGCGCTGCAGCACGAAACTGACCAGTCGTCGCCCGCCGCACCAGCGAAGCCCAAGCCATGAACAGCACTCGCCTAAATGCGTTGGGCTGGCAAGCCCAGGTGAATCTAGAGCAAGGTTTGGCCTTGGCCTACCAAGACTTTATGCAACAAAACAGCCTCTAGCCCCCGCCAATAAAGCGCAAGCAGCTATCAACTTAATATCGAAATACCATGCCAACTATCAGTATGTTTTACGGGATTTTGGTGTCCATCTACTTTGAACAGCCGTTTCATGTGGAGCCACTTCGGTAAGGAAACTGCCATGCACCAATTACTAGACGTTACCCGCGTAACAGCAACCAATGATCACCAGCTTGCGCTTGAGTTTGAAAATGGTGAATGCCGGATTTTCAACATGCTGCCGTACTTGATAAAGCCACCCTTCGGACCATTGAAAGACATTGCTCTGTTCAAATTAGCTCGTGTTGAAAATGGCACGGTAACCTGGCCGGGTAACCTCGACATAGCACCAGAAACTTTATATGACAAATCAGTCGCTAGCCCCCGCCAATCAAGAGCAGGTAGCTATTAAATTAATATCGACACCATGCCCACACCCAGCACTCAGCACTCGCCCCTCAGCACTGCAAAGCAACCCAAGGTTGCTTTGATCACCGGCATCACCGGCCAAGACGGCTCCTACCTGGCAGAATTTTTGCTGGAAAAAGGCTACATCGTGCACGGCATCAAGCGCCGGGCCAGCTCGTTCAATACCCAGAGGGTAGACCACATCTACCAAGACCCGCACATTGACAACGCCAACTTCAAGCTGCACTACGGTGACCTCACCGATACCAGCAACCTGGTGCGCATCGTGCAAGAAACCCAGCCCGATGAAATCTACAACCTGGGTGCCCAAAGCCATGTGGCAGTCAGCTTTGAGAGCCCCGAATACACCGCCACAGCCCTGGGCATGCAACTGCGCTGGGAAGGCGAGGGCGTTAGCGAAGTGGGTTACTGGAACGAGCAAGCAGTCATCAAAATCGACCCCCGCTACTTCCGCCCCACTGAAGTCGAAACCCTGCTGGGCGACCCCAGCAAAGCCAAACAAAAACTAGGCTGGGTACCTGAGATAACGCTGGAGCAAATGATTCCCGAGATGGCCGCCACCGACCTGGCCGAAGCCAAAAAGCACGCGCTGCTCAAAAAGCATGGTTTCAACGTCAGCGTCAGTGTTGAATAAAATTGGCCTCTAGCCCTCGTCCATTAAGCGCAAGCAGCTATCAAATTCACAATGAAAATCTACCTTGACATGTGTTGTTTCAATCGTCCATATGACGACCAAACACAGTCACGCATCCACCTTGAAACCGGGGCCAAACTTTTGCTACAGCAAAAGGTCAAAAATGCCGAATGCGAGTTGGTGTGGTCATCGGTGCTTGACTATGAATGCCACAACAATCCGTTTGAAGAACACCGCCACGCTATCATCCAATGGCGCTGGATGGCGAGCGTTAATGTGTTGACCAGCGCTCAAATCATCTCCGAGGCAAAAGCGCTGCAAACGCAAGGCGTTGGTCAATTTGATGCGCTGCACGTTGCCTGTGCCGTGGCCGGACAAGCTGATTTATTCATCACAACAGATGACCGCCTGCTCAAGAAAATGCGCAAAATTGCAACCCTGCCCGCCGTGCTGCCGGGTGAAGCCATCGCTTTAGTGGAGAACTGGTATGAGAACTGACTCTGAAATTCGTATGCAAGGCATGCAAGCCCTCATTGGCTCCTTGGGTCTGATTGAGGCTGAGCGGTTTTTAGTCGCTGTCAACCAAGATAAATTCAACTACACCGAATGGCGGCGCACCGGACTGCCAGACCTGAGCATTGAGCAAATAGCGGCCCAGGCCGACCAACTGGCCTTGCAACTCAGCAAAAACTGAAAATGGCAATATAAAAATCAGTCTATAGCCCCCGCCAATCAAGCGCAAGCCACTATCAAAACAATAACACCATGACCCAACAAAAAACCGCCCTTATCACCGGCATCACCGGCCAAGACGGCTCTTACCTGGCTGAGTTTTTGCTGGACAAAGGCTACACCGTGCACGGCATCAAACGCCGGGCCAGCTCGTTCAACACCCAGCGGGTAGACCACATCTACCAAGACCCGCACATAGACAACGCCAACTTCAAGCTGCACTATGGCGACCTGAGCGACAGCAGCAACCTCACGCGCATCATCCAAGAAACGCAGCCGGACGAAATCTACAACCTGGGCGCGCAAAGCCATGTGGCGGTGAGTTTTGAGAGCCCCGAATACACCGCAGACGTGGACGGCATGGGCACCCTGCGCATTCTGGAAGCCATTCGCATCCTGGGCCTAGAGAAGAAAACCCGCTTTTACCAAGCCAGTACCAGCGAACTGTATGCCAGAAGTTGTCATTGCGGGCCACGACCCGCAATCCATGGCGGCCGACTGCATGGATGCCGGATCAAGTCCGGCATGACAGCCAATAGATGCATCGAGAGCCCACGCCGGGGCGAAACCTTTGTCACCCGCAAAATCACCCGTGGCCTGGCCAACATCAGTCAGGGGCTGGAGAGCTTCCTGTACATGGGCAACATCGACGCCCTGCGTGACTGGGGCCACGCCAAAGACTACGTGCGTATGCAGTGGTTGATGCTGCAGCAAGACAAGGCTGACGACTTTGTCATTGCCACCGGCGTGCAATACAGCGTGCGTCAATTTATCGAGAAAACCGCAACCGCCCTGGGCATGCAAATGCGCTGGGAAGGTGAGGGCGTAGATGAAGTCGCGTACTGTCATTCCCGTGAAGACGGGAATCCATGCCCCCTTGAACCCATCGTCCGCATCGACCCCCGCTACTTCCGTCCCACCGAGGTTGAAACCCTGCTCGGCGACCCTTCCAAGGCCAAGAATAAACTCGGCTGGCTGCCTGAGATCACGCTCGACCAAATGATCACCGAAATGGCATCCACCGACTTGGCTGAAGCCAAAAAGCACGCTCTGCTCAAGTTGAATGGATACACAGTCAATGTGAGTGTGGAGTAAACCACCCCATGAAGCTCGCTGCCCTGCAAGCCCTCATCGCCGCAGGCGAATCCCTGACGTTGGAACTCAAAAAGTCCACGGCAGAGAAAGACCGCGCGTGTCGCAGTCTATGCGCGCTGGCCAATGGGCAAGGTGGGCAAGTCGTGTTTGGCGTTACTCCATCCGGCAAAGTGGTGGGCCAAAAAGTAACCGACCGCACGCTCGAAGAGTTGGCCCAGGAGTTTCAGGGCTTCGAGCCACCACTTCAAACTCACATGCAGCGCATCCCCCTATCTGAACGCGACGAGGCTGGTTTGGAGGTGTTGCTCGTCCAGGTAGATCGCGCCACTAACGCTCCAGTTTCTTTTCGCGGTGTTCCATCGTCGTGGCATCATCGAAACTTGGGGTCGCGGCACACTCAAAATTGCCAGCCTGATGCAAGCGGCCGGTTTGCCAGTGCCAACATTGCTAGAGCGCACCGAATCTGTTGTGATGACTTTTGTACTGCCGGATGCCATGGTTCGATTCAAGAAGGGTGGCGCAATAGAAGAAACGCTGGGGAAAACGCTGGGGAAAACGCTGGGGAAAACGCCGGGGAAAACTTCCGACTTGATCCTTAAATGGCTCAGAGATGCGCCGGGAACATCCATTCCAGAGCTAGCCCAACAGCTTGATAAATCAGGCAGCGCCATCGAGCGAGCCATACGAAAACTGCGTGCACAAGGCAAGCTGGTTCGCATTGGCCCCGCCAAAGGCGGCCACTGGCAGGTGATTGAATGAAATCAACCTCTAGCCCCCGCAACCCAAGCGTAAGCAGCTATCAATTTCATAAAATATTCCAGCATGAGCACAATTAGACTGTTCGAGACAAGCCAAGTCCGTTCCCAATGGGATGCGGAGAAAGAAGCGTGGTTTTTCAGCATTGTGGATGTGATTGCCGTGTTGACTGATAGCCCCAAGCCACGCACCTATTGGAGCGTACTCAAGAATCGGCTAAAAAAAGAGGGCAACGAGTTGGCTACAAACTGTAGTCAACTGAAGATGCAGTCAGCCGATGGCAAAAACTACATCACCGACGTAGCCGACACCGAACAACTGCTGCGCCTGATCCAGTCCATTCCCTCACCCAAAGCCGAACCCTTCAAACAATGGCTGGCACGGGTAGGCTACGAGCGCATTGAAGAAACTGACGACCCCGAGTTGGCCTTTGACCGCGCCATGGCCACTTATCTGAAAAAAGGCTACTCCAAAGACTGGATCAACCAGCGCCTAAAAAGCATTGAGGTGCGCAAAGACCTCACCGACGAATGGGAAAGCCGTGGGGTCAAACAGGGCCAAGAGTTTGCCATCCTCACCGACGAAATCACCAAAGCCTGGAGCGGCCTCAGTACCCGCCAATACCGCCAGCATAAAGATCTAAAAAGAGAGAGCTTGCGCGACCACATGACCAATATGGAATTGGTGCTGAACATGCTGGCAGAGGCCACCACTACAGAAATATCACGCGAAAAGCTGCCTACCGGCTTTGACCAAAGTCTGGAGATTGCCCAACAAGGCGGCACTATCGCGGGCAATACCCGCAAAGCCATTGAAGCCAAATCCGGCAAGCCCATCATCAGCAGCCGCAACGCCAAACGCCTCAAATAAAAACAGCCTCTAGCACCCGCCATACAAGCACAAGAAGCTATCAAATTTATATCACTCGCCATGTCCACACTCAGCACTAAGCACTCGCCCCTCAGCACTGCAAAGCAACCCAAGGTTGCTTTGATCACCGGCATCACCGGCCAAGACGGCTCCTACCTGGCTGAATTTCTTCTGGAAAAAGGCTACATCGTGCACGGCATCAAGCGCCGGGCCAGCTCGTTCAACACACAGCGGGTAGACCACATCTACCAGGACACGCACATTGACAACGCCAACTTCAAGCTGCACTACGGTGACCTCACCGATACCAGCAACCTGGTGCGCATCGTGCAAGAAACCCAGCCCGATGAAATCTACAACCTGGGTGTCCAAAGCCATGTGGCAGTCAGCTTTGAGAGCCCCGAATACACCGCCACAGCCCTGGGCATGCAACTGCGCTGGGAAGGCGAGGGCGTTAGCGAAGTGGGTTACTGGAACGAGCAAGCAGTCATCAAAATCGACCCCCGCTACTTCCGCCCCACCGAAGTCGAGACCCTGCTGGGTGACCCCACCAAAGCCAAACAGAAACTGGGCTGGGTGCCTGAGATCACCGCGCAGGAAATGTGCGCCGAGATGGTCGCCAATGACCTGGCTGAAGCCAAGAAACATGCTTTGCTCAAGCACCACGGCTATAGCGTGAATGTGAGTATTGAATGAAATCAGCCTCTAGCCCCCGTCCAGCATGCGTAAGCAGCTACTAAAAAGTAGTATTCAACAAGCATGACTCAAGCTCTTCCCGCCAAGCTTTACGCAACCTCGCTACTGGACGCCATCAGCCAGGGCGAAGGTGCGTTTATTGAATTCAAAAGCAGCTTTCAAAAAGAAGTCATCGAAACACTCACTGCATTTGCCAACACCCAAGGCGGAGCCGTGTTGATAGGCGTCAGTGATGCTGGGCAAGTTGTTGGTGTGAGCGTTCAGGCCGAAACGGTTCAGGGCTGGATCAACCAATGCAAACAAATCACCAGCCCCAGAGTCATTCCGGACATTGAACTGGTACAGGTTGAAGGCAAAACCGTGGCTATCGTCAGCATCGGCGAATACCCCATCAAGCCCGTGGCCTGCAAAGGGCGCTACTTCAAGCGCATTGGCAATGCCAACCATCAGATGACCGCTACAGAAATATCTGATGCGCACATCAAGCTCATCAACTCCAGCTGGGACTACCACCCCGACCCCGAGCACACGCTGGATGCTATCTCTGAGCAAAAAGTGCAAGCATTTGCCGATGCTATTCACCTAGACGCGCCATTTAACGCAGTGCTTGAAAAGTTTGAACTCATCAAACAAGGCCGCCCTACCTTTGCCTGCCACCTGCTGTTTTCCAAAAACGACGTATTTCTGAGCACCATCGAAGCCGGGCGCTTTGCCAGCCCCACCCTCATCAAAGACAGCATCACCAGCCGGGACACGCTGGTTGAGCAAGTGCAACGCATCATGGACTTCATGGTCAAGCACACCAACAAGGCCTACATCATCACCGGCAACCCACGGCGTGAAGAGCGCTGGGACTACCCCATGGACGCCCTGCGTGAAATCGTCATTAACATGATCGTGCACCGCGACTACCGCAGCGCCAACGACTCCACCGTCAAAGTTTTTGACGACCGAATCGAATTCTTCAACCCCGGCGCACTGCTCGATGACCTGACCGTCGAAAAGATCAAAACCGGCAACTACAAATCGCACCTGCGCAACAAGCAAATTGCCACCATCTTCAAAGAGCTTGAATTGATTGAAAAATATGGCAGCGGCGTGCGCCGGGTGATTGACTCCTTTGTGGCTTATGGCCTGCCTGAGCCCGAATTTGAAACCACCCAAGGCGGTATGTCTGTAACTGTGTTTAAGGCACCTCCTGAAAAAAATGGTGGCGCACAGCCAGAGTCGCAGCCAGAGTCACAGCCAGAGTCACAGCCAGAGTCTGGCGCAACGCTTGAAGCCAAAGTGTTGCAGTTACTGGTCAAAGCGCCCATGGGAAAACGTGAGATTTCTGCCGCGTTGGGCCAAAAAGAAGTCTCAGGGCAACTCAACAAGGTTGTGCGCACACTGCTAGCCGCTGATCTGATTGAGGCCACACTGCCCGACAAATTAAATAGTCGGCTGCAACAATACAGGTTGAAAGTACTACAGCAAAGAAATACATGAAATCAGTCTATAGCCCCCGCCAATCAAGCGCAAGCCACTATCAAAACAATAACACCATGACCCAACAAAAAACCGCCCTTATCACCGGCATCACCGGCCAAGACGGCTCTTATCTGGCTGAGTTTTTACTGGAAAAAGGCTACATCGTGCACGGCATCAAGCGCCGGGCTAGCTCGTTTAACACCCAGCGGGTTGACCACATCTACCAAGACCCGCACACCACAGGTGCCAACTTCAAGCTGCACTACGGCGACCTGACCGACACCAGCAATCTGGTGCGCATCGTGCAAGAAACCCAGCCCGACGAAATCTACAACCTGGGTGCGCAAAGCCATGTGGCTGTCAGCTTTGAGAGCCCCGAATACACCGCTGACGTGGACGGCATGGGCACCCTGCGCATTCTGGAAGCCATTCGCATCCTGGGGCTGGAGAAGAAAACCCCGCAAAATCACCCGTGGCCTGGCCAACATCAGTCAGGGTTTGGAAAGCTGTTTGTACATGGGCAACATAGATGCCCTGCGCGACTGGGGTCACGCCAAAGACTACGTCCGCATCGACCCCCGCTACTTCCGCCCCACTGAAGTCGAAACCCTGCTGGGCGACCCCACCAAAGCCAAACAAAAACTAGGCTGGGTGCCAGAGATCACGCTGGACCAGATGATTGAAGAGATGGCGGCAAGCGATTTGACAGAAGCCAAGAAGCATGCGCTGCTTAAAACGAATGGGTACGAAGTCAGTGTGAGTGTTGAATGAAATTGACTTTAACCCCAGGTAAATAAGGTGCTAGTGGCTGCTAATTTGATTGTCCTTCACCATCGAAATCGCATGAACCCCGCCAGCAACCTTGCGCCCAAGCTGGCGCAGCTCTACCCCGGCGTGTACAACCCAGACGGCCAATCGGACAGCGACGGCGACGCCGCGCACAAACTTCCCACCAAGCCCCTCAACACCCTGCTGGGGTTTGACTTGGAAACCTACCAAATCCCGCTGGACCAACTGCTGCCCAGCAAAAAGGTGCCAGACGGCATCATGAGCACGCGCAAATACAAGCAAATCGTCTCATCCATCCATGAAATTGGCCTGATAGAACCCCTGGCCGTCATCCAGCCCGACGCCAGCAAGTCTGAATACCTGCTGCTGGATGGCCATTTGCGCGTGCTGGCCTTCAAAGAACTGGGGCTCAACGAGGTGGCTTGCCTGTTTGCCAAAGATGACGAAACCTTTAGCTACAACCACCGGATCAACCGGCTGTCGACCATTCAAGAGCATTACATGATCCGCCGCGCTATTGACCGGGGTGTGAGCAAAGAGCGCCTGGCACGCGCCTTCAATGTCAACCTGAGTTCCATCAACCGGCGTATCAACCTGCTCTCCGGCATTTGCCCTGAAGCCATTGCCCTGCTGCAAGACCACCAGTTCACCCCTGATGTGACGCGCATCTTGCGCAACATGAAAGCCGCCCGCCAGGTGGAGGCGGTGGAGCTGATGGTGGCCAGCAACACCATCACCGTGGCGCACGTAGAGGCACTGCTCAAAGCCACCCCGCCCGAGCAGCGTGCAGACGTACCGCCACCGGAGCGTGACAGTAAAACCGCCCCTATGGAGCAACTGGTCAAGCTGGAGAAAGAAATGAGCCAGGTAGAAGCTACCTATAAAGAGGCAGAAAACCATTACGGCTCAGACCTGCTCAACCTGGTGGTGGCCAAGGGCTACTTGACCAAACTGCTGGCCAACACGGCTGTCAAAAGCTATATCGAGAGAAAAGAGCCAGAGATTTTGAGCCACCTGGAGCTGGTGGCCAACACCGTCAGCATGGAAGAGGCGGTGCAGCAGCAACAGGGGGGCGCAGTGCTGAGTGCTGCGGAGTGAGTGCTGAGTGTGGAGTCAATCGGGTGCAAAACCATTTTTCTGACCGCCGCAAAAAAACAAATATCCGAGGCTAAAATTGTTTCAAATTAAAACAAGATCGGAGTATCAGCCAAACTGTCACATGCGCATCAGGGCCCAAGCGGGCTGCGGTAGCCATTCCAGACCCTGCTTTACTCAGCACTCACCACTCGTACCTCCGCACTATTTAAATGACCACACGCCGCCAGACTGCCAACGACGACACCCTGTTTTGGACACTCAAAGTGCTCCAGGAAAACCCTGGCGTGACCCAACGCACCTTGGCCAAAGAAGTGGGCATCAATGTCAGCACCATCAACTTCTGCTTGAAAGCCTTAGTTGAAAAAGGCTGGATCAAGATGGGCAACTTCAGTAAAAACCCTGACAAACTGAGTTACGCCTACCTGCTCACCCCCACTGGCGTGGCTGAAAAAGCAGCGCTGACCAAGCGGTTCTTGCAACGCAAGATGACTGAATATGAAAAATTACGCGAAGAGATTGAAGCCTTGAAAACACAAATGGGCAATGAGTAGATCGCAGCCATGAGAAATGGTATTCAATGAACATCGTTATTGATTGGCCTCCGGAAAATTGGCACTGCTCAACGCCAACAAAAATTCTTCCTAATGTTTTGGGGCAAAGAGTGCCTCCATTTTTCTTGCACGTCAAAGGAAATTAATGACAAATTTACGAGACAAAATCACAACGGCCATTCAGGAAACCGCTGACATGCGCGGTACTGAAATTGGTGTCCTGGTGGATGAAACAGTGCTGCTCGAATCCGGTCTTGACTCGCTTGGCTTTGCCATTCTGGTGGCCAGACTTGAAGAAGAGCTTGGTTACGATCCTTTTGTGATCATGGATGTGCCGGTCTATCCCCGCACGCTGAGCGAGTTCGTTGAAATCTACCAACGCTTTGCGCCGCAATGAAATGTTTGCTTGATCGGTTGTCGACTTGCAAGGCAAACGATGTGCTTTGGGTCTCTGACCCGGTTGGTCAGGTTGACATCAACCGATTGACCCAGGTACTCGCCAGCGTTGACCCATCAGTCTGGCAAGGTAAGCGTGTTGCAATTGGCGCGCTACCGGTGCTTGAGTTCGTCACCGCACTCGCGTTTCTGGATGGACTAGCGCAGTACATTGTTTTGCTACCCACAGAAGATGATCAACCAACCCGTGATGCCCGGCTGGCAAAAGCCGGGATCGACATCGTGGTCGAAGGTAGCGGCTTTGGTTTTGCCAAGCTGCTTTCCAAGTTCGTTGCCGCCGACGCGAACGGCACGGCGCAACCGGCCGATACACATCGTCCTGCCGCCATCCAAACCACCTGGCTGTTACCCACTTCTGGCACCACTGGCACACCCAAGCTCATTGCACACACGTTTGCCACCTTGACGCGCAGCATGATCACCCGCCGTGTCGGTGCTGACTACACCTGGGGCAGTCTGTACAGCCTGCGCCGGTTTGCAGGCTTGCAGGTGTTTCTTCAGTCTTGGATGTGTGGCACGCCGCTCATTCTGAATGAAGAAGGCGCTGATTTGCACGACGTGCTGACCCGTTTCATTGACCTGCGCTGCAACGCACTCTCTGCCACACCGTCAATGTGGCGAAAACAGGCTATGCACCCCTTGTTCGAACGGCTGACATTAAAGCAGATCACCTTGGGTGGCGAAATTGTAGATCAGGCCGTTTTGGACATGTTGGCCAAACGCTTCCCCGGCGCGCGCATCACACACATTTATGCATCCACTGAAGCCGGTGTCGGCTTCGCCGTGCGTGATGGCCGCGCTGGTTTTCCGACTGACTACCTGGTGCAACCGCCCTTGGGTGTCGCCATGCGCATTGATGCGCAAAATCATCTCTGGTTTGGAACCAAGCTGCTTCAATCATTGGCAGCGGGTGCTGAAAACGATTGGATCGACTCCGGTGACGTGGTTGAAACGCAAGCTGACCGGGTCCGCTTTTTGGGCCGTGCCAATGGCTCGATCAACGTGGGCGGCAACAAGGTCATGCCCGAAGAAATCGAGTCGGTGATCAAAGAACTGCCAAACATTGCCTTCGTTCAAGTGCGCGCCCGAAAGAGCGCAATGCTGGGCAGTTTGGTCGAAGCTGCCATCACCCCAGCACCAGGCACTGTACTGGATGCCGCCTTCAAGAAACAAGTGACAACACACTGCCGCAGTCGGCTGGACGGCTTCAAAGTACCTGCGTTCATCGTGGCTGCCGATGCCATTGAACTGACCGCCTCCGGCAAACTATCAAGGATGAACGTGGAATGAAAAAAATTGTGGTGGTGACCGGCGCACGTCGTGGCCTTGGTCTTGCAATCTGCCAGCGCCTGGCCGCTGATGGTTACAAGGTGCTTGCGGTTGCGCGTTCAGACAGCCCTGAACTGAACGCACTATGTGAGGGTGAAAGCGTCTGTTTTGAATGCTTTGATTTGGCAAACACCGCCAAGATTCATGCCTGGGTCGGTGAGTTGACCAAGCGTCATGGCCGCATTTACGGCTTGGTCAACAATTCAGCCATAGGAGCCGACGGCGTATTGGCCACCATGCACGAGCTGGACATTGCGCAGTCGCTGCTGGTCAATCTTCAGTCCCCCATCGTGCTGACCAAGTACGTGTCGCGTTCCATGCTGCTTGGCGGCTCTGGGCGCATCATCAACATCTCATCCATCATCGGGACTACCGGTTTCAGCGGCCTGTCGGTCTATGCAGCCACCAAAGCCGGGTTAATTGGTTTCACAAAGTCGTTGTCGCGCGAGCTGGGCAAAGCAGGCATCACCGTCAACTGCGTGGCCCCTGGCTACATGGACACTGACATGACCAAAGGCATTGCGCCTGATAAATTGTTGTCAATCAAACGCCGAAGCCCGTCCGGCAAACTGGCCACGGTTGAATCAGTGGCGGCTTCGGTTTCATACTTACTGGGTGAGGATGGTGCCATGATCAATGGCACTACGCTGACTGTTGATGCGGGGAGTACGGCATGACTAGCCACATCCATCCAACAGCCCTTGTTTCGCCCCACGCCATGTTGGATGAAAACGTCTCGGTTGGTCCATTCACCGTCATTCACGACAACGCTCAGGTGGGCAGTGGCTCCCGCATTGATGGGAATTGCGAACTTGGCTACCCGACGCCTCTTGCTGAAGGTCTGCCGCTAATCATCGGCCGTGACTCAGTCATTCGATCGCACAGCATTTTTTATCAGGGGTCGGCCTTTGGCGATGGCCTTGTAACAGGGCATCGCGTGACAGTGCGAGAAAAGACAGTGGCAGGCAAAGGGTTCCAAATTGGCACTTTAGCTGACATCCAAGGCCATTGCCAAATCGGTCATTACGTCAGAACCCAAAGTTCAGTGACTATCGGACAGCAATCCCAGATCGGAAATTTTGTCTGGTTATACCCCGGTGTCCTGCTAACCAACGACCCTAATCCACCGAGCAATGATTTGCTGGGTGTCACATTGGAAGATTATGTTGTAGTCGCAGTCAAGTCGACGCTGCTGCCAGGTGTTCGCATCGGAAGAGGCTCCTTTATCACTGCGCACTCATTAGTGGGGCAAGACATGCCGGAAAACTCCTTGGTGTCGGGTTCACCAGCCAAACGCCTCTGCAAGGCAAGTGATATGCGCCTGAACGGTGATATTCGTATTCGTGCTTACCCATGGCAAAAGCGTTTTGTGCGAGGTTATCCCGATAGCATCATTGAGGCTTGGGCTTCAGGAAATCTTGATATCAGCTTTCAAAGTGAGGAACTAGAGCCATGAATTTTTCGATTGATAAATGTCAAATTATTGATCTTCCAAAAATTTCTGATCCCCGTGGGAACCTTACCTTTGTCGAAGGGGGGAATCAGATTCCTTTCGACATCCGGCGCGTCTACTACCTCTACGACGTACCCGGTGGCGCTGAGCGGGGCGGCCATGCGCACAAGGGGCTTCAACAACTCATTATTGCCATGTCAGGAAGCTTTGACGTTGTACTGGATGACGGTAAAAATAAAAAGCGCGTGCACCTCAATCGCTCCTACAACGGCCTATACGTCTGCCCCATGATCTGGCGCGAGTTGGACAACTTTTCGTCGGGTGCCGTGCTGATGGTGCTGGCCTCCAACAAATACGATGAAGAAGACTATTACCGCGACTATGCAGACTTTATGCGCGCGGTGGCAAGCATGAACATTCCATTTTTAGACCTAAGCGCGGCCTACCGCGAATTGCAAACCGAAATTGATGCAGCGGTTGCGCGTTCACTGGCCTCTGGCTACTACATCGGCGGGCCGGAGGTAGAAGCGTTCGAAGACGAATTCGCCTCCTACTGCGGCACGAACAATGCCGTAGGCGTAGCCAACGGCCTAGACGCCCTGCACCTGGCCTTGCGCGCCATGGACGTGGGGCCGGGCGACGAGGTCATCGTGCCTAGCAACACCTACATCGCCACCTGGCTGGCCGTGAGCCAGTGCGGCGCCACGCCGGTGCCGGTGGAGCCCGACGCTCGCACCTACAACATTGACCCGGCCCGCATCGAAACGGCCATCACCCCGAGAACCAAGGTCATCCTGCCCGTGCACCTTTACGGCCAACCAGCCGATATGGACCCCATTCTGACTATTGCACGCAAGCACGGCCTGCGCGTGCTCGAAGACGGGGCGCAGGCTCATGGCGCGCGCTACAAAGGCCAGCGCCTGGGCGCACACGGTGATGTCGTGGCTTGGAGTTTTTACCCCGGCAAGAACCTGGGCGCTATTGGCGACGGTGGCGCGGTGACCACCAACGACGCGCAACTGGCCGACCGCATCCGCGTGTTGCGCAACTACGGCTCACGAGTGAAATATGTAAATGAGGTGCAGGGCTACAACAGCCGGTTGGACCCATTGCAGGCCTCAATCTTGCGCGTGAAACTCGAGCACCTGGACGAATGGAACGCCCGCCGCAGCGCCATCGCGGCGCTCTACCAGCAGAGCATTGTCGACTGCGGACTAACACTGCCGTACGTACCTGACTGGGCCGAACCCGCCTGGCATCTGTACGTGGTGCAACACCCGCGGCGCGATGAACTGCAAAAGGCGCTCGCAGATGTCGGCGTAAACACGCTTATTCATTACCCTATCCCCCCACACTTGCAGCAGGCATATGCCTTGGAGGGCCATGCACGGGGGCGGTTCCCCATTGCCGAGCAAATCGCGAACCAATGTCTAAGCTTCCCCATTGGCCCGCATCTACTTGGCCAACAAGCGACGGCAGTTATTGATTCGATACACAAGACAAGCGTGATCGCGTGACCGAACGCAGTTCATACCGTCAGATCCTGCGCTCATCGTCAATCATCGGCGGCGCATCGGTCATCAACATTCTCATTGGGTTGGTGCGTACGAAAGTTGTCGCAATGGTGCTTGGGCCAGCCGGGGTAGGTTTGATCGGCTTGCTTCAAAGTTTGATGGCAACGGCTGCCACTGTATCCGCGTTGGGCTTGGGCACCGTAGGGACAAGGCAAATTAGCGAAGCGGCTGGTCGGGGTGACCTACAAGCTATTTCCGATGCACGACGTGCGCTCTTCTGGGGCACCTTGTTGTTGGCGACGCTCGGCGGACTGCTGTTCTGGGGGCTGCGCCATATATTGGCAACCAGAGTCCTGAATGATCCATTGCTTGTTGGTGTTGTTGGTTGGCTAGGATTGGGCGTAGCGCTTACGGTGATAACGGGCACGCAAGGCGCCTTGCTTCGGGGTTTGCGAAGAATTGGTGACATCGCCCGCATTAGCGTTTATGCAGCCCTGCTATCTAGCGCATTAGGTGTAAGTGCGTTGCTGGCCTGGGGCGAACAAGGGCTACTTATTTTTCTGCTTTCTGCGCCGTACGCAAGTTTCGTGCTCGGCCACTGGTACGTTGCCAAACTGCCTCGGGTTGAACACCCAACCACGTTGCGTGCAATGACCGAACAGTGGAAAACGCTCGCCCGTCTCGGCGCGGCCTTTATGGTGACCGGCGTTGTGGTAACTTTAGGGCACCTAATGGTGCGCACTCTAGTACAGCGCCAATTAGGCGCTGAAGCGCTCGGATATTTCCAGGCTTCGTGGGCAATCGCAATGACCTACATCGGCTTTGTGCTGAGTGCCATGGGCACAGACTTTTATCCGCGACTGTCAGCAGCGATGCACGACCATGAGGCAGCTAACCGGTTGGTCAACGAACAAAGCGAAGTTGCATTGCTATTGGCTGGGCCGATTTTTCTCGCCATGCTAGGACTGGCACCATGGGTAATTGAGTTGCTGTATTCAAGCGCGTTCGGTGACGCGGTGGTGGTGCTGCGCTGGCAAGTGCTGGGGGACGTGCTGAAGATCGTGAGCTGGCCGCTTGGGATCATCATCCTTGCTGCCGGAGACAGCCGTACTTATATGTTGACTGAATCACTGGCCATTACAGCTTTCGTCGGTCTAACGTGGATCGGCTTGCCACTGATGGGAATTGAGGCTACAGGTGTGGCTTTCTTGGTGATGTATGTGTTGTACCTGCCGTTGGTGTATTGGCTGGCGTGGCGCAGGACAGGGTTTTCATGGAAGCGCGACGTATTAGTTCAGTTTTCATCGTTGCTACTGCTTGCGCTGGTTGTATTCTCGGTTGCGGCATGGTCAAAGTGGCTGGGTGCTGGGCTGGGCGTCACTGCCGCAGTCGGACTTGGTATGCACGCACTAGCGCGGCTTGGTCATATGGCCAACCTCGGAGGGACACTGGGTCGTTTGGCTACAGGAAGCAGAAAATTAATGATGAAGGCAGGAATGTGGCATGAATGAATCGCAAGAGCTCCCACTGGTGACGTTTGCTTTGTTTGCGTACAACCAGGAAAAATTTATCAGTGAAGCAGTAACGGCAGCGCTCAACCAGAAATATGCAAGGCTAGAAATAATACTTTCAGATGACTGCTCCACAGACTCCACATTTGAAATAATTAAATCTCTAGCATCTAAATATACTGGTCCTCACAAAATAAGAAAAAATAGAAACTCAGTTAATTTAGGTTTAGCTAAACACTTTAGTGAGATCATGGAATGGGCTCAGGGTGAAATAATCGTTGTTGCTGCTGGCGATGATATTTCTTTACCGGAAAGAACTTCAAAAACTGTTGAAATTCTATTAAATGATCCAGAAGCTTCATTTGTATCATTCACAGACTTAACAATCGACGAAAATGGAGAGAAATGTGGAAAGAGAAAAATACTAAAGCCGCAAAAGATCAAGACAGCCACCTTAGTCGAGTACATCGCTGGACGTGCATTCCCATTCAGCGGCGCTTCGCGCGGTTTCAGAAAAAGAATCGTTGATGTGTTTGGAAATCTGAATGACAAATGCCCGACAGAGGATACACCTTACATTCTTCGAGGATTAATACTTGGTCATGCACTAATTTCCCCCGAGTGTGGAATACTATATCGAAAACACGATAGCAATCTTTCGCGTCCTTCCTCCTTGCAAAACATGAAAATTGAAGAAATAAATAGACAGTACCTGCAAGATGCGGAAGTGGCATTTTCGAAAGGAAAAATAACAGATGATTTATACAAACAAATAAATTTCTGGGCCAACAAAAATTACCAAAGAAGAGAATTTTCGCGAAATTTACACCACCAAAAATTCAATATAATTTATAGAAAATTAAGTTTATTTAAATATGATCTGAAACAATTTATTCAGACCATTTTATTCAATAATATACTTCGAAAATAATTACATTAGAACCGAAAATCTATATCAGTCAAAGTTCAAACTTACGGGAAGTACGTTCATTGACATAAGCAAGGCATTTGAAGTCATGGTCAATAAACTGAACCATGACAACGGCATAAAGTATTGTGGGCAGAAAAATATTGACAATGCATTGAGCAGCAAAGGTTGCATTGCGTAAACCTTTGCAATTTTGGAGAGCGGTGTCAACCAGAACTTCAATTAGCCGCTACGATAAAATTTACCTAAGACGCGTCTGATGGAAAATATTGCAGGCGAGAAAATCAAGATGATTGGAACAAATTGAATACCCACCTCCGTAAAATATTGGGAGTCAAGACGGTTACTGAGATTTTTAATCAATATTATTGCGGACTTACTCGTTAAATTTAGATCAGAATTTTATTCTCAATACAGAACCCATTAAATGAATTTACATTTACAAAAGCAGTCGCATATAAGTAAGTTAACAAAACTACTAAATTACTTATTATTCGAGCGAGATAAAATGTTGGTTGTTTATTATACAAAGACACCAAACATTGGAGATAAGCTAAACGAGACAATAGCCCAACATTTTCTAAACAGAGAAATTTCAAATCCACCTGGAGCAAAATATTTCAATCATTATCTTATGATTGGCAGTCTTCTTGAATACATGAATCAACGAAGTACAGTATGGGGAAGTGGATTTATGAGCGAAACCGCGATAAATAGATGTAATGATTTAGGGAGAATTCTAGCAATTCGTGGTAATAAATCCAAAGAACAAATTGAGAAAAAATTTGGTGTGCGTTTGGAATGCCCAGTTGGTGATCCAGCTTTACTAACACCCTTAGCCATTAACATTCAGGGCAGTTCGGTAAAAAAATATCCAATCGGGTTTATTCCACATTACGCAGATCGCGGTCACGCTTTAGAAGAATTAATAGTCAAAGCTGGGGGCTTAATTATAGATGTCGGATTGCCACCTACACAATTCATCGAAAGCCTAGTGAAGTGCGAGGTAATAGTCTCTAGCTCGTTGCATGGCTTAATTCTTTCTGATGCATACTGCATCCCAAATATTCGCATAAAAATTAGTGACAAAATTGTTGGTGGCGATTTTAAATTTCAGGACTATTACAGCACAACGCACAACCCAGATGCTGACAACGACAGCATTATCGCTTATGACTCATTAATAAAAGTTGAACAAATCTTGAAAACAGCTTCAATTAAAAAATATAAGTATGATTTGAACGATCTGCTGAATTCGAGGCCCAATTAAATGTTTCTACCCATTTTTATCATGACACGAAATGAGGGTATTTATTTAAATACATGCATCACCTCCCTCATGAATATAATGCCACGGGAAATTAATTACCATATATACATTATCGACAATGATTCAAATCAAAAAGAGCAGGTAGCAGTTTTAAGTGATTTAAAATTGAAATACGATAACCTAACAATTATAGTAACAAAAAATCGATGGATTCGCTCCATTAACATCGCCCTTAAAGAAGCTCGAGAACGTTATGATTTTGATATCTTTTTTATTACCGATGGAGATATTTGGTTCAATCACCCAAGTTTATCAAAAGACACGTTCCTTAAAACTTATAAAAATATACATAGTAATAAATTTATCGGGAAGCTCGGCTTTTCATTAGACTGGCAATTCCTGGAAGAGAATCATCTTAACGAAATATTGGCGCAAGAAAATATGCTTTACAACGAAGATAAAAAAATCAATGATTTATATATTTCCGCAGTAGACACAACTGGCTGTTTCATGAGAAACAAATGGTCAATTGAAGAGTCCAGCAAATTTTATCCAGATCATATGCGTTATCTAAAATTTGATTTGTATTCATGCCGGACTGCTCGAAATATACTGGTATACCATAAGGGATGGGAAGGCTACGTTTCAAGCCCTGAATTAAAAAATGACGTCGATCAGAAAGTACTATGCTTCACATTAAATGGCGCAGATGTAAAAAATATAATATTGAACAGAGCAAGTTTTAAAATATTTATTTTTCACAGACTATTTTCGAGGCCAATCCGATATATCTGGATATTACGACGCTTTTATTACGCTACTTCTTATTTAATAAGGAATTTTCGCGGATTCCAGAGTCAAGGGTTCAATATTCAAAGTTAGCATCGAAAGTCGGTATAAATGTTTCGCTACAATTCTTGTATCAGGTGTATCTTTAGTATATTCTGTGCATGAATAGAACCTACTTGAAAACTATTTTGAAAATCAAAAGGATAGTCATGTAATAGGTCTTGGATCAGATTGAATATCAAGTTCTTTTGGTGAAATGCGTTGAACTTATCGCATCCTGTTACCCAGGAGGCGAGACGAGACGACCAGCAACCGTCTGAATTATTTGGTCCATCAAGTCATGAAAATGAGCTCGTTTATATTTTATCAACACAAATTTATTAATCATCAATGCTAAAGCATCGCACCTTTAATCTGGGAAAAATTAGTAATAGTATGTACTTATACTATTCGCTTTGCTGCATTGTCCTTGCATTAATACTGGACCGTTTGCCAGACTATGCAAACTATCAGTCACTCTATGAAAATGAAGGCGGATATTTGTTACTGCAAGGACGAGATCTCGGTTTTGTTCTAATGGCAAAAGTTTTTAAGGAATACATTACATATGATCTGTTCCGCATCTCCATATTCCTGACATCCGCTGCTGGTGCGATATATTTCAGTAAGCACCTGCAGATACATTTAGCACGCAGATTATCGATTCTTACATCAATTCCGTTATTATTAATAATATTGATGAAATTTGCAATACAGTTCAGAGAGGGACTTGCGATTTTAATATGGATGATCTATCTCACAACTCACGAAAAGAAATTAGAACGAACTAAATTCATATTTTTCGCAACCGCATCTTCTTTTTTTCATTTGGCAATAATTCCTTACTGGGCAGCAACTTTTTTAATAACAAGAAAAAATCTCAAAAACACTACTACTAATTATTTGACAATTGTAATTTTTTCTATCAGTGCGTACGTGGTTTGCTCACGAAATTTTCTGACAGCCAATGCTCAAGATTTATTCGCCACTGGCAAAGGCGCTGTTATTCCTACACCATACCAATATCTATATTGGTCAATATTCATTGCATTTCCATTTTATGCATATATAAATTCGAAATGGATAACCACAACCACAACCACAACCACAACCACAACCAAAACCAAAACCTCAACAATTGGAGACAAAATCTATGCTTTAGCACCAATTTCAATCTTTGGCTCTATCGGCATTTCTGTTATTTTTCTTTTATTCTTAGTTTTTGATCCAGCAACAATATTAAACAAAAACACTTTGTCGGACATAATTAGAATTCAAACTCACCTCTTGACATTAATTCTATTGCAAATAAATTTTAATAAATATTTTTATGCACCGATATTCTTGTTACTATTCCTAATGACAGACTACACCAGAACCATAATTGAAAGCTTCACTATTTAACGAAATTTAATTTGGAAAATTAATTTTATACAGCCATTAAATTATTGAGGGTTTTTCCAAATTCAAATCCAATGCACTCATCAAGTTTAAGTAATTTAGGAAGAACGAATGGCTGATTTTATTGTCAAGTCCATTACGAAAATAGAGGCGCAAATGTCTCATGACGTGGACGCAAATTATAAATTCAACTCAAAATCAAAATCAAAAATTATTGCCTTAATTGTTACTTACAACCCATCCCATGAGAAGCTCATAAGAATTATTAACTTAATTTCTCCTCAGGTAGACCATTTAATTGTAATTGATAATGGCAGCTCAAATGCCACCGAATTTTCGTCTGTTATTACTTGTATTTCAGATTTAACCTTCATCTCACTGAGTCGAAATTTTGGAATTGCATATGCTCAAAACGTTGGTATTCGAAATGCTCGCGATCTTAATGCAAAGTTCGTTTTAACACTAGATCAGGATTCAATACCGAGCACAGATATGGTGTCTCGACTTGAATCCACTCATATTAATGTCGGTTCATCCTCTCGTGTGGCTGCAGTAGGTCCACTTTTGACAGATGAAGACTCAAAATTACCTCTTCCCTTCTTTCTTTATGTAGATGGGCGTAAAAAGCGATTTATTCCCTCTGTTAATTCTGGTGTATTTGATGTGGAATTTCTCATTAGTTCAGGAACATTGATATCCATGGAAGCGCTTGAGGAAATTGGACTTATGCGTGAAGAATTGTTTATCTCCTATGTCGATGTAGAGTTTTGCCTGCGTGCACGCGCAGCAGGATTTCGTATTATTGCATCCTCGGATGCCGCAATGAAGCATAATTTGGGGGATCGTCAATTGCGACTTGGACGCTCAATCATTCCTTTACATTCACCACTCCGTCATTACTATTTAATGCGTGGAGGCATTTACATGCAAAAATTAGATAGCGTTCCTCGCATTTGGAAGCGTTGGGACAGAATTCAACTAATAAGAAGCTTTCTTCTATTTAGTTTTATGAATTTTCCGCAAATTGATGAAATTACTTCCATGGTTCGCGGTATTATTGCAGGCCTTAAATTAAAAGTTAACAAACCTCCATCACTAGACTTATCATCTTAAAGCATTGATTTAAATTAATATTAAGTTAACGACATAGACGATGCTCATGGGTATGTTATTTGGCGATAATATTATATTTTTACAACCAATTTGCACCATCAAATCAATGCTAGATTATGAAAACTAATATTGCCACTCTAATTTCCGTTTATAGTGGGGACGATCCATCAGCATTTAATGTTGCCATCGAGTCAATCCTAGATCAGCAATTTATGGGTGATATTCAATCACGCCTTTACTTGGCAGTTGATGGCCCTGTTCCTAATGAAATTGATTTGGTAATCCAGAAATTTAGGACCAAAATATACCTTGTCCTACGTATTGAAATTAATGGCGGACTGGCGGCTGCACTGAATGCCTTGATCAGAAAATTAAGTGATGAGGATTTCATCTTTCGAATGGATGCTGATGATCGTTCTCACAGCAATCGATACCAATCTCAACTTAACTACTTTAAACTCCATCCTGATATCGATATTCTCGGCACTGATATTATTGAGGTGGACACTGTTAATAATACGCAACGGCGAGTCAGTTTTTGTAGTGGCCCCACGGATGCTCTAACGAATCTTTGTCGAGGTGTTCCCGTAGCACACCCTACAGTATGTTTTAGGCGTAAAGTTTTTCATAAAATTGACGGCTATCCAATTTCTGGAACAAATGAAGATATTGCTTTATGGTTTCAATGTGCACGTAAAGGTCTTAAATTTGACAACGTCCATGAGGCACTTCTTGACTTCACCGTAGGTCCGAATTTTTGGCGTAGACGAAGTTTAAAAAAGGCATTTAACGAATTACGTTGTTATGTCATTGGCATCTGGAGCATCAACGGAATTACATGGAGATATGTGTACCCACTGATGCGTTTTGTAATGCGAATCTCACCGCTGTGGTTATCTAAACTGTTGTATGCTTCACCATTGAGAAGGCGATCCGCACGGTAGGATTATGAAGCGTATGTTTAACGCGTGCGCTCCCAAGGCCAGACTTCCAAGCCATAGCGGTTTTGAATCCTTTTCATCATCGCTATGGACAAATCGTCGGACAACTCGTTGACGAAGTACGAACTGCGCAGGGCAAAGGGCTCCCAGCGCGAAGCGTCTCGCTCGTAGGTCAATCCTTCATGCTGGTCCATCAGGCTGGCGCGCTCCCGCAGCACAGCGCTTGAGTTAAACACCCAGTCAACAAAGTCGATTTCTTGCGCGGTCCAGTCACACACGGGCGCGCTCAGGTAGTCGGTTGCCCACTCCGGGCCATTGCGGGTGCTGGCATGCCAATAAAGGTGCTCGTTAATCTTTGTTCGGCCGGTGAGCCCTTCTGCAATGTAGGGGTTGGCCGCAATGCCCCGGCGCACATAGGTGCAGGCGCTCACAAAATCCCCCTGCCTAAACGCAATTTGGCCCGCCTGGTACCAGTGCGCCGGTGAATCTGTGGCTCCTTTCAGATAGCTCTTCATGGCGTTTTGGGTGTCGCCCGTCATCAGGCTGATGTCGCCCAATAGCATGCGCACGCCCAGGTTGTCCGCAGGGCACCAGGTCAGCAGCTTTTTGGCCAAGGCTTTGGCCGCCTTGCCGTCACCCCGGTGCATCAGCCCCAGCAGATAGCCGTGGGCAATACGCAAGAAGGAGCGGTTGTCCACCTCCCCCCATGAAATCTGGCCTTTGAAGCCGGGTGGGATGAGCGCGGTAGCCTGCCGATATGCTTTTTCACGCACGTCGGTGGATTCGTCGCGCATTTCAAGGCTCCACAGCCGATTAGCAATGAAGTTTTGAATCTCCATCTGGCCGGGGAACTTGACCAGCAGCTTTTGGGCGCGCAGCAGGGCCTGTTTGTGGCTGATGCGGCCTGCTTCCAGGCTGTCGATCAGCTCGTCGAACTCCTCTTCTTCGGCCCAATCCCTGGAAAATGTGCCGTATTGAATTGTCTTGTCGGTCTCGGCATCAAGTTGTTCATTTACCGAAAAGCTAAGTTGGGTCGTCATGGCTGGTTTCCTTGGTTGACTGCGTGGATGTGAACACCCGGCCTTTGGATGCGATATACCGGCGGATGTCAGGCGCCATGTGTTCTGGCACCAGCATCACGGCAAGCTCCATCGCATCGGCAATGCGCTCGATGGACGACAAACGCGGGTCGCGCTTGCTGCTCTCAATCTCCGACAGGTGCTGCACCGACATGCCCGCAATGCCCGAGACGTTTTCCAGGGTCAGGCGACGCTGGTTGCGGTAGCGGCGAATGGTGGCGGGGATGAAGGAGTGCATGGCAGGAAGTTTAGGTGGTGACATGGGGAAGTATTCATCGCATCGTATGAATTCAAACACGCTTACGTGCCGCAGTAATCACTCTGAAAAAGCACCTGTTTTTTGTCTGAAAAACATGCTATATTTCGGACAAATAGAATCTTGTTGCCTATACCCCATGCCCCGAGCTGCCTCACCCCAAAGCGTTGACTCACAAATTGCACGCCAAGTGCAACAGGGTCATCCTGGCACGGTGTTTACCCCCGATGCCTTTGCATTGCTGGGCAGCCGCGCTTCGATTGACAAGGCGCTACAACGGTTGGTGGCACGCGGCGAGTTGCGGCGACTTTCGCGTGGGCTATATGACAAGCCGCGAAATGACGAATTGCTGGGCCTGCTCTGGCCGTCAGTGGATGCAGTGGTTCAGGCGCTCGCAGGCAAGGACAAGCTGCGCATGCAGCCAGCGGGTGTGTACGCAGCCAATATGCTGGGACTATCAGAGCAAGTGCCCGCCAAGGTTGTGCTGCTCACCGACGGCATCAGTCGCACGGTCAAGGCTGGCCCCTTGCAAATCAGTTTCAAGCGCACGACGCCGCGCCAGATGGCAGCCGCCGGGCGGCTGAGTGGGCTGCTTATACAGGCTTTCAAAAGCTTGGGGGCGCCACACATTACCCCTGCACGCATTGAGCGCCTGCGGCAGCAAGTACCCGCTGCAGAGCGGGCACAGGTGCTACAGGATATTGCGCTTGCGCCTGCCTGGATGCGCCCATTTTTGCGTGAAGTAGCAAGGCAAGAACCATGACACTGCCAAGCAAGTTTCTATCTCTCTCACCCGAGCGGCGTGGGCTTGTGTTTGAGCAGGCTGCCGCAGGTTTGGCGGGGCACGCCGTCATTCTAGAGAAAGATTTCTGGGTGTCGTGGTTGCTGGGCTTGTTGTTCGCGCAGCCAGAGCTGGCACCATTTTTAGAGCAAAAAGGGGACGCTACCCTTTTCCCGCCATGGATAGATGAATATTCAACGAACGCAGTGGCCTCGTGGGTCTTGGGCGTTGTTTTGTAGTTGGTTGGCTGGGAGGTCAAAGGCGCTGCACGCCGTTTGCCAGTCCTGTTCATCCTGGCCGGTAGTCTCTGACCACTCGATGTCATCAGGCCACAGGCCGCATTTTCCCCAGCCTTGGTCTCGCAGCATGTCGGCTAGTGCCCAAGCTGGTTTGAGCACTGGCAGGCCTTTGGCGTGGTCACTGATGATGCCGGCGCGAGCCAACTCAAACCACTTGGCATCGCGCACCATCACCTCATAGGGGTCGATGCTGTAAACCGGTTGTTTGGCGTTGATGGCCACGGCTGGGCGCTGGGGCACCTGCGTTGTCCATCCGGCTTGGCGTAGCGATTCGATCCCGATGACGACTGCCGTGGGCATGGCTGCAAGCAGGGCTTGCGCCCAGTCAGGGTTGGGGTGGGTTAGCAGGTTGACGTAAACATCGCTGTGACCTCCGAGCCCACGCACAAGGCCCCGGCGCTTCCACAGGTACAGGTACTGCGAGGCGGCCTTTGATGTCCACTGAAAACGAACCGTTAGGTCTGCCCCACGGAACACTGACGGCAGGCTTTGCAAGCGCGCAATGGCGGAGGTCTGCTGTCTCATGGGCTGGGGTTGCCGTTTTGGTTGCTGTGCCGGGCATTCATCTCTTGCATCATGTGGATGCCCTGTTCAAGCGACTGTACGGCGGTGCTGATCATCGCCGTCACGCTAGCCTCATTCAAGGGCCAAGACGAGGGGAGCCAACGCCTGAGGTCGTTGGTGATGGCTGTGCTGGATTGCAGTAGTTCTAACCTGCGTGCAATCGCCTTGTCCAGCCACACCAATGGCGTCTCATTAGGGTAGGTTGCCAGCCGCACGCGCAGATCATTGACCGAGCACGCGTGTAGGCCACCGTGCTGCCTGAGCCAATGCAGATCAAACACGTCGCGCGGCTTGAGGTAGGGGCGTGCGGCCAGCGCAAACACTTTGTCAGCATAAATTTCAGGTAAATCGGCTGTGGGCACAAAAGCTTGCATGCCGGCTACCGGGCCACGAGCCAGCTTAACGGGTACCACCACGGCCTTGATCGCTGCCAGCGCTGCCGCATCTGTTTGCCAAAGTTCGACCTTGACCCGAATAGCACCGATGACTTCGGGGCCACCGATGGTCACAACGAAGGCGTGAGGGTTGCGTCCGTCCTTGGACTTGCTCACGGTCAAATTCGTGTCAGACGGGAACCAGTGGGTGCCTTCGAGTCGGGTTTTGATGGCTGCGCTGATGGCATCGAGTTTGAGCGTAGCGTTGACGCGAAAGTCCAAGTCTTCGCTGAACCTGGGCGAGCCGTGGGCAAGATGCAAACTTGTGCCACCTTGGAAAACAATGTCACCCGGCTCCCAACGACGCGAAGCCATAAGCGCGTCAAGCGTGGCAACGTGTAGCGCTTGACGCAGATCGAATGCCTCGGTTGCGGTGATTTGTCTTTTTGGCATCTTAAAACCCCTCTTAATTCTTGTAATTATCTACGAAACTTTAGAGAAGTTTAAATTGGGGACGCTACCCTTTTCCCCCATTGTGGTTCTGCATACCGACGACGGCCAGCGCTACGGTGCCACCGTGCCCGACCTGCCGGGCTGCTTTTCAGGGGGCGAAACGTTGGACGATGCGCTGGAGAGCGTGCGCGAAGCCGTTGACTTGCATGTGGAAGGCTTGATTGAAGATGGTTCTCCCGTTCCTATGGCTCAGACCATGGCGCAGCATCAGGCCAACCCCGATTACGCTGGCGGCGTGTGGGCGGTGGTGGATGTGCCGGTTGAAAAGTATTTGGGGCCGGCAGAAAAAATCAACATCACCGTGCCGCGCCTGATGCTGACCCGCATTGATGAGTTTGCCAAAAAGAAAGGGCAGAGCCGCAGCGGCTTTCTGGTGGAGGCGGCCCGTACTGCCATGCACGCTTAAGAAAAGGGGACGCTACCCTTTTTCAGACCTACAGTTGCATGTGATCGAGTGCTGTAGTGCATAATGCATATATGCATAACTGGAGTTTGATCATGCAAAAAAGAATGACCATCACCATGGACGAAGTGGTTTACGAGGGGCTGGTGCGTGTGGTAGGCCGTCGCAAAATCAGCGCTTTTCTTGAGCGGCTAGCTCGCCCGCATG
>Ga0210009_1000853_pt1 | contig 29890 bp, 24 predicted proteins | sample CryGeyCG2114_065_FD_185457 | JGI IMG/M metagenome (GOLD analysis project Ga0210009, IMG submission 185457) | Groundwater microbial communities from aquifer - Crystal Geyser CG12_big_fil_rev_8/21/14_0.65 (SPAdes) (version 2) | ecosystem: Environmental > Aquatic > Deep subsurface > Groundwater ...
GAGAGAAATGCACCGAATGTGTCGCAGCGTGGCGACGACAGCAGCCGGCATCGCGGCGGGCGTGGCAGCCGCGGAGAAGGCAGCCGCGGAGAAGGCAGCCGCGGAGAAGGCAGCCGCGGAGAAGGCGGGAGTCGGTCCGACGAAAACACCGGGAGTCGGGGTGGTCGAAGCAGCCGCAGTGGTGGTGGCAGCCGTAGCAGTGGAAACAGCCGCAGTGGCGGAAGCAGCCGTAGCGACGGACGCAGCCGTAGCAGTGAGCCATCGTCGGAAGCAAAGCCCGTAACGGAACCGGAGTCAAAACCATCGAAGCCGGTGGAGCCGGTTGCCGACAACCCGACGCCCACGGGTGGGAAAACATCCCGTTCATCGTCATCCAGGCGCCGTGGACGCAGCGGAACATCACGCCGTGGCAGTAACCGCCGCCGGCCAGACAGCGACCAGCCTGGAGGATGATTCATTTTGTGACACTTTCCGGAGACCGGGAATGATGCGTGTGCTTCTGGTGGGGTTGTTCTTTGGGCTCGTCTCCGGTCAGACCGCGTCGGCCCAACTCAACTATGGATCGGACCGCGCCATCAACCAGACGTTGGAGCTTACCGTCTCGGTCATCGATTTCTATTTTGACGGGTCCGATACGGACGAACCAGTATTTGATTTCAACGAACCAGCGTATGGCGTGGCGTATTCACGTCCGGGATTCCTGGCGCGGTTTGCTCGTGGATCACAGGACAGTGGCGAGGACGACCTGAGGCTGACCGACTTCATGATTACGGCGTCGGGCGCCTGGCGACCGTGGCCCCGTGCAACGGGTTTTCAGCCGACTGTGCCTCTCGGTGTCCATTCAGGGTATCGACGTGTATCCCGCGACGAGGATCGGGGAACGTTCAATGCATTTGAGTTCACGACGTTGGCTATAGGTGCAGGGCTTGGCGCAGAGGCCAATGGAGCGCGTGCACGATGGCGCCTTCGGGTCATTCCCATGATCGGGATTGCCCAGCGATCGTTGGGTACCGATACGGGGTCATCGACCATGCTCGATGCAAATACGCACGTGACACTCGGGCCACTCAACGATCAATTCGGAATCAGTGTTGGATATGGTTTCCGGTGGCAGGCGTGGGACGTCGATGCGTCCGATTTCAATGAGGCAGCCACGGAGGACACTTTCGATTACACAGGTACAATGCATACCTTCCGGATCGGAATCCTGTTCTGATCAATGAAAACGACACAGATAGTAAAAGAATTGGAGGGTGCCGTAGAGCAACTCGGGCTCCGCGTGAGACGGGAAACCGGCAATTTCCGGGGAGGACCGTGCGTGCGAAATGAGGAAGCGCTGCTCATGCTCAACCGTCGGCATCCCCCCGAAATACATTTGGCCGTGTTGGCCGATGCGCTGCAGGACCTGCCGGTCGATACCATTTTCCTTCGCCCCGCCGTCAGGAGGGCCCTCGAAGATGCATGGGCGCGTCACGACGTGGTGGAAATTGAGACCGAGGAATAGGTTCGCTTGCCTGTCCACCAGATGAGAGCCGTACGCATCCAGCTTTTGGGGACGGGAACGTCGACCGGTGTTCCGGTCGTGGGTTGCAGCTGTCCCACGTGTACATCAGGCGATCCCCGTGACCGCAGACTCCGCTCTTCCTGCATTGTGGAAGTGAATGGCGTACATATTCTGATAGATGCAGGACCGGACCTTCGTCAACAGGCACTGCTATACGGCATCCGTGACATAGATGCCGTTCTCGTGACGCATCACCACTTTGATCATGTGGCTGGTCTGGATGATCTGAGACCGTTCCTGTTTACCAACCGGACGGCCATACCCTGCTACGCCATGGGAAATTCGGCCGACGTCCTGCGCACCATGTTCGGATACATTTTCCGGGACGGGTCCTATCCGGGTGTGGCCCGGCTGAGCTTGCAGGAGGTTGAGGGGCCCTTTGATGTACACTCCCGTACCGATACCGCACGCGTGCGCGTGGTACCCATACCTGCCATGCATGGCTCGCTACCCATTCTCGGGTACCGGATTGGCAGCTTTGCCTACCTGACGGATGTCAGTGAAATCCCATACGGGAGCCGTTCGCTGCTTGAGGACCTGGACGTGCTGGTGCTCGATGCCCTGCGGCCGAATCCGCACCCCATGCATTTTTCCATTGAGCAGGCGATCAAGGAGGCCCGAAGCATAGGAGCGCGTCGAACCCGATTCATCCATATGGCACACGGAGTGCGTCACGAGGACATCAATGCCTCGTTGCCCGATGGCATGGAACTCGGCTACGACGGAATGAGATTGATGGCTCGGGCCTGATGCCCGCCCAAACGCTCTGGGCTCCCAGGCTGGTTCTTCAGCAGCTTTCTACTTGCCTCCTGCCGGCTCCAGCCCGAGCGTATGTCCCTTCTTGACGGCGGGGATGCCCTCGGCAAGCCAAACCGGCGCTGGCGCATCCATGAGGTAATGGTCGAAGAACTGCTGCATGCGAATGGAAAAATCACGTTTGTTGTGCAGGTTCTGCAGCCCATGCGCCTCGCCGTTGTAGTTCAGCATCCAGACGGGTTTTCCAAGACGGCGCAGGGCCACGAAATACTCTATGCCCTGGTACCACGGTACCGCCCCATCTTCGTCATTGTGCATCATGAGCAGCGGGGTTTCGACCTTGTCCGCGTAGAACAGGGGTGAATTCAGGATGTACGTCTGCTGGGCGTTCCATAGCGTACCGCCGATGCGGCTCTGCGTGCGCTCGTACTGGAACATGCGGCTCATGCCGCTCGCCCAGCGGATGCCGCCGTATGCACTGGTCATGTTCACGACCGGGGCTCCGGCCTCGGCTGCCGCGAACAGATTGGTCCGGGTAACCATGTGGGCAATCTGGTATCCTCCCCAGCTGTGGCCCTGCACGCCGATCCGGTCCGCATCTACAAAACCCTGTGCAATGAGGTGCGTGACACCGGGCATTACGGCGTTCATTGCGCTTTCTCCGGGGTAGCCGACTTTGTAGGGAATGTCGGGTACGAAGAGAAGGTATCCGCGGGATACGTAGAATGCGCGGTCAATGATGGAGCGGGAGGCCCTGGGTGCATAGTAATTGAACAGTCCCTCGGAGTTTTTCTCGTAGAAGTAGACCATCATGGGGTACTCCCGATCCGGATCAAAGCCCTCCGGCGTGTACAGGATGCCATCGAGCAGCAGTCCGTCCAGGGATGTCCACTGAACGAGCTGGCCGCTGCCCCAGAAAAAGTCAGCCTGCTGCGGATTCGTCGTGCTGACCACCCGGGCATTGGTCAGATTCGGGCCCGAGAGGCTGATTTCCGGGTACTGGGAAAACGTCTCACGGGAATACATGAAAACGTCCCTGTTCTGCCTGGCCCGTTCAAGGCGGCTGTAGCGCGCTTCGCCCGAAATCAACTCTTCCGGCTGCCGACTGCCCCGGATGCGGTCGCGCCAGTAGCCGGTCTGCTTGGTGTCATAGTGGAATGCCGACAGGTAGAACTCCGATTCAACCCATGGATTGTCCGGGTCCAGGTCTACGACGCGGAAGCGCATGCCGAGTTCACGGCCGGTGCCTTCGGTCAGGGAGCGGGGCTCGGCGGGCTGGTCGGGATCGACGGCCCATACGTCGTGCGGATCGTACATGAGGAACAGGCCGTCGTCCTCCGACCAGCCCGCCGAGCCCTCCGATGAGGGCAACATGGGCCAGTCGTGCAGTGGATTCGTGACCCGGTAGGGCAGTGCTGCCGACAGGTTCACGACCTCGCCTGACGATGTCCCGTATGCGAACCATGCTTCCTCGGCACCATCCCACCAGGTAATCCACGAGCCACCGGGTGAGAGGGATGCGTTCGACTGCAGGCCTTCAAAAACAGCTGTGCGCTCGCCTGTTTCGACGTGGACAGCCCAGGCATCCATGTAGCGGGGGGAGTCCCATGAAATTTCCTGCCGGTAGGGCAGGTTGCTCTCGCCGAGTCCCCATTCACCGTCACCCTTGAGGCTTACCGATACAACCGGCATATCTTCGGTCTCCAATTGGCGACTCACGCCCGACTCCAGGAAATAGACCGCGTCGTAGGTGCGTTCAAGTTCACTTTTTCGCTGCACCAACTGCATGGGCTGGAGCAGGGGATCGGTCCACGACCACACGTCAAGCTCCACCGTTTCGGAATCGAGCAGGTCGGAATGATCGGGCTCAGGCACTGGAACAGGTGAGGTGCCGAAGAACAGGCGCGCACCCGACTCCGAGAACCGGACCGAGCCGTGCTCGCTCACCCACCAGTTATCCGGCAGGAATGCGGTGTCAATTTCCTGCATGGGCTGACCCGTTGAGAGCAGGCGCAGCCGCATTTCCGGCTGTTCAGCCGGCCACGATGCTGCGTTAGTCAACCAAGCCAGTTGCGCACCATCCTTTGACAGGGCGAAGGAACCGAATTGTCCGGGACGCTGGTCCACGGCGACAGGCTCGTCCACTCCTGCCGGAAAATCGTATATCCCGTCGATAAGGCCGTCTTTCGACTGCCGCGTAAGGACAAGTCGTTGTCCGTCTTCGGAAAATACCCAGTCCGTCACATGGTGGATCTCGTGGCGACTGCCGCTTGCCAGGTCAGCCACTACCAGGGTTGTGCCTTCCTTTTTATCCGGAATATCGTCCGAGAGCGTGGAATCGGCGCTTGTCGAATCGTCCACGGCATCCCGCTCTGCCACGGTCCAGGCAATACGACTGCCACGCCGCTCCGGCACCTTGAATGCCGCCAGCGACCCGAGAATCGAGGTCCGCAGGGTCGAGAGGTCAACCAGAGCGAGCGAGTCGGCAGGCAGATCTTCTTCCTTGCGCTCCTCCAGCTTGGCCTGTCGGGTGGAATCGAACGGCGCCTGCATGCGGAATGCCAGTGCGCCGTAATCTCCGACGAACGCAGGATCGTTCCCGAAGGCGATATCCAGTCTGCCGTTTCCGTCCGTGCTTTGGATATGCAGTACGGGATCGCCTTCTTCGGGGGCATCGACCCAGACGGCCCACGCACCATCAGGGGAGAGCAACCGGTCGGTGATATGCCGCCACGCATTCACATCCTCGTGATCCATGGCACGGCGCGACTGTGCGTTGGCCTCGGGTGACAGCGTGAGTAGCATGGCCGCAAGAGCGAAGAGGGAAAAACGGGCATTCATGGGTCGAAAAAGGTTTCGGTTCTGAAAAAATCTCAGGTCTGGAAATGTATCACAGCGTCAAGACTTCACCACGCTCAGCTACGCGAAACCCTGCTTCCACTACAGCGCGTCGCTCGGGACTGTCCCCCAGCAGGACCGGGTTGGTATGGTTGAGGTGTATGAAGCGGATCTTGGCTCTCGTGTGAGCATCGGCATCGGCAAGGCGATCCATGGTATGTGAGATGAACGGGTGCGGAAATCCGCTCATGTCCCTCCCCGGAATCTCACCATCGGCGAAAAACGTCGCATCCACATACGCTACGTCAACGCTGGCGAGTACATCTTCAAGGCGGGTGCCGATTCTGTCCCAGTCTTCCCAGGAGTCGATGTCGGGCAGGAACAGCACGGTTCGTGCAGGTCCTTCTATGCGGTAGGCCACGACTTCCGAAAATTCCTGTCGATGCGGTACGCGCAGGGGTGTGACCCGAATGCGCCCTTCGAGGACAACAGCGGAGTCCGCGGCCAACGGCTTGAGCGTGATGTTGCCAAGATTGATGAGCTGGCTCCACGGTCCATTGTCTCTCAGGAATGCCGCCATTCTGTCCATGGTGTATACACTTACGCCCTGCGCCCCGATCGATTCGTGGCCCAGGAACATGAGACCCGTGTAATGCCCCATGTGGGCATGGGTGAGGAAGATGCCGTCCGGCACGTTGGTATTCCGAAGTCCGGCACCTACGTCGAGTGCGTGCCACTGCGGACGAAAGTCGGGCGTCGCATCGAAAATCCACCGGGAACCGGTTTCAGGATTTACGAGGCCCAGGCTGGTAGCCAGGTGGGCACGGGATGGACTGCTCCATCCCGGATGCCTATGGTTGCCGGCCTGGGGTACGCCCCCGTCCTGCGCCGTCCCGAGCACCATGAGCCACGGTGCGCCGTCACCGGCTTCACGGTTGCATCCAGCGAATAGAAGGGACGCAGCAAGAAGAGTGGCCACCGGCAGACGCATCAGAGCAGACTTTTTATGGCGCCCCCATCAACGGGAAGCGCCACTCCGGTAATGTAGGCTGCCGGCTCGCTGACCAGGAAAGCTGCCGCGGCAGCAAATTCCTCCTCGCGACCAATACGCTTCAGGGCGGCCTGTCCAGCCCACCCGGCTTCGATGTCCTCTTCCGATACACTACGTCGCTCGGCCAGCGCCTCGGAGAGGTGTGTCAGCCGGTCGGTACGGGTGTATCCCGGCAGGATCGTATTGACGGTGATACCGTCTGCTCCAACCTCCTCGGACAGGCTCTTCGCAAAACCCTGCACTCCCGCGCGCGAGACGTTCGACAGATAGAGTCCGGCAACGGGTTGCTTGGCTGAAATGGACGTGACCATGAGAATACGCGCGAGGGGGCGGTCTGCTTTTGCGGATTCCTTCAGAAAAGGAAGGGCCGCCCGTGTCAGGTTGATTGTGCTCATGAGATTGAGCTCAAGGGCAGACCGCCAGTCCTCGGCAGAGAAATCAAGCACGGTGCCGGTCGGGGGGCCACCGGCATTGGTGATCAGAATATTGAGGCCACCAAAATGGTCTGCTGCGCGACCCACGGCCGTTCGGACCATATCCTCATCGGTGACATCGCATACAAGCGGTAGAACACGGTCGTCGGGCACGCCTGTGTCACGGGCAAGGTCCATGGCCGCACACTGGATGCGTTCCGATGAGCGTGAGCAGATTGCGACATGGCAACCTTCGGAGAGAAGCGCCCGGGCCGTTGCCCGTCCGAGGCCACTGCTGGCTCCGGCAATGAATGCCACACGGTTTTTCAGTCCCAGATCCACGGTATTTTCTGTCTTAAACGATTATTCGTTTGTTCGAGGCGCGCTTTCGGCGCATGTTGACGCCGTATATATAGCCACAGGAGACAGGATGCGCAACAAACGAGTCGTGAACGACAGGTCGAGAGTCCGTACCAAACTGGCACCGGCCGCTATTGGACCCTACAGCCAGGCCGTCCAGGTGGGAGACACGCTGTACTGCTCAGGGCAGATTGCCATCGATCCCGAGAGTGGGCACATGGTTGTCGACGGAATCGAGTCGGAGACCGAACGCGTGTTGGAGAATATGAAAGGCGTATTGACCGCGGCCGGGATGACCTTCGAGCACGTGGTTGTGTGTCGAGTGTACATGACCGATATCAACGACTACGCGCAGATCAATGAGGTCTATTCGCGGTATTTCGGTGAGAATGCTCCCGCCAGGGAGGCCGTGGGTGTGTCAGCGCTTCCGCGCGGTGCGCGCGTCGAAATTTCGTGCGTTGCGGTCAAATGACGGCGTGCTGGGCCCGACGCATGCACCGAACGTGCGCGTTCAGAGACCACTCACTTCCAAACGCATGGTCAGTACGAGACTCATCTGGTAGTTCTGTCCGGCCCGGAGCGTAGCCGGGTCAATCTGCAGGATCAGGCCGAACGTGGGACGGTCCAGGAACGAGGCAATGTCGCGGTTGGGAAGCACGTTCATGCTGCCCGTGCGACTGGACGGAAACGAGGATGTGTTGGCAACTTCGGTCGGGGAAATACCCGGAGCGGTCAACTTCAGAATGGCCTGATCCAGGAAATCAACGTTTTCGTTGACCGGAAACAGCATTACGATGTCCGCCGCCTCGAGCCGCGCCGACACGATGTCGGACTTGGAAAAGCCCTGTACATCCAGAAAATCCGCCACATCGAGTTCGCAGTTGCAGGTAATATCCTGGAGTCGGCCCGTGGTTACCTCGTCGGCTGAGAACGCGAGCGTGATGGGGCTTCCCGAAATGTCCTCGGTGAGTTCGTGGTTCAGGAAAATGGTATCACCGCCGGAACTGGAAGAGTCACATCCCGCCAGAAGAAGTGCACCCACCAGGAGCAGATAATGGAATCGCCTGCGAAATACGGTCATGGTTTCAGGATGTACAGATGATCAGAGACTGAGAAGGACGTCGACCGGTGCATGACCCCGGAGTGCGGTGCGACCATCGAGATCACGGATTTCGATCAGGAACGAAAAGCCGGCCACGGAAGCCCCGGCGAACTCAACCAGACGTTCGGTGGCGGCAGCTGTTCCCCCGGTAGCCAACACATCATCATGAATAAGGACAATGTCGTCGCTACCCATGGCATCGATATGCATTTCAATAGTGTCTGTGCCGTATTCCAGCTCGTACGTCTCCCGAATGGTGGTATACGGCAACTTGCCTTCCTTGCGTACGGGTACGAATCCGGCACCCAGTTCCTCTGCAATCATGGCCCCGAGGATGAAGCCGCGTGACTCTATACCTGCCACTTTCGTAATGCCTTTTCCATGCCATGTGCGTATGAGATCGTTCACGGCATATCGTACGAGCTCGGCATTGGCCAGGAGGGGTGTGATGTCCTTGAAGGATACACCGGGAGACGGAAAGTCGGTTACCGTGCGTACGGCGCCAGCCAGGCGGTCAATCATGGATTCCTTTTTCATACGACTCTTTGAAAGCGCGGATGGATCGGAAGATGGCGCTGGCAAGATAGGTCTGGCCCTCATCCGACGCCATGAACCGGGCCTCGGACGAATTGCTCAGAAATCCGAGTTCCACGAGCACAGCCGGCATGGACGCGCTCCAGAGTACATAGAATCCAGCCTGCTTGACCCCCCGGTTTCGTCGTCCCACGCGGTCCCGGAACTGGGATTGTATTTCGGATGCGAGGGTTTCGCTGTGACGCATATACGCGCTCTGGGCAAGTTGGAGGCGGACCAGATCCCCAGGGCTGTACTGCTCGTAGACAGACGCATCCTCCTCGAAGCGGATGACTTCGTTTTCCCGCTCCATGACGCGCCGCGCCGCATCGGATTTGTGCATGCCTACGAAGAACGTTTCCGTTCCCTGGGCGCGACGATCCGGGGCTGAATTGGCGTGCAGTGATACGAACAGTTTCCCCCCCGCCTCGTTTGCCAGTCGGCCCCGCTCGTTGAGGGGAACGAACGTATCTGTGGTCCGAGTGAACACCACCTCCACATCCGGAAGTTGCTTTAGATAGGCACCCAGCTTTTTGGCGACGGCCAGTACGATGTCCTTTTCGCGTTCTCCGTGCGGGCCCCGTGCCCCGAGATCCTGTCCCCCGTGGCCCGGGTCAATGACAATCGTATCCAGCACCCAGCGAGCCCTGTCAACGGGCGATTGGGTACGGATTCCAATCAGGATGTCGGTTGACCCTGCATCCCGGTATGAACTCGTTTCCACCACATTGCCATCCAGAGCAAGACGAATCGTCGTGTGTCCGCCGTCCTCCCTGAGGCGGTACGATGTGACAGGATCGAGGGGTGGTGCGGTCACACGCAGCGGGTCGAGTCGCGTGTTGAAAAGCGTAATTACGAACGAGTTCTCCGCGTCTGACGAGGGCGCTTCTGCGAATGCCTGTACCCGGGAAGACGTATGCAGGCGGACCACGATTCCCGCATCGTCACTTCGTGGGGAGAACGAAACCCGCGTGACCTGTGCCCGGGCGGTGTGTGCAAACCACGACGTACACAGTACGGCAGACAGGAAGACCATCCGCAGCAGGCAGGGATTCAAATACGATGACCCGGTCAGACGATGCATGTCGTACGGAACAACGATGCCGTCCCCTTGATCCGCTTACTCGTTCCCGTCTTTGTCCTGCTTGCTGAAGAAAAAGGCGGATTTTTCGTTGAGCAATTCTTCCAGTCGCTTTTCAACGAGCAGGTCCCGCTGTTTTTCGCGTTCGGCGAGTGTTTTTCGCAGTGACTCCAACCGCTCAGCCAACTGTTCTATCTCCCGTTGGCGATTTTCCTGTTTCAGATCAAAAATCTGGTGGAGTGTGGATTCGAGTTGCTTTGTGAGAGCAGCTCTGTTCTCTTCCATGGTCTCGAGCCGGATTCTGTGTGCCAGCTGCCGGGACTCGGATTCAAGACGATGCTCCCGACGGAGCTCTTCATACAGGTGGCGGTCTGCCAACTCGATGGTCGCCATGTATTCGGCAAGTTGGGCGTCGGGAAGAGCCCGGGCCAAAAATGCGGCATTCTCGGCCTCGGCTACCAGCTGTCGCGCCAGGATGTCCCGCTCCCGACGTGGACCTGTTTCCAGTCGAATACGCATGCTGTCCATTTCCTGTGCCTGGAAGCGCAGCTTGTCTACAAGCATCTCAAGAGACTCCGAGCCGCGCCCGACTTCCTCCATATTCTCTGTTCGGAACACCCGGACTCCGGCCTGTCCTTTCTCATCCGCGAAGAAGACGGTCACCCTGCCTGAGCGGATACGGCTCGTATCGGCCCGGACCAGGCGATCGTTTTCAATGCGGAAAGGCAGATTGCCAATCTCTATGAGTTCGTTCTCGTCACTCCAGATGTTCAGCGTACCGGATATCGATGACATGTCGAGCGACTCCGGGAGCTCGGATTTCGGAACGGGTTTTCCATTTATGAACAGCCGTCCATTCTCGATGGTCACCTTGAATGTATCCTGTGCCCATGCGTCCGTGCTCGGCCCCGACATGAGGAGTGCCGTGATAAGCAGTGTTGCTGTTACGTATTTCATAATGATACAGGCCATGGATTCAATGAGAGTTGACGGGGACGATGCCTTGTGGGCGATGTTGAGCTGGTAACGACTCGAGGGGGACCGGAGGCGCGTCCCACGTCAGATCCGAGGCTCCCTGAATGGTGCGTAGACGCTGGTGGAGGGCGTTGATATCATCACTGTTGTCCCATTCCAGTTCTGTCCCGTCCGATACCAGCACAGGGGTGTCCGTTTTTGACTCACTGCCATTGAGCAGGAAGATGCCCGTTGCAAGACCAATCACAAGCACGGCCGCGATGGCCACGGCCCGGTATACGATCCGCATGCCGGATCGTGGCGAGTGCGCCTCTGTCATAATCCGATCAATAACGGCCGCATCGGGTATGTGCCGCCCCCGGTGACGTTCAAGTAGAACGCGTGTCTTGGCAAGCGCTTCGTGCTCACGGCGACTGTCTCCATTCAGCATAATGTCGGAGAGGATCTTCTCGTCGGAAGCCTCATCGTACACATGCAGAAGAAGGTGTTTCTTTTTGGTATTCATGGAGTTGGTCATGGATCAACGATCGCAGGTTCAACAGTCCGTATCTCATGCGGCCAATTGCCGTATTGATGGAGCAGTTCGTGAGTTCAGCTATTTCCCTGAACGTCAGTTCGGATTCGTGGCGGAGCAGCACCACCTCCCGTTGTTCTGGTGGCAGTCTGGCAATACAGGCATCCAGGATTTCTTCCTGCTGTTTCATTTCGAGCTGCTCATCGACTGGGGAGAAATCGCACGGCAGGGAGTCCCAGTAGTCTGTTTCCTCGTTCTGAGGCACGTCACGCCATTTCTTGCGGGCGCGCAGATGATCGAGTGCCGCATTTCTGGCAATACGCAATACCCAGGCTATGAACTTGCCCCGTCGAATGTACGAGCCTCGATCACGCCTCAGCGCACGACACACGCGAATGAATGTCTCCTGGAACAGGTCGTCTGCAGCCGACGGCCCAACCATGCCCATCAGATAACCATACACGCGCGCCTGGTGCCTTTCCATAAGGCGCCGGAAAGCGACATCATCGCCACCTTCCACATAGGCAGTTACAAGATCTTCGTCTGTCGGCTTCATTGCCCCATTAACGAGGCAGGCGGTGGACTTATTGTGTTACCGGTTGAAAATTGTCAACTGGTCACCCGGGCGAATAGTATTCGAAGACAGGCTGTTCCACTCCTTGATGTCCGCAACCGACACACCGTGTCGCCCTGCAATTCCAATCAGTGTGTCCCCCCGGCGAACGGTATAGGTGACAGAGGGCGCCATCTGCGGGTAGAGCAGCAATTCCTGACCGACCCGGATGCTCGATCCGCGAATGCTGTTCCAACTTCGCAGTTGGGACAGGGGTACGCCGTGGTCCGCCGCTATCTCACTCAGCGTATCGCCGCGTTTGACTGTATAGCGCACGGGGTCGTTGCCTTCCGATGGGACTGCGCGCCGTCCGTCCGTATAAATCACCAGCGTCTGCCCCGTGCGGATGACCGAACCCGAGATGTTGTTCCACGACCTGACATCACTGACCCTCACCCCATATCTGGCGGCGATGCCGCCGAGTGTGTCACCGCGACGGACACGGTGCGACACCCGGACAGGTGCATTCTCCGAGGGGCTCGGCCCACTCTGCACGGTGCCAGTGGGCCGAGCCGTAGATGTCTGGGTGGATACGGTACGTACCGGCACCGAGGAGGCCGCGGAATTCTCAATCGCTTCGAGCAGGATAGGACGGACGAGACGCTGGCCATATTGTACCGTGCTGCTGTTTTCTGCAAACTGCGTCGTGGACAGGTCGGTTGTATAGTCGGCGATGGGGACGACCAGTCGCTGCCCGATGTTGATGCGGGTCGAACGAAGTCCGTTCTTCTGCATGAGTTGCGCTACAGACACCCCGAATTCGGAAGCAATTCCACTGAGCGTATTGCCCCGCTGCACGATATATTCGCCGCTGGGTCGACGGGAGGCCGGAGGCAATGCGTCATAGGCGGCAAGAAATCGATCCTGCGTACCAAGTGGCATGCGCAGATTGAAAGATCCCGTGGACGGAGGTAGCGACGCTCGTCGGAGATTGGGATTGAGCGCTTTGATTGTAGCGACATCGGATCCGGCCAGATCGGCAACATCATCCAGGCTCAACATGCCGGTTACCGGCACCACGTGGTAGGCATACTGCGGGCCACGCTCAGAGGGCTCAAGCCCATATGCCTTTGGGTTCGACGCAATGAGTGACGTGGCAATGAACATGGGTACATAGTTCCGCGTCTCCCGCGGGAGGAACGGGTACATGTCCCAGTACGTGGGGTTGGCGACTCCTCTTGCCCTGGCGCTGCGCTCGGCTCGCCTTATGCAGCGGGGTGAACAGTTGTACCCGGCAAGCGCAACATGCCAGTCCTCCCCGTAAAACCCGTACAACCACTTCAGATGGCGTGCAGCAGCCCGGGTGGACAACTCGGGATCCATCCGGTCATCGACCCAGGCATTCACATTCAGATCATAGGCGCGTCCGGTTGCCGCCACGAACTGCCACATGCCGACGGCAGCCGCCCAGCTGCGCGCGCGGGGGTTCAAGCCGGACTCGATCATGGCCAGATATTTGAGTTCATCCGGAATACCCTCTTCCTGGAATATCTCCTCAACCATCGGGAAGTACGTGTCTGCACGTTGAATCCATGTAAGCAATACATCCCGGCGTTCGCGCAGCAGAAACTCCATGGAGTTTTCCACGAGGCGATTCATCGTCATGGGAACGGTCGTCCCAACGGGTTGCAGCGATCGCGGGACGACATCCTCGAGAAGCGGGTCCTCGACCGCCTCGAGCGCCGTGAACATATCGTTCCGGAATTCAAAAATATCCCCGAACGCCACGAAAAGCGTATCTGCCGGACCATAAATGCGCTCATATTCGGCCACGATCGTCCGGTAGGCGTGCGTAAACCGGGGATCTTCGAGAAACTTCCTTTGCGAAGCCAACTGACCGAGTTCCCTCATGGCCGCGTCCACCGACGCCACGGCAGCATCGTCGTCCCCTCTGGCAATCGATGCCATGAGGTCCGACTGATGGGCGTAGAGGGCGGAAAGCCGCTCCAGGAAGTCGGCTTCCGATATGTCCAGCCCGGCATGCATTTTCAGCAGCAGATCGGCCGTGCGGGTGGTCGATAGGCTGTCAGGGGGGAGCAGCGCAACCCGCTCTGTCAGACGGTTTACCCCTTCCGGAGATCCATTCTGCGCCTGCGCCTCGCGCGTTGGCGTCAGAAGCAGGAACAGCAGCAGGGAGAGCAGGAAGGTCGGTTCTCTACGTGGGTTCACGCGTCGTCCGGTTTGATGGAGAGAAAATCTGCCTGACAGACAGGATAGTGCGTTCAGGCATTGCTTTCAAGTGCAAATGCAAGTGACTGCATGGCAATACGTTGTGAGTGATCAACATCCCCTGATGTATCAGAGCGGGATGTTGCCATGCTTCCGTTTCGGGTTCCGGACTGCCTTGTTGCGCAGCATGTGGAGACCGTCCACGAGACGCCGCCGCGTTTCAGACGGCTTGATGACATCGTCCACGAATCCGTACTCAGCGGCCACATACGGATTGGCAAACCGCTGCCGGTACTCTTCCGTAATCCGCTCCTCCGTGGCCACGGGATTGTCCGATTCGGCCAGCTCATGCCGATATATGATTTCCACGGCTCCCTTGGGTCCCATGACCGCTATTTCAGCCGTTGGCCACGCCAGGTTCAGATCACCTCGGATATGCTTGGAGTTCATGACGTCGTAGGCGCCCCCATAGGCCTTCCGGGTAATCACCGTCATCTTGGGTACCGTGGCTTCACAGAATGCATAGAGCAACTTTGCCCCATGACGAATAATGCCACGCCATTCCTGGTCTGTCCCCGGCATGAAGCCCGGAACGTCCTCGAATACCACAAGCGGGATATTGAACGCGTCACAGAAGCGGACAAAACGGGCACCCTTGACCGATGAATCGATGTCAAGCACGCCGGCCAGGACACCCGGGTTATTGGCTACGATGCCCACGGGTTGTCCTTCGAGCCGGGCGAACCCCACGACAATATTGGCGGCAAAATCAGGATGGATTTCGAAGAACGAATCCTTGTCCACGATCCGGTCAATCACCCCATGCATATCATAGGGTTTGTTCGGGTTGGTGGGCACCATGACATCCAGTGCAGCCGCGTCTTCTTCGGGTGGAGCGGCTGAATCATCTGCAATCGGAACCGGCTCCTCGCAGTTGGACGGAATGTACCCCATGAGCTGACGGATTGACAGGAGGCAATCCACCTCGTTGGGGCAGGCTCTGTGTGCGACGCCGCTCTTGGATGCATGCGTATTGGCTCCACCCAACTCTTCAGATGTGATATTCTCCTGGGTAACCGTCTTGACCACATTCGGTCCGGTCACGAACATATAGCTCGTTCCCTGCACCATGAACACGAAATCGGTGATTGCCGGGCTGTATACCGCACCCCCCGCACACGGACCCATTACGGCGGAAATCTGGGGCACGACACCGGAAGCCAGCGTATTGAGTAGAAAAATGTCAGCATAGCCGCCCAGCGACACGACTCCTTCCTGGATACGGGCACCACCGGAATCATTGAGACCGATGATCGGGGCACCGTTTTCGAGGGCCAGGTTCATGATCTTCACGATTTTACGGGCGTTGGCATCTCCCAGCGATCCGCCGAATACCGTGAAATCCTGCGAATACACGTACACCAGGCGGCCATCAATCCTGCCGTAACCGGTAACGACACCATCCCCGTACGGCCTGTTTTCCGCCAGGCCGAATTCGTTCGTCTGGTGCCGTACAAACATACCCAACTCTACGAACGAGTCCCTGTCAAGCAGTATGTCGAGTCGCTCCCGCGCCGTCAGTTTACCTTTCTCGTGCTGCTTCTCCATGCGCTTTTTGCCGCCGCCCAGAAGGGCTTCGGCTTGACGCGCCTCGAGATCGGCGTAGAGTTCATCGTGGGTGGGCATGGTCTTTCCGTGTCTGGTCAGTGATTGGCATACCGGGACTCTACCGCGTTCGTGAAAGACACCGCATCGTCCGAATAGATGTCGATATTGTATTTCTTGAAGACGTCCCGAGCCAGGATGGCACTTGCCTCTGACCAGGAATGGGCTGTGCGGAGGCGTCCGATCACGTCGTCAAATGCGCTCCTGTCCCCGTTGAAAAGTGAGGCGACGTAATAATCTGCCTGCCTTCCTGCGCGTCCCAGAACGTCACTGACGGACGCGGGGGAAGCGTCCGGTGCCGCATCGCGCGACGGCAGCCGCGCTTCGAATGTCTTCCATAACGGGGCGGATGGCGTCGTTCCGGTATTGTCGGGGGCGTCGCGGCGCTGCCGCTCGGCATACTGTTTCCAGAGCGGCTGACGAGTATCATCATCTGCAGGCGCAGACGCTGCTGCCTCTTCTGGCGCTGCTGCCTCTTCTGGCGCTGCTGCCTCTTCTGGCGCTGCTGCCTCTGCTGGCGCTCCAGCGCCGCGCGCCGGCGATTCCTCGGCTTCCTGGATCAGTCTCCGCAGTGTTTCCGACGAAATCATATCGGCCTTGGCCATGCGGGCCTCCACTTCGACCACATGTGCAACTTCCGGCCGGTCGTGTGCCCTCAGGAAGTCGACAACAAACACGACGGGCAATCCACCTTCAACATGCCCGGATACGTGCACGAATTCGAGAAGAGGCTCCAACGTCCGCATCCAGTCATCGACTGAAAAATCCGACGTGTATTGCCGTATGACATGGTTCAACGTCGCTTCAAGTTCGTTTCTCGAAACACGCTTATCCCGTTTTTTCTGCGTGTATGCCTGCACGGCCTGGACCACGTACGCATACTCCCTGAAATAACTCGCACGCCGCTGCAGGTCACCGACAGAGACCGCCGCAGCACCGCCGGGAAAACAGAAATCCATGAGCGCAGGTACGGGGTTGATCAGAAATTGGAGCGTTGTTTCGACTGCCTGATGGACAGCCCTTGGCCATTCATCGGCCGGGAATCGGGCTACCGCCGTCACAGCATGACGCAGGTTTTCGAGTGCCGCCTGGACACCGTCTCCGGACATGTCAAACCACTCGAATGTACCGTCGAACCGTTCTCCGACCTCGATCTGGGCGCGGCGTTCGAGTGTCCGCTGCAGAAAGTGGACGACACAGCGGGGTGCACCAAGCGCGGCCAGCTCCGCCTGTCCACATCCCCCCGCCGGGTTGGATTTCGAGGCGGAATCCTGGACTACATTCCTGGCGAGCGCCTGGGCAATTTTTTTCCGCATGAAATGAAATCCAGGTTGGTCGAACGGATACGTGACTCACGCGTCATACGCGGGCCAGGCCCTCAGGTTTGTGCCCGGTCACAATTGTTTCCCACCAGACAAATACGGACCTGAAGTTGAAAAAGACCGACTTTGATGTTGTCGTGATAGGAGGAGGGGCAGCCGGGCTTACCGCCTCGGCGACGGCCGTCAGTCTCGGGGCGAAAACCCTGATGGTGGAAGCCGACCGGTTGGGCGGGGACTGCACCTGGTTCGGGTGCGTTCCCAGCAAAGCGCTGCTTTCCCTGGCTGAATTGGTGCGATGCGGCGACCTCCGCCGCGACGACCTGCCTGCCCGGTTGTGGGCCATCCGTGAACGGATTTACCAGCATGCCGATACACCGGAGCGCTTCGAGGCGCTCGGCATGGAAGTCCTGTTCGGTCGGGCCCGTTTCACCGGGCCGGGCACGCTGGCTGTCGCGTGTGCCGATGGGACGACACGGGATGTCACATCCCGCCGTTTCATTCTGTGCGCTGGAACGCGCCCGGCCCTGCCCCCTGTGGAGGGTCTTGAGGATGTGCCTTACAAAACCACACACTCTTTTTTTGAGATGAAGACCGTTCCCGACAGCCTCGTTGTTCTGGGGGCGGGGGCCGTCGGGGTGGAACTGGGTCAGGCCTGTGCCCGAATGGGCGTGGAGGTGATACTCGTGGAGCGGGAGCCGGGCATACTGCCGGCTGGCGACCCACTGTGGGCGCATCATCTGGATCCGGTCATCAGGCGGGACGGCGTGCGCGTACTGACATCAACGACAGTCACGAAGGTGGAGTGCGCAGGTTCGGGAACGTCGGTGCGCATTACAGCGCGCCGCGCCCACAAGTCACAGACCCACGTCGCCCTCGATGACGACGTTCTGCAGTTGGAGGCGGACATGTTACTCGTGGCCACTGGCCGGGAGCCGGCCACGCGGTCGTTGGGCCTTGAAATCGCCGGCGTTGCGACGGACGGTGGATTCGTGAAGACAGATGCCACCGGTCGCACGTCGAATCGACGAATATATGCGGCAGGGGACGTCACGGGAAAAGACCTCTTCACGCACGCAGCCGGCGCACAGGCGCGCGCCGCGGCCGTGCATGCCGTGCTCCGGTTTCCCCGGAAGTACAACGGTGATTCCATTCCGAAAGTCGTCTACACCCACCCCGAATGCGCATCGCTCGGCATGACATCGGCCGAGGCGGCGCGCGCCCGAACCGAGGGAAAGGACGTACAGACGTGGTCGCTTGCGCTCTCGAGCCTGGACCGCGCCGTGACCGACGGACACACCGACGGCACATTGCACATCCAGGCCACACGGCGGGGCCGTATTCTGGGAGCCACCCTCATTGCCGATCGGGCCGGGGAGCTGATTGGCACGGTTGGGCTGGCCATGCAGCAGCGCATCCCGCTGTCAGCCTTCAGTGAACTGGTGGTGGCTTACCCCACATGGACCGATGGTCTTCGAAAACTCGGTACCCAACAGGCAATCTCCCGTCTTCCGACCGGCCTGCTTCGGCTTGCCGCGCGACTGCTTCGGCTTCGTGGTCCGAAGGTGGGGATATCGCCGGACGAGGTGGTGTGAGGCCAGGGCCGGGGCAGGATTGTGAATTAAAGATAAACCCGGCTCGGCGATGCAATCGAGAGCTTTCCCGGGACGTCATTTAAGGTAGTATTGATTGCGGCCGATACTCTTTCCCGAGGCACACTCTTGTTCATCCAGGATATGTCTCAAGGCGGTTTGTCCGGGAAGAGCCTGGCCGTGAGGTCAGGCTCTTCCCATTTTTTTATCCCGTGCCTACATGCCCATTCGTAGACAGACCGCCGCTGTACTGCTCGCATCACTGCTGTCGTTACCTGTACTGATTCCTGCCGCAACAGCCCAGGACAGCCGTCCGGCAACCATCACGTTGTTTCTGGATTGCCAGCAGACACGCTGTGACTCGGAGTTCATCCGACGGGAGCTTCCATATGTGAACCATGTCCTGGATCGTGTCGGGAGTGATCTGCACCTGCTCGTCACATCGCAATCGTCCGGGTCGGGTGGACGCACCTACAACCTGGAATTCATAGGGCAGGGCAATTTTTCCGACCTTCGCTATACGCTGACCGAGTCTGCGAATGTCAACGATTCCGAAAACGAGGAGCGGGCCGCACTGACCCGTGCCATAGAGCGCGGGGTCATTCCATTCGTGGTGCGCACGCGTGTTGGAGACCGCGTGTCCATAACTGTCGATGACATTGTGGGAGAAACACTTGCCGACGCCGTCACACCGGCCGACGATCCCTGGAATTTCTGGGTATTCAACGTAGGCGCAAGTGGCAACTATGAGGCCGAGGAAAGCAGCAATTCGCTACGCGTCAGCACGAACCTCTCGGCCAACCGGGTTACGGAAGCCTGGAAAATCCGAACCAATGGACGGTTTACCTACCGGGAAAGCAATTTTGACGTGAGTGGTGGAACCGTTTCGAACATCAGATGGGACGGATCGCTGTTTGGCCTCGTGGCCAAGAGTATCGGAGATCACTGGGCTGCAGGGGGTACGGTCTTCTCGGAGACCAGTACGAGCCGCAACATCGAATACTCCATTTCAGCCTCCCCAACCATCGAGTACAACATTTTTCCCTACAGCGAATCGTCCCAGCGGGAGTTCCGCTTCCAGTACGAACTCAACTTCCGGCACTTCAACTACGACAACGTGACGGTCTTCAACCGGCTGAGCGAGACGGTCATGCAGCAACAGTTCTCCGCCGAACTTGACCTGTCACGCCCCTGGGGCAATGCCAATGCACGGTTGCAACTCGAATCATTTCTGACCGATTTCGAAAAATCACTCACCGACCTGAACCGCGTCCGGCTCGGAGCACGGGTGTTCTTCCGGATTGTGCGGGGACTCACCTTCAATGTGGGCGGCGAAATATCCTCGGTCAACGACCAGATCTACCTGCCACAATCCGTGGCATCGGACGAAGACATCCTGCTCGGGCGCGTAAGCCTGCCCACGAGCTTCGAATATAAAGTCGACTTCGGGTTCAGCTACCGGTTCGGATCCGTCTTCAACAACGTGGTCAATCCACGTTTTTGAAACCTTGTAGTCCTATCTTGCTGCCCCATCAAACCGGTATGAGTCCCCGTGCCCAGTAAAAAACCCCTCGGTATAGGTTTCATCGGAAGCGGTTTCATGACGCAATTCCACATCCGCTCCTGGCAGGCGGTACGCGAAGCGGACATCCGGGGCGTATGGAGTCCGAACCAGCAGCACGCCGAAGGAGCCGCCACGCTTGCCAGGGAACTCCGCGTGGGAGAGGCGCGCGCGTTCGCATCCATCACGGACATGATTACCAGTCCGGACATTGACTGTCTCTGGATCTGCGGGCCCAACGACGCGCGGATCGGGAATATGGAGGAAATTGCAGATGCGCTCGAGCGCGGTGTCGGGACGCTCGTCGGCCTGGCTTGTGAAAAGCCGCTGGCCCGCAACGTGGCCGAAGCGAAGCGTGTCGTCGAACTGGTTGAAAAAACCGGTCTGCTGCACGGATATCTGGAGGACCAGGTATTTTCTCCCTCGCTGGTGCGTGGCCGTCAGCTCGCTTGGAAGCGCGGTGCGGCGCTCAGCGGCAGGCCATACCTGGCCCGTGCCGCCGAGGAGCACTCCGGGCCGCATGCGCCCTGGTTCTGGGACGGGGTCCGACAGGGAGGCGGTGTGCTGAACGACATGATGTGTCACTCGGTCGAGGTTGCGCGTTTCCTGCTGACGCGTCCGGGCGCTCCGCGATCCTCCATCCGTCCTGTTGCCGTGACGGGCCATATCGCCTCGCTCAAATGGTCGCGGCCCGAATATGTGGAAGTCCTGCGAGAGCAGTACGGTGTGGATTATTCGCAGCATCCGGCCGAAGACTTTGCCCGCGCTACCATCGAATACGTCGATGAGCAGGGTCATCCGCTCGTAGCCGAAGTCACGACCAGTTGGAGCTATGTAGGGGCCGGCCTGCGCCTCTCCTCTGAACTGCTGGGTCCGGAATATTCATTGCGCATCAATTCGCTCGATGCGGGCGGGACCGTCTTCCTGAGCCGCAATGTCACGGGTCGGGCCGGTGAAGACCTCGTCGAAAAGCAGAATGCCGAGCAGGGCGACATGCCGTTTGTTGGCAATGAGGCTGCTGAATATGGCTACGAGGACGAGAACCGGTACATGGTGCGCTGCTTCGTGGATGGCGTACAGCCTGCTATTGACTTCCATGCGGGTCTGGAAGTCACCGAAATGCTCATGGCCGCCTACATGAGCGCCGAACAGGGGCGCCGCATTACCTGGCGGCCCGAAAACCTCGATACATTCGTACCGGCCGTTGCCCGGGGCGTGTGGAAGCCCAACTGAAATCCTGATCATTCCCGTTTTCAAGAAGACCATGCGAGACCTGAATTCCGTTTCCGCAGCCATCCTTCTGGTGGCTGTCACGATCCTCCCGGTTCCTGTGCTGCAGGCCCAGTCGCTCGACATGGACCTGCTGAGCGCCATGAAACCGCGCAACATCGGGCCAGCCGGCATGAGTGGTCGCGTGACGGCGATCGATGCCGTTCACAGCGATCCGTCGGTCATCTGGGCAGGCACGGCGTCGGGGGGACTCTGGCTGTCCAGGAGCCGTGGCGTTGACTGGAAGCCGGTGTTTGACGAAGAGCCCGATCACAGCATCGGTGCCGTTGCCATCTTCCAGTCGAATCCGGACATCGTGTGGGTGGGAGCGGGCGAGGGTAATCCCCGCAACAGCCAGTCGTCCGGTAGCGGTCTGTACAAAACCATTGACGGCGGCGCCTCCTGGGTACACCTTGGCCTGAAACAGTCGCGAAATATCCACCGGATCCTGACACATCCAACGAACGAGGATGTGGCCTTCATTGGCGTGCAGGGACCTTCCTGGGGCGAGACAGAGCAGCGGGGCGTCTATGTCACGCGCGATGGTGGCCGGACGCTCGAGCGCTCGTTGTACGTGAATGAAAAGACGGGGATCGGTGATCTCGTGATGGATCCATCCAATCCCAATCACCTGATCGCTGCGATGTGGGAGTTCCGCCGCTGGCCGTGGTTTTTCCACTCGGGTGGCGAGGGATCCGGCCTGTGGGAAACCTGGGATGCCGGGCGGACCTGGACGAAATTGACGCCCGAGCGCGGCCTGCCGAAAGGTACGCTCGGACGGATCGGTCTCGCCTTTGCCCACAATGAACCGGAGGTCGTGTATGCGCTCATCGAAGCCAGGAAGAATGCGCTCTATCGCTCCGATGACGGCGGAGCCTCCTGGAAGATGGTCAACGACGACGACGGGGTGAACGGCAGGCCGTTCTATTATGCGGATGTTTTCGTGGATCCAGAGAATGAGAACCGGGTCTATCGCCCGGAGACGTTCATCTATGTGAGTGAGGACGGTGGCCGTAGCTTCAGCCAATGGCAGCCGGGATACAGCCAGAATGGCATCCACCCGGATCATCACGCCTTCTATGTCTCCCCTGTCGACCCCGACTTCATCGTGGAAGGCAACGACGGGGGCATGTCCATTACGTATGACAAGGGGCGGACATGGCGATTTGTCGAAAACCTGCCCCTTGCCCAGTTCTACCACATCAATGTGGACGATGAGTTCCCCTACAATGTCATGGGCGGTATGCAGGACAACGGTTCCTGGGTAGGTCCCGCCTATGTATGGAAAAGCGGGGGCATCCGGAACAGTTACTGGCAGGAGGTGGCCTTCGGCGATGGGTTTGACGTGAGTGCCGACCCGGAAGACAGCCGGTTCGGGTACGCCATGAGCCAGGGAGGCAACATTTCGCGCTACGATAGGGACACCGGAAATTCGAGTCGCATCAAGCCGCTGCATCCAGATGGGGTGTTCCTCCGTTTCAACTGGGATGCCGCGTTCGCACAGGATCCGTTCGATCCGGCTACCATCTGGTTCGGAAGTCAGTATCTGCACCGCAGCACGGACCGCGGACAGAACTGGGAAATCGTGTCCCCGGATTTGACGACGAACGACCCGGAAAAGCAGAAGCAGTTCGAGTCGGGTGGCCTTACGTACGACGTGACGCAGGCTGAGAACCATACCACGATCGTGTCCATCGGCGTATCGCCCGTGGAGGAGGGCATTATATGGGTGGGGACGGACGATGGAAACGTGCAGCTCACGCGTGACGGTGGGGGATCGTGGACGAACGTCGCGCCGCGCCTGCGGGGCGTCCCGGAGGGCTCCTGGGTAAAACAGGTCAAACCCTCACCACACAATGCGGCGGAAGCGGTTGTCGTGATTGAAGACCACCGCCGCAACAACTGGGAGCCGTACGTTTACCGGACGCGTGACTACGGTCGCACATTTGAACGCCTGGCGGACGCCAACACGGTCTACGGATTCGCCCTGTCCTACGTCCAGGATCCCGTCGAACCCCGTCTCGCGTTCCTGGGAACGGAATTCGGTCTGTACGTGTCCATTGACGACGCCCGCACATGGACGAAGTGGACCCAGGGCTACCCGACGGCGTCGACGATCGACCTTGTCATCCATCCGCGAGAGCATGACCTTGTGATTGCTACGTTCGGTCGATCGGCCTGGGTCCTCGACGATATCCGGCCACTCCGGGCCTTGGCTTCCGAGGGTGCCGATCTGCTGGCACGTCCAATCCACGTATTCGACCCTCCTGTTGCCTATCAGGCCAGCACCATCCAGGCCAGTGGCACACGATTCATCGGCGATGCCATGTACGCCGCATCCAACCGGCCGGGTGGCGCCATGATCACGTACTCGGTGCATATGGACAGCACGCTCGCTGACTCGGTGAAAAAGCAGATGGATGAGGTCAAGGTGGAGATTCTGGAGAACGGGGAGGTCATACGCACCATGGATGGACCCGCCGAAGAGGGTCTTAACCGCATCCAGTGGTCCATGACTCGAAAGGGAGTACGCGGGCCGAGCCGTACGGCGCCACGCAAGGATGCTCCGGAGCCCAGCGGCGCGCGCGTGCTGCCGGGAACGTATACGGTTCGAATCACACTGGGAGAGCATTCGTCGGAGACCGCTCTTACGGTAGCCCCGGACCCGCGGCGGGACGTTGACCGCGTGGCCGCCGAGGCGCGCCTCGCCCTCAATGCATCGTACGAAAAACTGGCCGAAACGGCAGCCGACGCCACAACCCGGCTGCGTGACATGAAGATGGCTGTCAACGAGTTGACGGGCAAACTGAAAGGGCGTACCGACTCGTTGTCGGCTGCGGCACGCGAGCGCGGCAGCGTTGTCGCAGACAGCGTAGACGCGATGATGGATGACTTCTTCGGAGAAACAGGAAAACAGGGTATTTTCCGCAGTCCACATACGGTTGCCAACGCGCTCTCAACGGCACGTTCCTATATCTTCTCCAGTGATCGTACGCCCGGTACGCCGGAGGATATCGCGCTCTCCCAGGCACGTCAGGCCATCAATGCCTTCAATGAGCGGGTGAACCGACTCATTGCGGACGAGTGGGAAGCCTATAGCGAAGCCCTGGGGCGGGTCGAGTTGGCATGGCTGCCCGATATCGAACCCGTGCGCTGACCGGTCAGGGTGCGTTCGTGCGGTATGGGAATTTCCCCTACACCATGATTGGGGACCGACAGGACGCAACGCTGCGTTGCGGTGGGGATACTGTGCATACTGACAAATCCATTTCTGCTGGAGGTACTTCCCATGCGCAGTCGAACTGTCGTTATATCCACACTCCTCCTCGTTCCCGTACTGGCCCTGTGTGGTTGCGGCGCCAATCCGGAGCCGGCCACGATCGAGCCCGAAGAAGGTGCCCGTGTGGTAGTGGTTCATGAAGTAGCTGATTTCGACGAGTGGCACACGCGATTCGCGGAACAGGTAACCAGCAGGCTCGACATGGGCATCGAGGAAGAGCTCATATTGCAGGGAGAATCCATGTCGAATCTGGTTTTCCTGCTCATGTCGGCACGTGACTCCGTGTCGGCTGCCGACTGGCTGCAGTCACCCGCGACCGCACGCAGCATGGAGTTTTCCGGTGTCAAAGGTGAACTCATTACCGATATTCTGGCGCCTGGTATCGTCTATCCCGACACGCCGGAATATGAAACGAGGCTGGTCGTGCGCCACCCTGTCAGCGACTTCGACCGCTGGTACAGCACTTTCCGTGGTCATGAGCGCGAGCGGCTCGATGTGGGTGTGCATACCATGCTCGTGACGCATCCACTCGGAGACCCGAACGACGTGTACATGATGTTCGGCGTTTCCGACCCTGAACGCGTTGCCGAGTATATGGCCTCTGACCTGCTCGGCCTCGCCATGCGGCTCGCCGGAGTTACCGCCCAGCCACAGGCATTTTTCGTGAACGTGGTCGAATAGTCCAGGGCTCTGTCAATCGATCCGGACAGGAATGGTCTTTTTTCCGATGGATGCGAGCGTCGCGTCGATAAAAAGCAGTACGCCCATCATTTCCATGCCTTCCTCGACAAGCACGGTCACCTCATAGATCAGTGTATCGGCATCCATCGGTGCACCGATTGTTTCCACACCCAGTGCGCCACCCACGAAAATAGCACCTGACAGGACATAGAGGAGCATGGTCCGCCGTGGCAATATCCTGAGGAGCGGTACGAAGTAGAGTGCACACGCCGCTACAAGCACTGCTGCCGACCAGACCCACAGCGTATCTATGGCCGAGTGAAACGATTCGTGCAGCCCGGCCACTTCGTCAATGGCGAGCACGAAGAAACCACCCGCCAGCAGGCTCCAGAAACGGAGTTCCCTGGTCGTGGACATGGCGCCTGTTGCCATAGGGTCATGCCCGGCGCGCTTCAGCACAAGCGCAGCGCTCGCCGTGAGCAGCAGGAAGCTGGAAAACCACGTCGGCAGATTGTTTTCCTCGTCCAGCGCAACAAGCTGCCTGACGAGCCACGGTACGTCGGCAATCCAGTAGTGGTACATCCAGACGAGCAGATGCGCCGATAGAAGGATCAGCGCGGCTGGCAGGAGCCATCGGCGGGCTGCATTCCATGGAATTACGATTTCAGCCATGATGTGGATGGACGCCGCGTGCCATCGGGGTGAATGTGCCTCTACAATACACGTCCCTGATGTATAGTGCAAGATCCGTCCGTCGTGCATAAGTTTAGCGGCGAACATCTCGTTTCAGGACTCTACCAACTTTCGTCTTTCCATCATGACATCACGTTCCGCTGCCCTGATTTCCTGTATTGCGCTCCTCGGTTTTCTGGCAGGCGCGCCGCTCGCAAACGCCCAGTCGGCCGACGTCGCGCTGCTTGAAGGCCTCGAGTACCGCTTCGTGGGTCCCAACCGGGGCGGGCGCAGCGCGGCCGTAACGGGTGTTCCCGGCAAGCCAGACCTCTATTATATGGGTGCGACCGGTGGCGGTGTGTTCCGGACCACGGACGGCGGTGAGTCCTGGCATCCGATTTCGGATGGCTTTTTCGGCGGGTCCATCGGGGCTGTGGCCGTGTCCGAATGGGACAACAATGTCATCTACGTGGGCGGCGGCGAGAAAACGGTGCGCGGCAACGTATCGCACGGCTACGGGATGTGGAAGTCCGAGGACGCCGGCAAGACGTGGCGGCAGATCGGGCTGGAAGATTCCCGGCACATCGCGCGCGTGCGCATCCACCCGAAAAACCCCGACCTGGTGTACGCGGCGGCCATGGGCCACCTCTACGGGCCGAACAACGAGCGGGGAGTGTACCGGTCGAAGGATGGCGGTGAAAGCTGGGAGCGCGTGCTGTTCGTGAGCGACAAGGCGGGTGCGGTCGATCTGATCATGGATCCGACGAACCCACGCGTGCTCTATGCATCGCTATGGGAAGTCTACCGGTCGCCGTATGAGCTTTCCTCGGGCGGGGAAGATTCGGGGCTCTGGAAGTCGACCGACGGCGGCGATACGTGGACGGAGCTCACCAACCAGGACAACGGGTTGCCGGGCGGCGTACTCGGTATTATCGGCGTTACGGTATCGCCCGTGACCCCGGACCGGGTATGGGCCATTGTGGAGCACGACGGGGGCGGCGTGTTCCGCAGCGAGGATGGCGGAGAGTCGTGGCGGCGTATAAACGACGATCGAAATCTGCGGCAGCGGGCGTGGTATTACACGCGCATGTATGCCGGCACCGAGGACGAAGATGACGTATGGGTGCTGAACGTGGGATTGTGGCACTCGAAGGATGGCGGCGAGAACTACGAGCGTGTGCAGACGCCACACGGTGACCACCACGATTTCTGGATTGCCCCCGAAAATGCCGATCGGATCATTGTGGGCGATGACGGCGGCGCGCAGGTAACCTACAACGGCGGTGAGACGTGGAGCACGTATCACAACCAGCCGACGGCGCAGTTCTACCGCGTGGCGACCGACAATCATTTTCCGTATCGGATCTACGGGGGTCAGCAGGATAATTCAACCGTGCGCATCCTGCATACGTCGACCGGGAGTGAGACTGACTGGGAGTCGACGGCAGGTGGCGAGAGCGCCTGGATTGCTCCGAACCCGGAGAATCCGGATCTCGTATTCGGTGGATCGTACGATGGGTACCTCCAGCGGCTCAATCATGACACGCGCCAGTCGCGCAATGTCAACGTGTGGCCTGATAACCCGATGGGGCACGGCGCGGAAGATTACAAATTCCGGTTCCAGTGGAATTTTCCCATCCGTTATTCGCGGCACGTACCGGGCCGCGTCCTGACGGCTGCCAACGTGCTTTTCAAGACCGACAATGACGGACAGTCCTGGGAGGCCTTGTCGCCGGATTTGACCCGGGCCGATCCCGCTACGCTCGGCCCGTCGGGCGGACCCATTACGAAGGACAATACGTCGGTGGAATACTACGCCACCATATTCACGTTCATCGAGGGTGTGGAAGAGGGCGTCATCTGGACGGGTTCCGACGACGGTCTCATCCACGTCACGCGCAACGGGGGGCAGTCCTGGACCGATGTCACGCCACCCGCTTCCATGTTCCCCGAGTGGATGCAGGTCAATGACATGGTTCTTGACCCGTTCCACGCGGGCGGGCTCTATGTAGCCGGCACGCGGTACAAATCGGACGATTTTACGCCCTATCTGTACAAAACAGAAGATTACGGTGCGTCGTGGACGCGAATCACACGCGGAATCGATTCCCTTCATTTCACGCGCACGATCGAGGCCGACGCGGAGGTCGAGGGCCTGCTCTACGCGGGGACCGAGAGCGGGATGTACGTCTCCTTCAACGACGGCCGGGACTGGCAGCCGTTCCAGCTCAATCTTCCTGTCGTACCCATAACCGACATCGAGTGGCGCGACAACGATCTGATCATTGGTACGCAGGGCCGCTCGTATTGGATCATGGATGACCTCTCGCCCGTGCAGGCTGTTGCCCTGATGGCCGCGCCCGGCGCGGCTGGGTCAGGAAGCGCCATCTCCGATGCCTTCCTCTTCCCCGCACCGCACCCGATCACGCTCGGCGCTGAGCGAACGGTGCGCCTGCGCTACTGGCTCTCGGACGAGGCGGCCGAAGCGCACGACGAAAAGCTTACGCTGCGCATCCTGGAAGCGGATGGAACGGTGATCAAAACGTTTGAAGAGGACGACGTGCCATCGGAAGCCGGCTTCAACCAGTTCGACTGGAACATGCGCTACGAGGACGCCGAGTCCTTCCAGGGCCTTATCATGTGGGCGGGATCGGTGCGCGGCCCGCAGGCTGTACCCGGTACGTACCACGCCCGCCTTATTGTCGGCGACGATTCCACCGATGTGGCGTTCGGCATCCAGCCCGATCCGCGTTCAGAATCGACGCAGGCCGACTATCAGGAGCAGTTCGATTTCCTGATCGACGTGCGCGACAAACTCACGGAAACGCACAAGGCCATCAAGAATATCCGCGCCATGCGGTCGCAGATGAAGGATCTCGTGGGTCGGATTCCTGTGGATGCGGCGGAGCGCGACGACATCAAGGCCATGGCGGACAGTATTTCGGCCGACATGACCGCCATCGAGGAGGCTCTCTACCAGACGAAAAACCGCTCCGGACAGGATCCGCTGAACTTTCCCATCCGCCTGAACAACAAGCTGGCGGCGGTGGGCGGCGTGGTTGCGAGCGGCAACTACCGTCCGACCGACCAGTCCTATGCGGTCCGTGACGAGCTCGTGGCACAGATAGACGGGGAACTGGGCAAATGGACGGCCATTCTGGATTTCCGCATTCCAGAGTTTGAATCGCAGATTGCCGCGCTTGATTTGCCGGTTCTGGAACGGCCGGAATGAGGCGCGCGCTGCACATGCCCGTCAGGGCACAGCAGGTGGATATGGGCGGTTTCAAAGTGCTCCAGCCCCTGCCGCACGCGAGGCTGCAGCACATCGACCCGTTCCTGCTGTTGCATCACGCTGGGCCGGTTACGTTTCCGGGTGGAGCGCGGCAGCGCGATGAAGGCGTACCGCCGCATCCACACCGCGGCTTCGAACCCGTCACGTTTGTATTCAAGGGGGGTGTGCACCACCGCGATTCGCGGGGGAATGACCATGTTGTCCGCCCTGGCGGTGTCCAGTGGATGACCGCAGGCATGGGGATTGTGCACAGCGAGCGCCCGGCGGCCGAGCTCGTTGAAGAGGGCGGTGAATGGGAGCTCATCCAGCTCTGGATCAATCTGCCGGCCGTACGCAAAATGATCCAGCCCCGCTACCAGGGACTCGCAACAGAAGATATTCCCGTAGTGGATGTCGGCAGCTTCCGCGTGCAGGTTGTCGCGGGGTCATTCGGCGCCGACCAGGAAGCGGTCAAGGGCCCGGCTGAAACGCAGACGCCCATTACGGCGCTGGTGCTGCACTCGGATGCTGCGGATGGCGGTGAGGGTGCGGCGGGTGGCGAGACTGCCAT
>Ga0210009_1000859_pt1 | contig 29725 bp, 25 predicted proteins | sample CryGeyCG2114_065_FD_185457 | JGI IMG/M metagenome (GOLD analysis project Ga0210009, IMG submission 185457) | Groundwater microbial communities from aquifer - Crystal Geyser CG12_big_fil_rev_8/21/14_0.65 (SPAdes) (version 2) | ecosystem: Environmental > Aquatic > Deep subsurface > Groundwater ...
CAGGAGAGGCGGCGCACTCGATTGTCTCCCTTGTAACGCTTTGCGACCTGGTCGAATAGCTGGCGAGGAATAGCTCTGATTACTTGGTGAAAAATCGTGTTAGTGTGCTGCATGGTCTGAATTCTCCAGTGGGTAAATTTGCTGTCTAGATAACTACAAATATACCATAAACGTTGGGAATTCAGGCCTACTTTATTACTGCGAAATCTTTAACCGGACAGCAGTGACCCTATGATATGTTTCTCGACATGAAAATGATCGATGGTCAACAGATACCCCGATTTGAATTTCTCGGTGAGATGAGCAGCTGAGACTCACCAACTGTCGGTTTACACCTATCAGATTGCCTGCGAGCCCCTCCCCCGGTGACGGCGTGCGCGCACTCACCTATACTGATGTGTAAGCTTGATGCGGGGGTAAACGGAATGGAGCGATTAAGAGCGCTGTTAAAACAGATCAATGGCCGAGGATACAAGGCCTACAAGCAGCTGGCGGGCTGCTACCGCTTTAATGGCTATGATCTGGCGATTGACCATGTGCAGGGGGATCCGTTTGCCCAGCCATCCCGTATCAGCATACGCGTTTCACCTGCCTATCTCTGCCTGCCTGCTGAATACTATAAAAGTAAAATCAGAAAAACGGCCACGGAGGATTTTCTGGCCAGAGCAGTAAACAGGGCCATTGCAGAGCACGTCAAAGGTCATCGGGGCATAGGTAAAAGTGGCGAATTCCGTATTGAGACAAGCGGGCAGCAGATACTGGTCAGAAACGCGCTGTTGATTGATGGCGAAGCTGTTGAGGCAAGGCTGACGGCAGGACTGCCTGCAGCCGGACGCACGATTCTGTCGCGGGATGCGGAAGAGATGTTTTTCACCGAACTGCCGGCAGTTGTGGCTCAGGCACTCTGTTTTGAGCATCTGGATAAAAAACTGCTGCAACATCATGTGGAGTCCAGCGAAGATCAGGACTATTTACGCACTCAGCTGCATAAGCATAAGCTGGTTGCCTTTGTGGCGGATCACTCCCTGCTGCCTAGAGAGAGCGGTATTGATGATCACCCGCTTGGCGGCGAAGCGATCCGGTTTATGACGCCGGAATCACTCGCCTGCACGCTGACACTGCCGAACCGGGGAGCGGTTCGCGGCATGGGCATCCCGCAGGGAGTGACCCTGATTGTCGGCGGCGGATTTCATGGTAAATCCACACTACTGCATGCGCTGGAACGGGGTATCTACAACCATATACCGGGCGATGGCAGAGAGCTTGTGGCAACCGATGCCAGCGCCGTCAAGGTACGGGCCGAAGACAACCGTGCCGTTTCACATATTGATATCAGCCCCTTTATCGACCGGCTGCCCTTTGACAGGGACACACGCAGTTTTTGCAGTGAAAATGCCAGCGGCAGCACCTCTCAGGCGGCAAATATCATGGAAGCCGTGGCTGATGATTGTACGCTGCTGTTGATTGATGAAGATACATCGGCAACAAATTTCATGATACGCGATGAGCGCATGCAGCAGCTTGTTGCCAGAGACAAGGAGCCGATCACCCCCTTTCTGCATCGCGTTCGACAACTCTTTGATGAGCTGGGCATATCCACAGTGATTGTTATGGGCGGATCGGGCGATTATTTTGAGGTAAGCGATACCGTCATCATGATGGATAGCTATAAACCGGTGGATGTCACACGCAAGGCTCATGCCCTTGTCGGCCATGGAAAACCAGCCCGGACACCGGTTGACGACCTGCCTGCTATGGTGAAAAAGAAGGTGCCATCACCTGTCCGGGAGAGACTGAATCCGGCACGCGGCAGAAAACAGGTCAGTATCGAAGCCAGAGGTATTGATACCCTGCTATACGGCCGATACGAGATCGATCTGGCTAAAGTGGAACAGCTGATCGATATCGGCCAGACACGCGCAATAGGGCTGATGATCCATTACTATGCCACACACTATGCTGACAAATCGGATGACCTTGGCACAAGCCTGAAGCTTGTTCTGAAAGATGTGGAGGATAAGGGGCTCGATATTCTCTCACCCTGGAAAACCGGCACACTGGCCCTGCCGCGGCTGCATGAAGTTGCAGCGGCAATCAACCGGATACGGGAATAAATCGCTTAACACACTGATGCCGCATTCTGCCCTGCTCAGTAGCCACCCGCATGACTAAATTGATCCATGAAATGACCGGTCACCAGTACCTCCAAGCCCCAGATAATCGTGGAGGTAACGGCAATGCCGATAATGATTTTTGTCGATAACTTCATCTCTGCTCCATCTGTGTCGCCTCACGCATGGCGGCGGCGACTGACTATTTGTCTGTAACCGGTAGCGAAGTATATCCCGTCAAACAGTGATGGCCTAACAGGCGCGGCATCGCCCCGCCCGTCTCCATGCCCTTTGCCAAACAGATCAATAAAGATAAGAGTGTTCCTGCTGCCCGTAAAACATGCGGCAACAGGAGTGCAGATGTCATTACTTGATACAATCATCGGTGGACCGATCGGCATGGGCATTGATGGCTGGTTGGGATCCACTACAGCCGATCGACCACAGGACGGCGTCAGGCGTCTGGCCGACATGAGTCAGGAAGAGGCTAAAAACGTTTTCATTGTCACACTTTTTTCCATGATGGCAAAAATGGCCAAAGCTGATGGCCGCCTCTCGACTGAAGAGGTTGATCTGGTCAACCATATGGCTCGCTCAAATATTGTCATGGATGCCGAAGATCAGAAAGCTGCTGTGGTGATCTTCAATATTGCCTTGAGCAACAGCTACTCCATTTATAACTACGCGAATCAATACCGCCAGTTGGGTGCCAGCAAGCTGATGTGTGAGATGGCATACCGCTTACTGTTTGCCGTGGCCTTTGCTGATGAAGAGCTCCATCCGGAAGAGGATGCGATTCTCGAGCAGATGCCGGTTCATCTGGGCATCGATCAATCCCGTTACCAGATTATCAGGCAACAGTTTCGAGGTCGAAGCGTCGGCGTTGATGAGTCCTACAACCTGCTTGGTTGCAATCCGGAAAACAGTAATGAAGAGATTACCCATGCCTACAGCACGCTCTGCAGGGAGTATCATCCGGACAAGGCTACAGAAAAAGGACTGCCAATCGATTTCCTGAGGTTTGCAGAACAGCAAATGGAGCAGATCAACGCCGCCTACGAAACCGTCATGGCACGGCGGCGCCACCAATAACGCTTCGGGAAATGCCCCGCTTTCAGGCTTTATCGTTCATCACCTGTACAGATATCGGGGTATCATGAAGAGCGTTCATGGGAAGGCTAGTATTGCAGCCTGAGATCGGTTGCAGCCCGTATGCCCGGCGCTTGCAAAAGCTGGATCAACTGCTTGTTGCAACCGCCCCGCTCTGGCAACCGCACCCGTTCAAAACAGAGCGACCGGCCTGGTGTGAAACACACCCGGAGCTGACCCGCGCACTACTCGGTCTGGATGAAGCGGCTCTTGCGCACTACTCCTCCGACAACGAAGCATTGATCAGATTCATCGCAGGCTTTATACCGCAGCTGGCAGCGATTCCGTCACTGATAGCACTGCCGGCAACAGAGCATAAACAACGCGATGAACCGGCCCCACACCTAGGTACGGGCGTACCCGGCAGAAAGTGGCAACAGATCAGATCTCTCTATCATGCTATGGATGAGCCGCAACACGCCATCACCGAATGGTGTGGCGGCAAAGGCTATCTGGGTCGTCTGCTGTCAATGCAGTGGCAGCAACCTGTCACGACACTCGAGTATAACAGGCTACTGGTGGATGCAGGCAGAGCACTCGCCGATAAATTCAGCGCCAACCAGCAGTTCCAGCTGGTGGATGTATTGCATGATCAGCCCGGCAACTACGTCAGAGATAAGCACACCATCGCACTGCATGCCTGCGGGGATCTTCACCGCGAATTGATCAGCCAGATCATCAGATATCACCCCCCCCGTTTCACCATCGTACCCTGCTGTTACCACCTTGGTCGCGATACAGCCTACACGCCGTTTAATCGCGGCCTGACACTACAGCTTTCAACAGAGGCACTACGCATGGCGGTCAATGAAACCGTTACGGCTCATCACAACGAGATCACAAAACGGAATCAGGATATGGCATGGAAGCTGGGTTTCCAGAAACTGCGCGAAAGACTTACCGGCAACAGTGATTACTACAGCTTCAGACCTGTTCCCAAAGCGTGGTTGCAGGAGGGTTTTAAACTGTACTGCCAGAAACTGTGCGAGCGGGAGCAGTTGCCGCTGCCGACTGCAGTGGATTGGCATGCGTGGGAGAGCTGCGGCTACAAACGCCGGCATGATGTCATGCGGCTGCAACTGTTACGCCACTGCTTTAAACGTGTTTTGGAGCTGTGGCTGATCATGGACATGGCGGTCTATCTGCAAGAGCGCGATTATATGGTGAGCGTCGGCGTTTTTTGCGACAAAACATTGACCCCGCGCAACATCATGATTGAAGGTAGAGCCTTGCCCCTGTCCGGATATAACGGGGCGACAAAGTGAAGCATTATTGTTAATAATAACTCTGCGCCGCGTATGCAGCGGAGTTTCCCGTTCAATATCTAATCAGACGTTCTGGGACTGAAAAAATGCAATATTCGACGCTGCGCCATCGGCATCCAGATAGATCCCTAATCGGGTCTTCAATCCTGTCACATCGGGCACCGACCAGACCACCAGGCCGTTGACAACAATCACCTGATCATCATGCCGGAACTCCATACTAACCTTGCCCCCCATGGCAACCTGCCCTTCGACCAGCATACCGATACCGAACGGTGACACATCATACACCAGATGCACCGGAATCGGGTTACTATCGACAGTGAGCGCCAGCTCCCCGGTCAATCCGTCAACAAACAGTTCCCGATTACCCTTGCGTCGTTCAATCGTCATGGTCATCTCCTGCCTCAGGACCGTTCATTCTCTCCTGCCTCAACGGAGAATAGACTATAAACAGGAATACACAACGGACGGAAAAGAAATCCCCATACATAAACGCTACAGGCATGCAGTGCCTTTTCACCACCATGAATGTTCATTGATGCCGCACGGACTTGCTGCATAATAATAATTCGGTCAGTAAGCAACGCTGCCCGTCGAACGGAGTCGCACAGAAATACCTCGACCACCACAACCGGCCAAGGGGAGTAGTGTCATTTTGCCCTACCGCTCTGCCCCAGGTTTCGAAATCGGTGATCACCAGAGATAACAGCTGGTTATCTTGCTCATCAGATTGAAAGTGAATATCTCTCTCTGGTTGGCGACCGGGCCATAGCGTAAAGAGATGCAGCGGCAGCAGATGTTCTTCTCTGGGATGGCAGTATCCGGCACAGGCTGCATCTGCAAGAGCGCTATTATATGGTGAGCGTGGGCGTGTTTTCGACAGACCATTAACCCCGCGCAATATCATGATTGAAGGCTTGCTCAGCCCACGTTAAACGCAGGTTCGGAACCACTTTGCACAACGGTCGTTATGACAAAAAGCCCCCTGCTTGCGCAAGGGGCTTTTTGATGCCACATCACTCTGTCAGATGATCTGCCTGATCAGCGGAGGCAGGTTCGATTTCTTCCTGTTGATGATATGGTCGATTAATTTCGTTTGTTTGGCTTTATGCCCACTCAAAACAGGTTTAATCACGGTTGTAGTAACCGCCGATTCGGACGCATCGGCAAACTGCCCGCATGTCCTGCGCAGATTCTGACTCAGTGATTTGGAGAGGGTCTGCAGAAATACGATGCCGACGCTGGGACGCTTCGCCATAATATGATCGAAACTTGCGCGTGTGATCTTCAGCAGCGTACAAGGTGTGCGGGCAATCACGGTAGCGGAGCGAGGGAAGCTGTCTACCAGTGCCATCTCACCAACAAGACGTCCCCGGGAGAGCGTTGAAACAGAGATCATCCTGCCGCCCTGTGACTGCTTGAAGACTTCAAGCGTACCGGAAATGACAAAACACATGTAATCGCTCTCTTCACCTTCTCTAAACAGATGCTGCTGCTCATCCAGCCGGGTGATTCTCATATGCGCGGCAATCGCGCCGACCTCTATGTTGTCAAACTTGTCAAACAGCGGAATGGCGCCCGTCATCTCGATAATTTCATCGATCAAAGCTTCAGGCTGTTTAAAAGGACCGAACATAGTGTCTGAAGCGAGGATGTAATCCTGATTCTGACTGCTGTCAGTAATCATATTCTCGTCTATCTGCTCTATAATCTCAGAAATCATGGAAGCAAGCTGCATAGTATATCTCCTGACTTTAATAATTCTGATATTGCTATCGCAAGGAACAAGCCAAACGAAAGAAAATAATAATAATATCTTTTTATATCAAAAAGTTAGGACAAAACAAGCAGGCGGCAACAGTTACCCACAGGCAATAAATACCGCCCTGACAGGGACAATTTTTCCATTGCGATCAAACAGGGACTCAGGAGGCATTAGCCGGGTGGTGTTTCAACTGGAATGCAACAGTGATCATGAGGCAAATGAAATCAGGGTTGCTCCGCCAGCTCGACGCGGTTACGGCCGCTTGCCTTGGCACGGTAAAGCGCGGCATCGGCACGGTTGATCGCTTCAGCCAGTGTCTCCCTGCTCACATCAATGCAGGCAACACCGATGCTGGCCGTGACTTTGATGCTCAGATCGTCGACCATAATATCCAGCGCCTCTATCGCGCACCTGTATCGTTCCGCCAGAACGGCTGCATCGTGCTGATTGGCCTGAGGCAGCAGAAGGACAAACTCTTCGCCGCCAATGCGCCCAATCGTATCCACGGTCCGTGTCATGGCGCGCAGCTGTTCGACTACAGCAACGAGTACGGCATCACCGCCAGCGTGGCCATAGTTGTCGTTGATCAATTTAAACAGATCAAGATCGATCATCACCACAGCAAGCGGCGTGTTATAGCGTCTGGCCCGGTCAAGCTCAGCCTCACCGGATTCTAGGCAGGCACGGCGATTGAGCGCCCCTGTCAGCGCATCCGTCCGCGCCAGAAGCTCCGCGTTCTTCATAGCCTGCTGCAGCGCTGCGGTGCGCTCTGATACCACCCGCTCAAGCGTCTGCTGCTCCAGCTCCAGATGCTCGATATGCGTTAGCTCCATAGCCTCCTTCTCATCCCTGAGCCGGTTAATGCGATCCGCCAGTGCAAACGAAAGCAGTACCCCCTCGATAAAAAAACCGAGTGCCGGTGCAAAACTGGTGGTAAAATCTGAAGGGACAACGCCGGCACTACGCAGCATGGCGATCAGCATCGCCATACTCCAGACACTCCAGCCGAGCACGTAAAAGCGCGCATCCAGCCGACCTTTACGATATTGCCACAAACCGATGAGCGGATAAAAAATCGTGATGATGGCACAGACAAACAGCGACTTCAGCGCATAATCTCGCCAGCCAAGTCCATAACAGAGCAACGCAATCGCGCCTACAACAAAGACCGTGATCAGCAAGCTGTCAATCAGGCGCGACTGGCGCGTACAGAGGAACATGCGTGTAAACTGGGTGGCCAGAACCAGTGTCAGCACCGGAAACAGTATGGGTGAAAAATCCATAAACCAAGTCGTGTCCGGCCAGAGGTAACGCGAGCCAAGGCCGGTCATACTGAGCAGGGTGAACACAGCGGCCAGCACATAAGAGGTATACCAGATATATTCTGGCATGCGCGTGGCATAGCCAATCAACAGGTTATAAAGTACCAGTAACAGGCCAATGCCGATAAAGGCGCCGATAACAAAATAACGGCTGGCATAGTGAAGATAGAACGCTTCCGGCGTCCACAGCTGCAACTGTGTCTCGGCAAGGCCCGGCTTCTGGTAAGAAAAATGGACCCATATCCGCTGTTGCGCACCGGGTAGTGTCACTACCGGGTAGACATTGCTTTCCACGGCAACCGCGCGCGCCAAAAATGGTTCATGGTCACCGGTTGCAAGCGGCTTTGCCCCGTCGAGATAGAAGGTGACATGATCCCACTGTGGATATATTGCTTCGAGAAACCACGACAACGGCGCGCTACCGCTATTTTGCACATCAATGCGCAACCAGAAGTCGGAACTGCTGATGCCCAGGTTACTCTTGCCGTGCGGTAGCGGTGCAAATTTAGAAGCCAGCGGCTCACGTTTCACCTGCTCAGCACTGTAGGTATGGGCTGCATCTTCCAGGTAGCGCACTTCAGCCTGCGTGCTTACCCCATCCATGTCGAATGAGAGGTCGATCAGCGGCTGCGCATGACCGGGTGGTACGCTGACAAACAGCGTAACAAGCAGCAGCAACAGTCCTCCCATATGTGCACACCTCATCGCCGGGCTGCCATTACAATGCATGAGACCGATATTTCAATGTGTGCACTCACATCACACCTCGGCGGCATGCTGTGGGTTGAGCGTGCAGGCAACGAAATGGAGCAGCTCGCCTGTGTCAAAACAAGCGTTATCTACAACGATGACAGGACTGAAAGCCTCCTGTTTCACCGGTGGCTTTGATATGGTTGTAAAATGATCGGATGCATCATTTTCTATCATCCTGCAACTGACGGCGGCCTCTATTGCGTACTTCATGCAACGTTTGCATAAGCATCTCAGCTGTCCGTTTCCGGTGCGCAATCGCGGCCATGAATGCGATATTGCTGCTTGCCTGATGTCTTGGCCACATACATCGCGGTATCGGCCTGCTTAACCAGTTCATCCCCACTACTGCTGTCATCCGGGCCAATGGAGATACCGATACTGCAACCAATATCGCAGGCGATACCGGCTGCCATGGTTGGTAAGCTGAAACGGTCGAGAATTTTCTCGGCCACCTGAACAATAGCGGCATCATTTAACAGGTTTTCCAGAATGATGACAAACTCATCACCGCCAACCCGGGCCACGGTGTCGGCATCGCGAACAAGCTCTGTCAGGCTGTTGGCAATATTACAGAGCAGAGCATCACCCACATCATGACCGTGGTTATCATTGATCGCCTTGAACCCGTCAATATCGATAAACATCAATCCCACTTTATCGTTGTTGCGGCAGGCATGAGCAAGTGCATGCTCCAGCCGGTCGGTAAACAGGGTCCGATTGGGCAGCCCCGTCAGTTGATCGTGATGGGCCATGTGCGACAAGCGTAGCTCGATATCTTTCTGCTCGGAAATATCATTAAAGATACTGACATAATTGGTAATTTCACCGGCATCATTATAGACAGAGGAGATAGACAGCCGTTCCGGATAGACACCGCCGTCCTTACGTTTGTTCCATATCTCACCTGACCACATACCGTCACCCAGCAGCGACTCCCACAAATTGCGGTAGAACTCCGCTGACTGGCGTCCTGATGACAGAATACGCGGATTTTTCCCGATCACCTCATCACGGGCATAACCGGTAATGGCGCAAAAGGCCGGATTGACCAGCAGGATATTTGCCTGATGATCACAGATCATGATGGCATTCGAGTCGCTTTCCATCACCTTGGCGGCCAGTCCAAGCTCCCGTTCGATGCGCTTCTGACGTGTGATATCGCGACCGGCATGAATGATCTGGCAGGCGTTATGTTCGCCGTACTGCATCATCGACACGGTAATCAGCACAGGAATGCCATGCCCGTCCTTGTGCAGAAATTTGCGCTCGATACTTTTTATTTCACCATCTTCAGCCAGCTGTTTCTCTTCCGCTGCGGTCAGTTCAATGCCGCCGTCGATTAACGATTCCAGTGGTTCGCCTTTCAACTCATGATGCTGATAACCGAGCGTTGCCAGCACCGCCGGGTTGGTGAGCTGGATTTTATGCTCTCTGTCTGTAACAAAAAGCATCTCACCCATGGAACTCATGATGGTTTCAAAATATTCACGCGATACGGTCGAATTTTTCAGTGCATCCGTCATGTGGTTGAATGAGTCGCCTAGCTTGCCGATTTCACTCTTGTTGCGCATATTGATGCGGGTCTCCATGTCGCCTGCTGCTATGGCGGCTGTCGCCTCAGTGATCTGCTCCAGTGGAATCAGAATCTGTCTGCGGATAAACAGGAATAGCAGCAGACCGATCAACAGTGCAACCGATACACCGAACACAATGGTATCACGCAGTGCTCTGGAAATGCGCTGCTGGGCATGGGCAACCGAGGTAGTGATGCGCAGGATACCGCGCACCTTTGATTGATCGTAGCCATGGCAACCCATGCACGCGTCACGGGCTCTGATCGGCAGCAGAAAGGTCAGCTTGCCACTGTCCTCATCTAGCTTGCTGAATTCGTGACCGGCTACGGCTTTGGCGAATGCGTCGTTATCCAGATCGGTTATTTTTTTGGCAGGTTCCAGAATTCGGCTGAAATGTTCCTCTCCCATATAGCTGTTCACGGCATGCAGCGTTTCACCGTCGAGAAATGCCTGAGAGTGATCCTTGCGGATCACCTGAACAGTGAGCAATTCCGGACTTCCCGAGATGCGCTCAATCCAGTCGGTCGCATACTCGGCATTACCGGAGAGCATCAGTGTTTGCAGGCTGCGTGAGAGCCCGTCGGCCATGAATGCGGCGCGCTCCACCTCCTCCTGATAGATTGATGTTTTCTGTTTGCTGAATAACAGATACTGGCTGGTGGCAAAGGCGACCAGCAGAACCAGAATCAGCGTGAGCTGAAAACGGGTATTAAGCCGGTTCGCCCAGCTTATTTTGTTGTTAGTGTTGTATGCGCTAGTTGCCAACCAATCTCCCCTTGTTGTCCCTGCGTTAATCTATCGGCAAACCGAATAAAATCATGAGTGCGTCTTCATGGGCAGATCAGTTGGGAACCTGCGTTTCGGCAGGCCTTAAACTCATTGAAATGTAATTCACTTGCAACTGCAATGCGCTGAACGCATGGCGGCACCAGAGTGAGTTAGTTCAGTTGATGAACGCATTCAGGAACTTACGTCGCCATGCAGAGAGGCAATGGCCCCCTGCTTTCACAGAGCGCATTAATTATATTCAGACCACCCACCCGATACTGTGACTAGGAACTGATCGAATAAGCGGCAATCTTGCTCATAACGGTATACGAGCGTTTTGATTCTTCATGCCACTGATTAAAGGCCTGCTGAATGGCGGCCAACTCCCTTTTTGATGTGGGATTATCCTTGATGGCGAGGCCGCTGTTTTGCAAACAGCGGATCACATCCTTGCCGAGATAAAAGCTCTCCTTGCCCACATTACGCAGGAAACGTTGGCCGGTGTTACCACCCAGCCTTGCGCCGCGCTTCTTCAATAGCTCAAGCAGACCGACCAGATCTGACACGGGCCAGTCGGCAATAAAACGGGCAAAGCTGCCGGTCTCCAGCGCCACATCCTCGATAAACCGGGCATTGGCCCTGACCGAGTTGATTTTCTGGTGATTGCGCACAATGCGCGTATCCGCGCAAATCTCTTCCCAATCCTCCGGTTGAAGTCCCAGAATCGTATTCACCTCAAAGCCATGGAAGACATCTTCAAAGCCCTGCCACTTTTGGTCGATCACCCGCCAGACAAAACCGGCCTGAAAAATACAGCGGGTCATTTCGGCAAGAAAGCGGTCCTCACCCAGCGCCGCCACCGATTCAGGATTGCCAGCTTCAGGCAACAGCATCTCCAGTGCATTCACCCCACCCTTGTGCTCAGCCGCACGCAGGTAGATCTCTTCAAACTTCAACACAGGCTTCCTCCGAATGCGCAGTCACTAATATCGCACGACACCGATCATAAAGATCCTGACAGCAATAGTCATGAGCATCATCGCAATGGAACTGTCACCCTTGCGCGGCCATGCATATTTTCATGGTATGCTTAAACATCCTCAATACTGAAGCTACCTTCCTCAAACAGCCTCAGACAGGCATCTGCCACCACAGTGTCATACAGTATGCCGCGATTCTGCCTGATTTCCGCCAACGCCTTATCCATACCAAGGCCTGCTCTGTATGGCCTGTGGCTTGCCATAGCCTCAACCACATCCGCCACGGCAACAATGCGTGCCTCCAGACAGATCTCCTCGCCCTTCAACCCCTGCGGATAACCCGAGCCGTCCATGCGCTCGTGATGCTGGTAAGCAATATTCGCTATCGGCCATGGAAAACGGATATCCTTCAGTATCTCGAAACCAACGCCGGGATGCTCCTTGATAATCGCATACTCAATATCAGACAGCTTTGCCGGCTTGGTCAGTATTTCAGCCGGCACCTGAATCTTGCCGATGTCATGGATCGTCGCACCCATCCGGATGCCTTCGATCCGGCTTTCATCCAGCCCCATGCTCGCAGCAATAGTGCAGGCGAGGATGGCCACCCGGCGCTGGTGACCAGCCGTATACGGGTCTCTGGCCTCCACTGCCCGGGCAATCGCATTGACAGTTCCGGCAAGACTCTCATGCATCCGGGCCAGATGCTGTTCATTCTGTGCCATCGCTCTGTCGCGCTCCAGCCGTATCCGCAAGGAGTTTACTCCGAAGGCGAGATCGCCGGCCATCTCTTCCAGCAGGTCAACTTCAGCGGAGGTAAATGCATCCACCTCATCAGCATAGACATGCAGGATGCCGAATACCTGACCACTGGCCGTCAGCGGCAGGGCGATGCTGGAGACGTATCCCTGCCGGATCAATTCGTCCTTCCACGACTGGTATTGCGGATCGTTGGCAATATCCCTGGCCAGCTGCGTCTCTCCGGTGCGCACGGCACGCCCGCTGGGGCCAGTTCCATACTCGTCTTCCGCCCAGCGGGGCTGTACCCTGGTAAGCGTTTCTTGCTCGTCGCCGGCGCTCGCCATATGCCTGATGGATTTGGCTGCATCGTGCTGCACATAACCCACCCAGGCCATGCGATAGTAATTCTGTTCGACAATGGCCGTGCATATCGCCTGCAGCAGTGCTTCCTCCTCTGTAGCATGCACCAGTTCGCGGTTCACCGTACTCAGAGCATGCAGCGCACGGTTGGCATGCTCCAGGCTGATCTCGGCCTGTTTGCGTCCGGATATATCCTGCACTGTGCCGGAGGAACGTAACGGCTTACCATCTTCATCATAGACGCTTTCGCCATGTTCGTGGACATATTTGACCCGGCCATCATTCATCAGCAACCGATGCTCGATCTGATACGGCTGCCGGTTACTCAGCGAATCGGTGTAGGCCTTGTTCACCGCCTCCCGGTCCTCCGGATGAATGGCATCGAGAAAGGCCTCATACGAAGCGCCGAATTGTTGCGGATCAATTTCGAAGATGCAGAAGATCTCGTCCGACCAGAAAAGCGCGTCGCTGACCAGATCCAGCTCCCAGCTGCCGATATGCGCCATACGCTGTGCCTCGGCCAGGTTGTGCCGGCTTTCTTTCAGCGTGATCTCGGCCAGCTTGCGCTCGGTAATATCCATGGAAATGCCGAGCAGATGGGTAGGCCTCCCCTCATCGTCGTAGAGACCCACCTTGAATGTATGCAGCCATTTCTCCTGCCCATTGGCCACCCTGATCGGCTCCTCGGGAATCTCCGCAACCTCATGGCTCTCCAGCACAGCCATATCCTTGCCTGAGAAGAACTCGGCCTGCTCCTGCGGAAATAAATCGAAATCGTTCTTGCCGAGCAGATCCTGCCGCGAATACCCCAGCATCTTTTCGCCTGCGCGATTGAACCGTTCGAAACGCAGCTCTTCGGCATTTTTGAGGAACAGCATGGATGGTATATGCTCCACGATGGAATCCAATAGTTTCTGTGACTGTTTCAGTTCGTCGCCGACACGCTTCTGCTCGGTAATATCGAGGAAGGTCACCACCGCGCCTACGCATTGATCATCCTGCATAACCGGGTAGGACCAGTAGGAAGCAGGGAAGCTGCTGCCGTTCTTGCGCCAGAGCACCTCCTCGTCGATATGAAGCGATTGCCCTTCGCGTATACCTCGATGGGTCGGGCACTCTGCTGCCGGATAAGGCGTGCCGTCGGCGCGGCTGTGATGCACCAGTGCATGCATATCCTTGCCGAGCAGTTCAGCCTCATGCCGGTAACCGAGCAGTTGCATGCAGGCGGCATTGGCGAAGGTGCATTTGCCGTTCAAATCCTGTCCGTAGATGGCATGGGCGATGGAGTTGGCCAGCAGCAGCACCTCGGCTTCGCTCTTTCTGACCGACAGCAGGGCCTGCTGCTGCCGCCGGCTGCCGATCAATATGCCGGCCAGGCCCAGCAGCCAGATGACGCCGTGTCCGGCCAACAGCGTCAGGGTTTCCCGGTTCTCGATGGCCAGCGGCGCATCCACCGGAATGGAAACACTGATGCCGCCGCGAATGTCTCCCGCCTTGTAACCCTGTTGCGCGTGACACTTCAGGCAGGATTTTTCGGTCACCATCGGCTGTATGAAACGGAAGTAGTTTCTGCCATTCTCCATTTTCTCGATGCTGGCCACCTCTTTCTTTCCTCGCTCGAAGGCCGTAAGGGCTTTTACCTCCCAGGGGTCCGCCTTGTTAACGGGATTGATCGGCTTGAGGCTGGCTATATGGCCGCGCAGAGGTGCGTCGTGCCGGTCCATCAACTCGTTCACCTGGCGCGTCATATAGGCCGGGTTCATCAGCGTCAGGTGCTTGCCGGATTTTGTTGTGACATCCCTCTCCGAGATGTGACTAAGATACGGGTTGGGTGGGGTCGACTCCGTTACCGGGACATAAACCCCGCCATGGCTGGTAACCCAGTTGCGGTACTCCATGTCCATGCTATGGATGCCCTTGGCCTGAGCATACATCTCGGCATAAAAAGCCTGCCTGTGCTGCTCAAGGCTGAAATAAACAGAAGCCGCGACGGCACACGTCCAAGCCAGCATGAGAATCAGCATATAGCGCCCGATGCGCTGCAATTGGCCGTTTGAACGGAGGTTTTTATTCACCACACCATTTTAGCGCAAGAGGATGAATAGTAACAGGTATTCCACAACATCTTCTGCCACAACAGGTAGATATTACCCATCTATCCGGTTACGAATAAGGAGTGCGTATCTGCGTAAGATCAGACTGTATCTGCAACCAGAGCCATCTGTGGTAGCGCAAAAAAATGCACGGGAGCAGTTATTTATCGGCCAAGGGAAAAAACAAAAAGCCCCCTGCTTTCGCAGAGGGCTTTGGTGTATAGTGTCGGGGCAGAGCTTATCCCTGACTCTTTTCAAACTCCTGCATCCAGGCAACCAGCGCATCCACACCCTCTTCCGGCATGGCGTTGTAGATACTCGCGCGCATACCACCGACGGAGCGATGGCCCTTCAGGGTCACCAGCCCGCGCTCGACCGCACCGGCAAGAAAAGCAGCGTCCAGATCGGCATCGGCCAGTGTGAACGGTACATTCATCCATGAGCGTGCATTAATAGCTACCGGGCTGCCGTAGAAATCGCTGGCATCAATTGCGGCATAGAGTTTGTCAGCCTTGCGCTTGTTGAGCACAGCCATCGCCTCAAGTCCGCCCTGCTCCTGGAGCCACTCGAAGACGAGACCGGCCACATACCAGCTGTAGCTCGCAGGTGTATTGTACATCGAATCATTTTCCGCATGGACGGCGTAATTGAACATGGTGGGCGTAATGTCTGACGCCTTACCCAGCAGATCATCGCGAATAATCACAATGCACAGGCCAGCAGGGCCGATATTTTTCTGCGCGCCGGCATAGATCATGCCGAATCTGGAGACATCAATCGGACGCGAAAGGATGGTGGAAGACAAGTCCGCAATCAGAGGCACATCACCCGTCTCCGGAATATAATCGAACTCAACGCCGCCGATGGTCTCGTTCGGCGTGTAGTGCACATAGGCCGCATCGGGATTGAGCTTCAGCTCAGCCTGCGTAGGTACGGTGGTAAAACCGTTACCAGAAGTATCAGCAGCGATATTCACAGTGATATAGCGTTTGGCCTCGGCAATCGCCTTCTTCGACCACATGCCTGTATTGATATAATCGGCACTCTGTTTATCGCCCATCAGGTTCAGCGGAATCGCTGCGAACTGGGACGAAGCGCCGCCCTGCAGGAAAAGCACCTTGTAGTTATCGGGGATCGACATCACATCGCGCAGGTCTTTCTCAGCCTTTGCTGCAATGGACATGTACTCTTTGCCACGATGGCTCATCTCCATCACCGACATACCCGAGCCGTTCCAATCCAGCATTTCGTGCAATGCACGCTCGATCACGGGGGTTGGCAGCATTGCCGGACCTGCACTGAAATTAAACTTTCTAGCCATGGTTACATCCTTTTTGGGGCAAATTAAGGGGAGACACGATCTGTTTCCCCTCCGATTTTTTTCGACGCGGGGAAGATACTCCGGCAATGACGATTCCTCAATGAGTGAAATAATAAAAGTCCCTACTTTCACATAAAGCGTTAAATCAGCTATCAAGCCTGACAGATGGGCGTGCATGGCCCTTGAATGACTTTTGGGCTATTGAGTGATTCAAGCAACGCAATAACGCATCCAAAACCCCGCGAAGACCCCGCTAATCAACCACTCTTGCCTATGCCTGGCCATGCTTGTTATCCTGTGCCGGAATAAGGGTATATGCAGCTACATCTCAAGGATAAAACACCAAATGAAAGTCCAAACCAATGTGAAAAGTAGCGCATCAGAGCCATTACCTGCAGCAGAGACAGCGCCGGGCGGCAAGGCAGAGCAGGATGCTCAATATTTTGAGACCGTGATCATCGGTACAGGCTTTTCAGGGTTGCTGGCGGCTATCCGTTTACAAAAAAAGCATTTTAATGATTTTGTCCTGTTGGAAAGAAGCGCTGAGTTAGGCGGAACCTGGCAGATCAACTCCTACCCGGGTGCTGAGGTGGATATTCCAACCAGCCTCTACTCCATCTCCTTCGTCCCCTACCCGTTCAGGAAAACCTTTGCCCCGCAAAGCGAGCTACTCGCATATACGAACCATATCATTGATAAGTACGACCTGAGAAAAAAGGCAAAAACGAACCAGACAGTCACCAGCCTCACTTATGACGAGAACGCTTGTTTGTGGCATGTAGAGACCGCGTCGGGCGAGCGTTACACTGCCCGCTTTATTATCGACACCAGTGGTGTGCTGGCGAATCCGCATGTGCCCGATATTAAAGGGGCGGAAACCTTCAAGGGCGCGCAATTCCACGCCGGCCACTGGGATCATAGTGTCTCTTATGAGGGCAAACGTGTCGGCGTTATCGGCTCAGGATGTTCAGGGGCACAGATCGTGCCGGCCCTTGCCGACAAGGTTGAGCGCTTAACCCTGTTCATGGGTAAGGCACAGTGGGTACTTCCGCGTTCAGACCGGCATTACTCGGCTCTGGAGCGTTACGTTCGCACGCTGCCGGGCATCCGCCACCTCATCCGTTTACTCGTCTTTATCTTTTATGACATCCGCTTTATTGCCTTTCGCCGCTATCCCGGGATCTCAAAGCTCAGCCTGCTGATGAAAAACTATTACCGCAAAAGGCAACAGGAGCATCTCGAAAAATACATTAAAGATGACAAGTTGCGTCAGCACATGATGCCCGATTATGAATTAGGCAGCCGGCGCGTCATTCCGACCAATACATATCTGCCAGCGCTGGCCAAAGAAAATGTCGATGTGGATATCAGCGGCATTGCATGCATCACGCCCCAGGGCATTACAACAAAGGATGGTAAAGAGATAGCTCTGGATATCATCGTCTACGCCACCGGATATTACGCCTATACGAACATGAAAAAAGCACTGACATTTCAGGTCTATGGCCTGGGTGGCCGCAACCTCAACAGTGAATGGGAAAATAAAATGGCCTCCTATAAAGGCATCACCGTTTCCGGTTACCCCAACTATTTTAAAGTGAACGGCCCGAACACAGGCTCCGGTCACAGCTCGCAAATGTCTTATATGCAGGTGGCGACCGATTATATCGTGCAAGCCATAAGTGCTGTGAAACAGGATAAAAGCATCAAAGCCATCGATGCCAAACAGCATCTTCAGGATGCATACGTCGCAGGGATGAGGCAAAAGATGCAAAAGACAGTCTGGCAAAATGCCACTGTCACCGCCTTCTACAGAAAGAACATGAGCGAAGAGGTCACCAGCCTGTCGCCTGAACCGGTAACCGGGTTTATCTTTTCACGTCGTAGGTTTCACTTGAGCGATTATCATTTATTAAAGTAACGGAGCAGTTATGGGAGAGCCCGCTGCTTACACAGGTGGCTTTGACGTATTAGCCCCGAATGTTTGAATGAGCGTAGATAAGGATTGGTTGTCAGGAGTTCTGAAAAAATTATCTGTGCCCCGTCACTTACCAATCAGCCCATCCCATATCTCGCAACATTGTACCTACACATAATACAGCAAGCTCAGCATCTTGTTCACGAATCGGGTGAATAGTCCCTCGTTTTTCTTGTTCTGCATGTTTTGCACGCGAATGAAGGCGCTGTGGAATTTCTGCAGCACACGCTAAAACTCTGTTTCCATTTGGAGAGCTACTATCAGATAATCGCTTCACTAATGGCCCCAGGTCTTTTCCCTTAGCACCCTCATCACCACCTTTCTGAAGATATGCACTCAATATCGCCGATGCAGCTTCGCGAGAACGATCTACCACAGACTCAACCCCTGCCCTTTGAAAATCATTCTCCAGTGCTTCCAGCTTCTCAATAATGTTTGACCTTGCACTTTCAGGAACCTGATCCAATCGTAACCTTGGAAGAACTCCAATACTTTGCCTTGCCTTAAGTGTAACCAATTCTTCGCCTGTATGGATTGTCTCAACATTAACCACAGCCCAAGGGGTCACCGTTTCATTGCGACCAATACAATAACTACCAACAACTGATCTTCGGATGCCTTTTGTAGTTCCGTGGTAAGCATATAAGACTGATACGAATATGCGGCTTTCTTCGCCAAATCAGGTTCATATATATCCACCTCAGTAGGATTAGCTCTTACTGGTGGTGCAATAAGAATCCGCCAAGATGAATAATCAGGCTGCGTAGCCTCTTGAATGTAAAAACGCCCCCGTCTTATCTTAGAGGCAGGATCATACGAATCTTCTCGAAACAGGTACTTAGCAGCATGCCAACTATCAAATGGAACAGATGGCAATGTCGAATTCGAGGCCAAACCAAATGCTGTTGGTGACAAAATCGGTTCAGGCCAAAGCGCACGCGCTCCATGCTTACTTCTTCCCTCATAAATAAGAAAAGATTGCGTATCAATTCCAAGGTAGATCATAAATTCTGATATTCCTCCCAGCTAGCTTCCCCAAGGAGGATAAACAATATTTTGTAAACCTTCAAAGAAATAGAAAGAATGGCCCCTGCACCCGCAGAGTGCCTTCAGATATAGGAGGCTTTATTCCCGGATTTCATCCCTCCCATTGATCCGTTTGCAGAAATTACGGAGAGACACATACCGAACACAAATCCCAGTAAATAGAAAATCCAGTGCGGTGATAATGTCAGCCCGAAAAATTCGCACATTGCCTACCAGCTCACCCAGCACCCCTGCTGAAACAGCAGCCAACGCCGCTGTGTTTTCCAGAAGTGCTGCCATCATCCGGTTCAGCCAGCAGATGCTTCGCAACCTTTGCCCCCAGCGCCTGCCTGGCGGTACGCTTACGCTGCCTCGCCTCCGGCAGTGACATACCCAGATGCGGCACACCACGCTCTTTGGCCAGGCGGGTCTGCTTTTTCCTTTCCTCAAGGCGACTGCGCTTGTCCGCGGTCAGAACATCATGACAGCGCTCACAGCAGACGCCCTCTTCATAATGTTCAGACTGCTTATCGGCCTCAGCCAATGGCCAGCGGCAACCTCGGCAGAGTACATAATCACCCTCTTTCAAGGCATGCTTCACAGTTACCCGGTCATCGAAGACGAAGCACTCACCCTGCCACAAACTCTCATCTTCAGGCACCTCTTCGAGATATTTCAGAATGCCGCCCTTCAGATGAAACACCTCTTCATAACCCTGCTGCAACATATAGGCCGAAGCTTTTTCACAGCGGATACCGCCGGTACAGAACATCGCCACTTTTTTATGTTTCAGCGGATCGCAATGGGCCTGCACATAATCGGGAAACTGGCGGAAAGAGGTCGTATTCGGATCCAGCGCACCTTTGAATGTGCCGATCTCATATTCGTAATCATTGCGCGTATCAATCACCAGCACATCAGGATCAGCGATTACGGCATTCCACGCTTGCGGCTCAACATAGGTACCCACACATTCAGTCGGTGACACCCCTTCCACGCCGAGCGTAACGATCTCCTTTTTCAGTTTCACCTTCATGCGATAAAACGGCCATGTCGTGGCCGCCGACTCTTTATGTTCGAGTCCCTGCAGACGCGCATCACTGCGCAGGTGAACAAGCAGCGCATCGATATCTTCACGTGAACCTGCCACCGTGCCATTGATGCCTTCGTCGGCCAGCAACAGTGAGCCCTTAATGCCGTGTCCGATACAAAACTGCTGCAATGGTTCACGCATGGCCCGGTAATGATCCAGTTTGGCAAAGTGATAGAGTGCTGCAACGATGATTTTCAAATGCTCTCCGGATGACTGTTTATAGATGCGCATGTGAAGCATGTGTGTGCTCACACCTTACGCAATATATGTCGTGGCACAGGCTGACCCAGCCCCTGTTTTTATGAAAGCTTTAGCATGTGCGCGGCAAAAGCTGCTCCGCATGCATCAGTGCCGGATGGATTGGGGCAAGATCGCTTTATTTATGTAAGCCGCGAAGCCGGGCTGCCAGCGCCGGAGCAAAGAGCATAAACAGCAGGCCCAGAGGCATCAATCCGCCTTCCGCCATATTGTAATCTGAAAACATACGCTGCCGGGAATAACCGAGTGCTGCACCGAGACTGAATTCAAAGAGAACGATCAACACGACCCAGAGCAGCCCGACTATGAACTGCGCCCCGAACGATCTGGCATTGATCCAGCGAACAGAACCCCACGCAATGGCGAAGATGATCGCAGAGCCGATCAATACGCCAAGCTGGCGCGCAGCTAGCTCTCCTGTCAGCGGAACAATATAGAGCTGCCGGATGATGCCATGCATGGATTCGGCAATGACAATCAGAACCCATACCACCAGGACCCTGGACCAGCACAGATCACAACTGCTCCTCAAATGACCTGTTTGCAACGTCAAACCTGTTAATCCGGGCGGCCCAAATGGGTGATATCGGTTAAAAATCCGTACTCATTGGCGCCGAGCCGGGCAACGGGATCAAGCTTCAGGGCATCAACTTTGATGCGTCCGTTTTCTAGCACGTCCGCCACTGTATCATCGATAAACATCTGCTTGATCTGGACAAACAACAGGCTTTGCGGCCCTGCCCCGATCTCCCTGATCTCATAGAGTGCGCAACCGTAAGCTACCTTGGCATCGGCCAGGCGTGGCAAAACAAAATCTCCAAAGGGCTGCACAGACAAGCCCAGCTCTGCCACTTCGGAAACATCATCGGCCAGGGTGGCGCTGCTGGCATTCATGGCCTCCAGCATGGGACGATCAGGGATATGGATAACGCAAAACCCGCTACGCTCCAGATTGATGCGGGTATCCTTGAATCCCCCTGTGGGTTTCAGGCCAAGCGACAGCATCAACAACGGTGGTTCGGAACATACGGCGGTAAAAAAGGAGAAGGGAGCAAGGTTGTAGCTGCCGTTCGCGTGCTCAGTCAGCACCCATGCAATCGGTCGCGGCATCAGGGTCTGAATGGTTTGGAAGTAGCGTTGTCCGCTCTCTATAGCTGAAAAATCAACAATCAAAATATCGTTCCCCTATCGCATACCACCCCATCAACGCGCATCGCTGCCTGCCCTTACCTGCCCCGACAGCTATCCATGTTGATGGCGCTTGGGCAGCACCCAGTTCGGGCGCATGAAATGGCAGGTATAACCGTCCGGATCATGCAGCAGATAATCCTGATGCTCGGCTTCCGCTTCCCAGAAATCGCCCGCGGCGGCAACTTCCGTCACAACCTTCCCGGGCCACAAGTTGCTCGCTTCGACATCGGCAATGGTGTCGAGAGCGACCGCTTTCTGTGCCGCATCGACATAATAGATGGCCGAGCGATACGATAAGCCGCGATCATTTCCCTGACGATTCGGTGTCGTGGGATCGTGAATCTGGAAAAAGAATTCCAGTAGTCTCCGATATGAGATCACCCCGTCATCGAACGTGATTTCGATGCCTTCGGCATGGCTGCCATGATTGTCATAGGTGGCATTTTTCACGTCGCCACCGGTGTATCCCACACGCGTGGCAATCACGCCCGGTAGTCTGCGGATCAAATCCTGCATACCCCAGAAGCACCCGCCTGCAAGTAGTGCGCGCTGTACTGCCATTCAGATATCCTCCACCCGGTCGAGATATTCGCCGTAACCCTGCGCCGCCATATCGTCCCGGTGCACAAAACGCAGCGATGCGGAATTGATGCAATAACGTAAGCCCCCGCGCTCGGCGGGGCCATCGGGGAAGACATGGCCCAAATGGCTGTCGCCATGGCAGCTGCGTACCTCGGTACGGATCATGCCGTGGTTGTTATCCCGCAACTCATTCACATATGCCTGCTCAACAGGCTTGGTGAAGCTCGGCCAGCCGCAACCCGATTCATACTTGTCGGTTGAGGCAAACAGCGGTTCACCGGAGACAATATCAACATAGATGCCCGGCTCTGTGTTGTGCAGGTATTCGCCAGTACCCGGACGTTCCGTGCCACCTTCCTGCGAAACGCGATACTGCTCGGGTGTCAGGGCGGCGATGGCATCCGCCGATTTCTTATATTTCATGGTTTCGAATCATCCTGTAGATAGCTGTTGTATGTCCAGAACCGGTATTTCATCATTCAGGACACTCTGGTGAGAGTGCATCACCCATGCGCGCACAGAAGCTTCCCCCCGCAATCCCCCCTACGCCATCGCCATGCTTATAAGTGTATCACCATTTGCAGGTGTGACAGTTTTATCGGTCGTAAATACTTCCGCCTGCCCATCCTTGCTGATGGCAAACAGAGGAATGGCTTTATCTCCGTGCTGCTCCTGCCAATGTGCAAAAGTGAACTCTTCCGACAAATGTGTACTGTGAATGGCGTAACCTTCTTTCAGGCGAGAAGAGAGGGACCGGAAATTTTCATGAGCAGAAAACAACCTTTGGCCGACTGATAAATTCGTATAACGCGACAGGTCATTGGCTGCTTCATCATCGCTATTGCTGCCCAGTGCGTATGTATTAGCCACACCGAACTCATTGCGGTAACGCATACAGGCAAGCGAGTTTACATTGTCCCGCCACGACAGTGCCAGTATGCCTGTCAGGCCGATCATATCGAGGTGTCGGTCAGCATGCTCGGAGACGGCGTTGCCAAAATAAACCGGCAGACCATCCATGCGCGCCTTGCGGGTGTTTTCCCAATGACTGTCTACAAGCAGTACACGCAAGCCCTGCTTCTTTAATGCTTTACCGATTTCGATGCCCAGTTTGTTGGCTCCGATAATCAGGAAGCCATGACCGTCCGGCTCGGCAACATCGAGAGCCCTTGCAAGCCAACGGGCACTCATACTTTGCAGAACCACAGTCACAATGATGACCAGAAAGGTCAATGGGACGAGTATTTCAGCTTGAGGTACGCCAATCTCCTGTAAATGCAGAGCAAACAGGGCAGATACCGCTGCGGCAACAATACCGCGCGGTGCAACCCAGCAGATCATGGCACGCTCCTGCCAGCTTAAGGGGGAACCTGCCGTTGACAGCAGCACGCTGACGGGACGGGCGATAAATTGCATGCCGAGCAGCACCACAACAGCACCCCAGCCGAGCATGTTAAAATCGATCCATTCAATGCGGGCGGCGAGCATAATAAACAGACCTGAGATCAGCAGCAGGCTCAGCGACTCTTTGAAGTTGAGCAGGTCTGCGAGATCGACATTTTTCATATTGGCCAACCAGATGCCCATAATGGTGACGGTGAGCAGGCCGGACTCCGTAACCAGTGAATTCGACAATGCAAACAGGCCAATGACCAGGGATAACGCCCCGAAATTGTGCATGTATTCAGGCAGCCAGTGCCGGCGCAAAGTTGTGCCCAGAAGTTGCCCGCCGAGTGCGCCAAGTGCAAAACCGGTCAGCAGAATCTCACCAAATACGATGGCGGTATGGCCAAAAGCCGAGCTTTCCGTACCAGCAATGATGAACTCATAGACCAGCACGGCAAAGATAGCACCGATCGGATCGATGATAATGCCTTCCCAACGCAGGATATTTGCAATGTCGGCGGTAGGTCGCACCGTTCGCAGCATCGGGATGATCACAGTCGGCCCCGTGACCACGGTGATCGCACCAAACAGGAAGGCAACTTCCCAGGAGCATGGCATAGCCCAATGCGTGATGAGTGAAATGATCAACCATGTTGAGACTGCACCAATGGATACCAGGCGCTGAATCACCCCGCCAACTTCACGAATCTGGCTGAAGTGCAGGCTCATGCTGCCTTCAAACAGAATGATGGCGACAGCCATGGAAACCAGTGGAAACATCAAATCGCCGAACATGGCATCCGGATCGAGCAGGCCGATGGTCGGCCCTGCAATCAGACCCGCAATCAAAAGGAACAAAATGGCAGGGACTTTCAGCCACCATGCCAGAACCTGTGAGGCGAAACCGAGTACCAGAATACCGGCCAGCATAGTCAGAGCATCCAGTTCCATTAGCTCTCCCCGGGCGACTGAAGTGCGTTAGTGTTGATGTGAACCCGCCGCATACCCACATCATGCTGGGAACAGTCTGATCTAACAACCCTGCACTTATTATTGTATATGGACTGGCTGGCACAGAATGAACCTTGGGAGTAAGGCCTTGCAATACAATATTTGAACAGTTTCGTGCTGCAATCCGATCAGGAACGGGGCATTGCAGGAGCGGACCACTACACCACTGATTGTTGATTGTTCAGGCTGAACTCAAGATTCCAGACCTGACATGCGCATGTATCCCATGTTTATGGGACAGACAGGTTAACATTCAGACCTATTGTTGCTCAATCAGAATGAAGACAAAAGTACATATTGCAGGGGCGCACAGAGGCGATATGAAAATCAACAAACAAATATTATTTACAGCACTTGTATTACTTATATCCACTTCATTTCTCTCTGGCCCGCCAGCCTGGGCTGGTAAGTGGGGCTCCACTGAGCCTGAGGGGAGAGAACTACATAAAAAGGACTTTTGTAAGCGATATCCCAAGCATAAGACCTGTAAAGTGGAAACCAAGCCAGAGCCCGAAAAAAAGAGCTGTGCCGATCGCTTTCCAAAGCTTGGTCGAGGATATAAAAATTGTATGCTTAAGTGATTCATTACGCATACCTTATCCTGCTTCCCAAACAACTTAATCACTCATACCTGCCCCCACTACATTAGTTTCCAGATGCATTGCGATCCGCTGCCTCCGATTCGTATATCCCCGATGCCGGCATTGTTGTACCCTTGGCCCGAGAGCGTATGGAAGTCGGGTTCCGGACACGCAAAGATCAGCCATGGCACACGTCCCGGCTGTTTGAAGAGTTTTCTTACCGGCGTACTCGGCCGGCAAGCGGTGGTGTAAAATGGCCATGAAATCGAAAATATTACGTTATGCGCTGCTGTTGGCTGTTTCATGGCTGATGGGTGGCTGCACTGGACTTCCTGAAGGCATCAAACCAGTGCCGCAATTTGAATTACAGCGCTATCTCGGCAAATGGTATGAAGCAGCCAGGCTCGACCACTCCTTCGAGCGCGGACTGAGTCGTGTCAGCGCCGAATATTCGCTACGCAACGACGGCGGTGTGAAGGTCGTCAATCGTGGCTGGAATGGCGAAAAGCAGCAGTGGAAGGAAGCTGTTGGCAAAGCCTATTTTGTCCGTAGCCCCGACGAGGGTTACCTGAAAGTATCCTTTTTCGGCCCATTCTATGGCGCCTATGTGATCTTCGCTCTGGATGCCGAGTATCACTACTCATTTATTTCCGGACCGGACAGGGACTACCTCTGGCTTCTTTCGCGTACGCCGACAGTCCCGGCAGCGGTGATGCAGAAATTTAAACAGCAAGCGGTGGCATTGGGCTTCGATATCAGCAAGCTGATTGTGGTTAGCCAGCAGTAACCCGCCCGACAGAAGCCCTATGATTCGTATCGTTTATAGTAAGCATGGCCATGGCCGCACTCATAGCTGTGCTGAGCTTATGTATCTCTATTTTCTATCAGCCTGAAAGTAGCCAACTAACGAGCCCTCCTTCGGGGGCCGGTGTTGCGGGGACCGGTGTTGGAATACACTTGCAAACCACGCAACAACTGATGCTTTTACCCCGTCATATTCAGCCTTACCCCATTGATTTTATCTGCTCATTTCGCAGTTGGGGGATATTTTTGCTGGCTTAGTGCTTCCAGCTGGATATACTGTGTTTCGTGAAATATTGTTTATTGTGTTTTTTTAGGCTGATTTAGAGTTCCTTAATTGATCTTAATTTTAACACTTATAAATATATGTTATGCACAAATTAAATTAATTAAGGATTATACAAAATGGCAACAGGTACAGTAAAGTGGTTCAACGATACTAAAGGTTTCGGCTTCATCTCTCAGGATGATGGCGGCGATGACGTGTTCGTACACTTCTCCTCAATTCAGGGTGACGGCTTCAAGTCTTTGGCTGAAGGTCAGAACGTTGAGTTTGAAGTAGAAAACGGCGCAAAAGGCCCACAGGCTTCTAACGTTTACCCTCAGTAAGGTAACAAAGTTTCCTGAAAACACCCCGCCTGACAGCGGGGTGTTTTTTTTTGCTTTATGAGCAATGTGGAGCGCTGCTGGCAATAGAGAAATAGCGCGTTCAATCGACCACTGGTCAAGCCAGGTTCCATCAAACGTTCTGCATAACAGGGTCAGCCACCGGCTATCGTAACAACTCAACATCTTATGCCTGATCCCGTCATGACTTTCGAGGAATTCTCGAACATCAGGGTGTGGCCTGCCAAAAACCGGAAACCAGAGAGAGACGCCATGCAACAGAAATCGGACAAAAAAGACCTGTCATGGATCGGCTCAGCTACCAGCCTGCTTGCCGTAGCGGCATGCTATGGCACCCTGGCAGCGGTCTCCCTGCTTTCCCTGATCGGCATCAATCTGGAGATTGAAGAAAGTGTGATGGTAAAACTGGTCAGCGGTCTGCTTGTTCTCGCTCTGGCCGGCATGGCCTACTCCTTCAGCAAACACCGCAACCCCGGCCCGCTTATGCTGAGCATCGCTGCCGCAGCCTTGCTGCTCTGGGTATTCTTCGGCACCTACAGCAAGCCCTTGGAAATGCTCGGTTTCGTCCTGCTTATCCTCGCCTCGATATGGGACTTCATGGCCAAAAAGCGCGCCTGTTCATCCACATGTAATCAAGGTTAAACCACCAATAACTCATGCCAGACCCCACGCCAGCACAGTGGTTTCCTTGCTATGCCGCATTCACCACTTACACTGGCATTGTTTTTGTCACTCGTGCGATCACTTTTTCTCATTATACCGGTTACATCCGACAGATGAGCATGGACTGAAAGTTGCCACGATAGCTTAAATCCAAATCCGCTGGATTCAGGTTCAGATATTTTGAGGATAACGAAGTATGAAAATTAATGTTGGAAATATGTCTTTCAGCACCAACGATGAAGAATTGCGCGAACTGTTCTCTGAGTTCGGCACTGTTGCCAGTGCAAAAGTGGTCACGGATAATGCAGCCAATCGCAGCCGCGGCTTTGGATTTGTCGAAATGCCTGATGACAATGAAGGTAATAAAGCCATCAGGTCACTTAACGGCGCTGAATTCGCTGGCCGCAAACTGCGTGTGAACGAGATCAAGTCACCTGAAGAGGCGTGACCCGTGAAGGGCAGGCCTCCGGGATCAGCTCTTGTGTTGCAGCCATAACTCATAAAATAGCACAGTAAAAAACTGCCCCTCGCCTTCCCGGCCAATGTTGATTCAAGATTCAAGATTTGACCCCATGACCCCACTTACATGATCACCTTTCATACTCATTTATGGATTGGAGAATACTCGTCTCACACACGATAGTTGTGGTCAGGTGGACAATCTGTCGATAACCTACATGGGCAAACGAATATTTATTGATGCTACGATTGCCGCCCTTATCCTATCTGATTCAGGATAGGCAGGATGACCGCGGCCACAGGAGAACGATCATGGAAAATGGGCGAGCCTTTACCAGAGTACACGTTCCTATACAGGTCGGCATCATCCAGAATGATATCGAACTCTCTGGTACCATTGCGGATATAAGTATGAATGGCGCCAGCATCCAGTGCGACGACTGGTCATCACTGACTCAGGAGCAAGAGTGTGAACTGAATATTCTGCTGGGTAGTGCCGAGAATCCCCTGTCCATCGTTGCCCATGGCAAGGTGGTGCGAAGTACCGATGATCGCCTGGCAGTCGCCTTTGATACAGTCGATCTGGAAAGCTACCCCTATCTCCGCGATCTTATTCGCTATAATGCCGAGCGGACGGAGCAGGTGGAGGAAGAGTTTACTTCCCACATGGGCATTCGCTAAACATATTATTCCAGTAAAAAGCCTGCTTGCCTGTAGATGCGTCGGGGTCAACTCTTGTGTTGCACCATGACGCATAAAGTTACACAGTAAAAAACTGGCCATCGCCTCTGCAATACCCATGCAAACAACTCAATAACTCATGCCTGACCCTCGCCAAAATGGCTCCCGCCCCTCTTAGAGCAGTTGCCAGGTTGCATATGGATACGCGAGAATCCGCAAATCCCTCGGAGGCCGCGCATGAAATCTCAAAGTCGTCTATTGCTCACATTGGGGTGCATGCTTGTTTTGTTCTTGCCTGGCTGCGTGCTTACCAACCATCCTGTAGGCAAAGCTGCCATCGGCAAGGCCTGCAGCAGTGCAGAGATGGAACGCCTTATCGACCAGCCGGGGCCTATTGAGCTGGAAACCATCAACAGTGCGGACTGGTCCGTTTCGCTTGCCGGTATATTGAACCTGAACAACCCGGCAGCAGTGCAGGCCGGAGTGACTGACAGGGATGAACCTGTTCAGATCTATGCGCACATGCTCAAGCATCCGCAGTACGGCAATTTTCTGGTGGATACCGGCGTCTCGAGCAAGCTGGTCAATGATCCGGGCAAAGAAGGCTTAAACTGGATGATTCAAAAAGCCATGCACATTGAGAAACTGCACATCAACAAAAGCACCGGTGAGATACTGCAAGGCATCAAACTATCCGGCGTATTTTTATCACATCTGCACCTCGATCATATCGCAGGCATGCCCGACATAGCCAACGATGTGCCGCTGTATATCGGCGCATCAGAATCCTCACACACAAGCTTCAAGCATATGTTTGTGCAAGGCGCCACTGACCAACTGTTAAAAGACAAACAGCCGCTACAGGAGTGGTCGTTTCAACCTGATTCACAAAACCGGTTTGAAGGCATCGTAGATGTGTTTGAAGACGGCTCACTGTTTGCTATCAGCGTATCGAGTCACACCGCAGGAAGCACCGCCTTCCTGATCCGCACCACGCGTGGCCCTGTGCTGCTAAGCGGCGACACATGCATTACCCGCTGGGGTTGGGAGCATACGGTCGAGCCCGGGGATTTTACGGAAGACAATGCGCGCAACCTGCAAAACCTGAAGCGCTTAAAAGATCTGGTCGCCAGACATCCTGAGATTGAGGTACGTCTGGGACATCAACCATAACGGCAAACTG
>Ga0210009_1000861_pt1 | contig 29685 bp, 30 predicted proteins | sample CryGeyCG2114_065_FD_185457 | JGI IMG/M metagenome (GOLD analysis project Ga0210009, IMG submission 185457) | Groundwater microbial communities from aquifer - Crystal Geyser CG12_big_fil_rev_8/21/14_0.65 (SPAdes) (version 2) | ecosystem: Environmental > Aquatic > Deep subsurface > Groundwater ...
TTCTCTGTGTTGCTCGTCATTCTGGCGAAATACTTCGCCAAATGACGCTGCCATACTTCACTCCTCACGCCTTGATAAACGCCATTTCTGATAGCTACAGCGGGCTCAGGCGTAGTGTTAACAGGCCGTAAATAAAACAAGGCACAGAGTACCAATGCATGTTTCGAGGACGGACCGGTCTGTATGAGCGATGACGTGGCTGTAATGGTCACCGAGCAAAGGGACCGGGTTGTTCTGGTTGGCCCAATTGCCAACTCTACAAGGAGGATGAGCTCTTGACGTCAACAAAACCGTTTGTGATTTCCAAGCGGGTCTGTCCAAGTTTTTGCCAAACTGACAGTGACGTGTTCCGATAACTACCACTGCTCGAAGGAGCAATACGTCACCCCCCATCCCCTGGAAACAACGCCTCATCCAGCCCCGGAATAATCCGAAGCGCATTCTTGTAGTAGATGTGCCTGAGTACGTCGTCGGGGAGGTCGAGGCCGTAGAGTTTCCACTGCGCGTGGTACTTGCGGTAGTAGTCGAAATACTCGTCGCGCGTTTCAAACGTGCGGAAGTACGGGTGGTACTCGTCGACTGCGTAGGCATCCTTTCCGAATAAGATCCGGTGCTTGTACTTGGTTAAAAACTCGCGGGCCGTGAATGGCTGCCGCCCAAGGTCATAGAGCACGGCGCCCACTTCGGAATAGACATTCGGGTAGCGGTCGAACAATTCGCCGAGCCGGCCAAGATCCGCCGCCATCCATCCCAGGTGGGCATTGATGAAGGTCGTCTCCGGATGGCGCGCGAACACGCGGTGCTGCTCGGCCAGCAGGTCTTCGAACGACGGACCGCCGAGCGGCAGCATCCAGCGCTGCGGACGGAGCTTGAGTTCGAGCCACTTCTCGTTGTGCTCATCCTTTGGAAGCCAGAAACCCATCGGATCTGCCGAATGGATGAGCACCGGAATGCCCAGTTCGCCGGCGAGCGCCCACACCGGATCGAGGCGCGGATCATCGACCGGTACTCGGTTGCCTTCCACATCGACCGTCCGCATCCCAAGACTTTTGTAAATCTTCAAGCCGCGCGCGCCGTGCACCTCCACATCCTCCCGGAGCTGCGCCACTGCCAGGCGCGTCCACTCCTCCGTTCCGAATCCCTCGAAATCCAGATTCGCAAACGTCACCACGCGCGACGGATGCCGCCCCTCCATGTTTTCGATTCCCTGCGCGAGGCGGTCTCCCGACCAGCCCGACAGATTCACGATCACGGCCATATTCATGCCATCCATTTCCTGGATGAGCGTATCGACCTGCCCCGGCCGCATGGTCGATGCCCCGAACCAGTGGCTGTGCACATCCACGAACGGATACTTTGCGGCCGTCACCTCGTGCGCATCCACCTTCAGAAGCGATACGGGGTCGTATTCCTCGACCGTGACATATTCCTTCTCCTGGGCGGTGGCAGGGGGCGTAAAGAGTCCGGCGCAGACCAGGCAGAACACGGCCGGAGAGAGCAGGCGAAAGAGCGGACAGAAGGGCAGTTTCATGGATCGAATGGGCTGGGAGCGTGTTAGTCAGAGGCAAAGTAACAGTCTCCAGCCACCGCCGCCGCATGCAGACCGATATTCCCTTCCGGGTACAGAGCGAATTCGTGCCGACAGGCGATCAGCCGACCGCCATAGCCGAGCTCCTCGAGGGCATCGAGCGCGGCGACCGCGCGCAGACGCTGCTCGGCGCCACCGGTACGGGAAAGACCTTTACGATGTCCCACGTGATCGCGGAGGCCGGCCGGCCGACGCTCGTCATGAGCCACAACAAGACCCTCGCGGCGCAGCTTTTCGCCGAGCTGAAGCACTTCTTCCCGGACAACGCCGTCGAGTTCTTCATCTCCTACTACGACTACTATCAGCCCGAAGCCTACATCGTCCACTCGGATACCTACATCGAGAAGGACATGTCCATCAACGAGCAGATTGACCGGCTGCGGCTGCGCGCGACGAGCGCACTCATTTCCGGGCGGCGCGACGTTATCGTGGTCGCAAGTGTCAGCTGCATTTACGGCCTTGGCTCGCCTGAAGAGTACCGCAAGCAGGTCGTACAGCTCAAAACGGGAGATACGCTCGTGCGCAATGAATTCCTGCGGGGTCTGATTTCCATCCACTATGCCCGCAACGACGTCAACTTCGAGCCGGGTTCGTTTCGGGTACGGGGCGATGTTATCGAGATCTTTCCCGCCTACGCCGAGACCGAAGCTTACCGGATTGAACTCTGGGGTGATGAAATCGAGAAGATCAGCGTGTTCGATCCGCTGACCGGTAAGGAAATCTCATCCGAGCCGTATCTCACCATCTATCCCGCCAAGATCTTCGTGACGCCGAAGGAGCAGGTAGAGAAAGCCGTCGCATCCATCCAGGAAGAACTGAACTGGCGCCTGGCCGTGCTGCGCGAGAACGGCATGATGCTCGAGGCCGCAAGGCTTGAGCAGCGCACCATGTTCGACATCGAGATGCTCAAGGAAGTCGGTTACTGCAGCGGTGTCGAGAACTATTCGAGGCACCTCACCGGGCGGGCACCCGGCGAGCGGCCCTACTGCCTGCTCGATTACTTCCCGGACGACTTCATGATGGTGATCGATGAGAGCCACGTCACCGTTCCCCAGGTGCGCGCCATGTACAACGGCGACCGGGCGCGCAAGCTGAACCTCGTCGAGCACGGGTTCCGGCTGCCGTCGGCGCTCGACAACCGGCCCATGACGTTCGAGGAATTCGAGGACAAGATGACGAATGTGGTTTTCGTGAGCGCGACGCCCGGCGACTACGAGATGGAAGAAACCGGCGGCGTGTTCGTCGAGCAGATCATCCGCCCGACTGGCATTCCCGACCCGACGGTCGAAGTCAGACCCACGAAGAACCAGATCGATGACCTGCTCGAGGAAATCAAGGTCGTCGTCGAGCGCAACGAGCGCGTACTCGTGACCACCCTTACCAAGCGCATGGCCGAAGACCTGTCGAGTTATCTGGATGGATACGGGCTTGCGGTGCGCTACCTCCACTCGGATATCGATTCGCTCGAGCGCGTCGAAATCCTGCGCGGGCTGCGTCTTGGCGAGTTCGATGTGCTCATCGGCGTCAATCTGCTGCGCGAGGGGCTCGATTTGCCGGAAGTATCGCTTGTCGCCATCATGGATGCCGACAAGGAAGGTTTCCTGCGCTCGGACCGATCCCTCATCCAGACGGCCGGCCGCGCCGCGCGCAACATCAACTCGAAAGTCCTCATGTATGCCGATACCGTGACAGGATCCATGCAACGCATGATGGAGGAAACCGAGCGCCGCCGCGAAATCCAGCTCGCCTACAACAAGGAGCACGGCATCACCCCGCGCACGGTCCTCAAATCACGCGACCAGATCATGGCTGGCACCGTGATTGCCGAGGAAAAATACCACGAGGGTGGCCCGGCATCGCGCTACTACGACGGCCCCGACCAGCTCAAAAAAGTCGCTGACCCGGTCATCCAGTACCTCTCGGACGACCAGAAACGCGACCTCAAAAAGCAGCTCACACAGGAAATGATGGATGCGGCGGCCGAGATGGCCTTCGAACGCGCCGCCGAACTGCGCGACACGATAGAGCAGATAGACCGGGAGTTGAAGGGATGAGACGGCCCGCCATGGCCAAGAGGAGAGGGGCCCTACTCTGAATCAGGGTAGTCGAAGACCACAATCGATGTGTCTTTAACGCCATAGACGCGTCCGTCCACAACATCCATTCTGAAAATGCTGGTTGGAAGACGAGCAGACGAAAGATAGCGCCCGGTTTCCAGATCGTAGGTATCTATGACCGTATGGCGATATGGCGTCCGAAAATAGGTATCGATATAAATGAGGCCGCGATCTATTTCCAGGTCGACAACCATGGTATCCCGGTCCGGTGAGCGCATTACAGGCTGACCAGCGGTATTGGTCTCGCGTTTGTTACTCGGGACCGACAACTTGTCAATGGTTTGAATGATCCGCTTCAATTCACCTTCCGGGGAATAATGATACACGAAACTCGCATACTTCATCGCGTAATATAAGTGAGATTCGTCCGTATCGATATGTCCTTGAATGGACAACGGGCCGCCCTGCTCTGATAGTTCGTCACCGTATTCGACCAGCAACGAGTCAGATATGGAGTGCAATCGGAGCGGATTCCATGAAGTCAGTCCAGCAATAATCAGTGCGGTGTCAGATTTTGCAATTCGATACGGGGAGTTCTCTACGTCAAATTGGCTTACATAGACACCGTTGAGCGTGTATTTTAACACTCGTCGTTGGGTCACTATCCATAAACTGCTTTGATCCACGGCAAAGTCCGAAGACCCAGTAAACTCTCCTGGGCCGCGTCCCGGCCCCTTACCAATACTCGACACATACCTTCCATCCAGCTTGAATCGTTTTATTGAATATGTCGAGGGGTCAGATATGAATATTTCATTGCCTTGGACAATGACATCCCGTGGATTTACCAGCATGGAATCGAGACGAAGGATTGTGATCGATTCCTCGGGTACTTCGCGTATGGTTCGCGAGCGCGGTGACGTGATGGTTTCAACGTCACCTGACATACGCCGGTCTTGGCTTGGTATCAGCGGATGGTCGGTCTCTTTTCTGTCGAAGAATAGAAAATACAGAACGATTAAAATCGCAATCGACAGAATTGCGGTCAGTACGTTTTGCCTCACGAGTTTCTATTGGTGAAGGGTGTAATGATCATTCAGGTGAAACTCTGATAACATCTGACCCACCCCTCGACTTCGCCGCACCACACCATGATGCAGATTTGATCTTCAACACCATCACAGCCATTTGCGTCACAGGCCTCTTCGGTACACGTGGGAACACGCGCTTCGACCTGGGTTGGTGTAGCCATACCTATATAAAGCGCTACAAATAGGCAGAGAGTCAAAAACTGGTTCAAGTAGTTCATGCTGTATTCCAACTACGTTCACCTGGTTCAATGGACAGTAGAGAAAAATTGAACAAGGCGCAATCCGGGCGAGGGGGGGCGGGGGGATTCACATAAACTTCGCAGAACGCCAGCGCCCCTTCTGTAATCCAGTATCTGCCGGACGACCAGAAACGCGACCTCAAAAAGCAGCTCACACAGGAAATGATGGATGCGGCGGCCGAGATGGCCTTCGAACGCGCCGCCGAACTGCGCGACACCATCGAGCAGATCCAGAGGGAGTTGGGGGGATAGCAAGGAACCAGTTGTCAACAGGTATATACAGTTGTACGTGTTACGGTCCATTTCTGAGCTCCGAAAGGAGGCGGCCGGTATTGTCAAGAACATGGCCCTGTCTTCTGACCCCGTTGTCATCACACAGCGGGGGCGAGCGGCTGCTGTTATGGTCAGTGCGGCATCCTACGAAAGGTCTCAACGGGAACTGGAAATACTTAAAATCCTGATTCAGGGAGAGAAGGATATTGTCGCAGGGGCCACCCATTCCATGGAAGAGGTTTTCGAAGAGGCGGACCGAATTCTCGACAGTTATCGATGAAGCTCCGGTTTACGACAGGTGCCCATGCACAATTCCACTCTGCGCTCCACCATATTGCACGCGATAAACCGTTGGCCGCTGAGCGAATGCGCAGTCGTACATTGACTGCATTGGACCGTCTCATAATGTACCTGGAATCGGGCAGGGTTTTGAAGGAATTCCCGGATTCGCCATATAGGGAGGTAATCGTGTCGCCATACCGGTTTGTCTACCGCATGGAGAAAAACGTCGTTGCAGTGGTAGGCGTATGGCACTCGGCGCAGTTGCCGGAAGAACCGGGTCAGGAATGAGCGTGATAAACAGGATTCGGGTTTTTTTGCTGGGTTATTTGTTTTGGACGGCGTTGGGCGGTCTGACGGCAGCCGAGGCACAGACCTCACGTGCCGAGTGCAAACCGCTTTCGCTCTACTGCATGGAACTCGTCCCAACGGCCGCGTACGTTGGCGTGAAGGCGAGCCTGGAGCTGGCGCGGCCGGCCTCGGCGTTCGGGGTGGCGGTCTCGCGCGACGGGCATCAGCGCTACGATCTGGTGGCGCACGTGGAGGGGCTGCCGGCCGCGCCACAAGGGAGTGTCTACATCGCCTGGGTCATGCCGCTGGACCTTGATCCGGTGGTGCATCTGGGCCGGATTGACAATGGCGCGACCAACCTTGGCGAGGTGGCCTTCAACAAATTCATGGTGCTCGTAAGCCTCGAGGACAGCCCATTGGCGACAGAGCGCAAAGGGCCCCTGGTGCTGCGCGGCCGCTCGCCGTCGAGTCGCCTGGAGCCACACGACTTGTTCCAGGTGTCGGCCTTCGCCGATCCGCAGCAGGGTGGGGGACGCGCACATGGGGCTCCGGGTCAAAATGGGCACGATCACGCGGGAGGTGACGGCGCCGATGCAGCGTGGCCCATGCCCGCCATGCATCCGGGCGTCAGGAAGTCCCGTGCCATGCACACGCTCGTGCCCGACGTGGCGCCGTGGATTCCGGAAACCGAACTGGCGCCACAGGGGAACGTTGCTGCGCTTCCGGAGGCCCGCCCGCGCGAGACGCTGTACCTGAACGATGGCGATACGCTCACGCTCCACGCCTACCCCGTCCGGAAGCGCGTGGGGGGCCGGGCCTGGGCCATGTTGGGATACAACGGACAGATCCCCGGCCCCCTCCTCCACGTTGAAAAAAATGTAACAATAAAAGTTACATTTAAAAACGATGCCCCGTTCGCTAGTTCCATCCACTGGCACGGTCTGCGGCACGATAACAGGTTCGATGGCGTGCCGGGACTGACGCAGGATCCGGTTCCGCCCGGCGGTACGTTCGAGTACGAGGTCCATTTTCCGGATGCCGGGCTCTACTGGTATCATCCGCATCACCGCGAGGAGGTGCAGCAGGATCTGGGACTCTACGGCAACATGATTGTCCGCCCGCCGGCGTTCGAAGCGCTCCCCTTCGTATCTACGGAAGAAATCCTGGTGCTCGATGATCTGACCGTGGCGCCAACGGGAAATGTGCCCTACGGAAGCGATGCAACCAATTACATGCTCATGGGGCGATTCGGAAACGTGCCGCTCATAAATGGCGAGGAGCGGGTCGAGTTGCATGTGGCGCGCTTCGATACGCTGCGGCTCTTCGTGACGAACGTATCGAATACAAGGACCTGGAACATGAGTGTCGAGGGGCACGCGTTGCAGGTCATGGGATCGGATCTGGGGCTGTACTCCGATCCGGTGTGGGAAGAAAGTATGGCGATTGCGCCGGCCGAGCGCTACACGGCAGATCTGGTTTTTCCACGTGCTGGACGCTACGCAATCACGAACCGCGTGCAGTCGCTGGATCACACGGCGGGCGTGTTTTTTCCGGAGATCGATACGCTGGGCTGGATAGTCGTCGATTCGGCCGAAGTCAACCGCTGGGCATCGAAAGGGCCGACTCCCCGCCCGCGAATGGATCCGATGGTCGAGTACACGCGCTTTCGTCGGGCCCTCGCTCGCACGGCTTCGCTCGGGCCCGACAGCCTGTACGTACCCGATCGTGAAATTGAACTGTTCATTCGCGCGGACTCGGTGCCGCCGCTCGTGAACTGGCTGCTGAACGCCGACCAGTCGTGGTTCCAGCCCGTCGAATGGACAGGTACCATGCCCATGATGAACTGGAGCGCCACGGGCCGCCAGGTGGACTGGGTCATCCGCGAGCCAACGACCGGGCGCGAGAATATGGACATCGACTGGACGTTTGAGCGTGGAACAACCGAAATAATCCGGATAGTAAACCGGCGCGACAGCCCGCACGCCATGCAGCATCCCATTCACTTGCACGGCCAGCGCTTCCTCGTGCTGTCCTACAACGGCCGCCCGGTCCAGCATCAGGTATGGAAAGACACCGTCCTCATTCCGGCCGGCATGACCGCCGACATCGCCGTCGAATTCACCAACCCCGGAAAGTGGATGCTCCACTGCCACATTGCCGAACACCTCGAGGGCGGCATGAAGATGGCGTTTGAGGTGGAGTAGCATCCGTCGTGTTGGTAACGCGCCGGTAGGTATCGGTGAGACGGACGTAGCAGTCGAGGAATTGCTTGCTGATGTCGACGGCAAGAACAAGATGGCCTTGAGCATTGACGCCGGGCCGCATAATATCGATCTTCATGACGGGGCTGAGTGTACTCTTGAATGTGGTTGGACTCACAGAGCCGGGAGTACCTTCGGATCATTGAGGGTGGGCGAGGAGCTCGCCACAAATTGCCGAACCGTCATACAGATCTATCGACCTTGGAAACCAAGAATGCGCACTGACGTTATGACGTCATAACAACAAGGTGCTTAGTTATGGCTGCCAAGACAAAGCGATCAACCATTTATCTGGAACCCAACCTTCACAAAGCACTCCGCCTGAAGGCGGCAGAGCTCGAGGCTTCCATGTCCGACATCGTAAACGATGCTCTACGTATCGTATTTGAGGAGGACGCCGAAGACCTGATGGACATCAAAATGCGCCAGGCTGAAAAGTCCGTTTCCTTCGATGATTTCGTGACTGAGCTGAAGGCAAGTGGCCAGTTATAGGATCGAAATCAAGCGCAGCGCGCAGAAGGAGATCACAGCTGTCGGCACTAAAAAAGACCGACAGCGCATTGTCCAGCGCATTCAAGAACTTGCTTCGGACCCAAGGCCCCCGGGAGTGGAGAAACTATCGGGCAGTCCGTATTACCGGGTGAGACAAGGGGTCTACCGAATCGTGTATGAGATTCAGAATGATGTACTGATCATTCACATCCTCAAGGTTGGTCACAGGAAGGACATTTACAGATAGATCTGTATAACACGCTTATGGCCTTGAAAGTCAAGTTGGACACAGAAATTCTGTGGTCGGGCTGACCTCCCGTCCGGAATCTTGATTGCCTCGGCCGTTCTCAGCGCCACGTCTGCGGGAGTATTCTGATCCCTGGATTTGCAACCTGCCTTGGACCGCTCCGCGGTCCACACCCTACACGCTTTGAGGGTCGTCACGGCGGCCGGTATCCGGCGGCCGTGGCGTCGACTCGTTGCGACGCGCCCCCGAATTATTCCCGTTCCCGCCAGAACCCGCTCAAAGGGTTGGCCCGACACGTGGTCGTCCCGTTAACAGGCCCTGAGGGATCGGCGCCGGCGTCCAATCAAAGCGATGCGGTCGGGGTGAGCCCATGTTCGTGCACCGAAGCAGGCGGAGAATTGGGACTCTTGGGTCCAGTGACTGGCCGCGCTGCCAGCGGAGTCAACCCGCGAGGCCGCAGTTATACATTGCGCTCGCCAGCGCCGTCCCCTATCCGGTGGTGAAGAGACGGACCTCGTCGAAAGCTTCCTCCCGCCGCATCATGAAGTTATCGGCCCGGCCCGTGTTTGGCTTCCAGGCGGGCCACGCAGCGCTTGGCTCGCTCGCTTTCGCGCAGGAAAAGGACTGCTGCCTCTGAGAAAGCCCACTTCAGGTGCCGATTTCCCATCCTTCCACCCTGCACGCGAGGAAAACGTTAGATGTCTTCGATTTCGTAGAGGAGCGTCATCGCCAGGATCTGTCCGATGCCCGGAACGGTTCGGAGTCGGTGGAACGTCTGCACATCGTGCACTGTCGTCTGCTGGACGAGGTAGGCCTCCAGGCCCTTGATCGCTCGTTCGAGGTAGTCTATGGCGCAGATATCCACTTCGACGTTATGGTGGACGACCCGGTAGGCCAGTTTCTTCCCGAAGGCAGGAACGTTGTACTGGTGGCGCGTCAGCTGAACGTGTCCGAGCAGTTCTGCCCGCATGCGGACCAGACGAGACCGGCGCCTGAGCAGGTCCCGTGTAGCCCGCAACTGAGACGGATACGCATAGGCCTCGGGTAACATGCCCCCTCGCAGGAGCATCGCGATCTTCTCAGCGTCAGGGCGGTCATTCTTCGTCTTGCCGCCGTGAATGACCTTCATGTAAAGGGCGTGACCGAGGACGAACTCGATTTCTTCGGCTCGGCACAGGTCCGCCAACCAGTACCAGCAAAATACGCACTCACAGGCGACGACGAGGCTGGCGCGTATATTCTTGTGAAGCTGGACGTATTCGGCTTTGTCTTGCACGCAGATGTACATCGTCTTGGTGTGCAGGTCGATGCCACAGAAGTACTGATACTGCTCCTGTGGTTGATAGAATCTCATGGGCAGGAGGTGGCCATGAACAATATCAACCGGTTGTAGCGGACGGTCCGCTGCGCGGCCCGCCGCTGAACCGGAGCGTTATCGAGAAAACACATATCATTGTGTCATGAACAGGCCATAGTTCATTCTGACCCCAAAGGGCTGGGCGGGACTCCTGTTTTCACCGGGACTCGCGTGCCTGTCGGCTCATTGGTCGCTCACCTTCGTGATGGAATCAGCCTCACGGAGTTTCTGGAAGCAACAGACCCAGAAAAACGCACATCATGGCTATAAACCGAATCTGGCACGGCTGGACGAGCCCGGAGAACGCAGACACCTACAGCGAATTGCTTCACACCCACATATTCCCGGGTATCGAGGCCAAAAATATCCCCGGATACCGCGGCATAACCCTGCTGCGCCAGGATCATCGCGACGAGGTCGAATTCATAACGATCATGAGATTCAACTCGATCGAGGATGTCATCGCGTTTCAGGGAGAGGACTATGAGCGCGCGTACGTGCCGGCAGCGGCGCAGCTGGTGCTCACGCGGTGGGATGCGAGGGCTGCGCACTACGAAATCGTAGAGGAGCGTACATACGTGTGATCTGCTGGCATTCCACGCCCCGGAAGCGTTTATTTGCAGTAGTGCCCGGACGGAAACCACCTGTAACAGAACCCCACCCTGACAACCATGTACCGATTTCCACGTGTTCTCCATGCCGCCCTGCTGGGTGTGCTCGTCGTATTTGTATCCGCCATGCTGCCGGCCAGCGCGCACGCGCAGCGCTCCGCTTCCGTTCAGCGGTTTGTTTCGGTAGATGCGCCGACCTTCGCCATAACGAACGTCACGGTGATCGACGGGACGGGCTCGGCGCCCGCGCGCGGCGTGACGGTCGTGGTGCAGGACGGTAAAATCACAGCCATCGGCCCGGACGTCTCCGTTCCCGCGGGCGCCGAGCGCATTGACGGATCCGGCAAAACGCTCCTACCGGGCCTCGTCGGGCTCCACAACCACACGTTCTACACGACCTCCCAGCGCCGTATCCAACTGGATTTCACAGCGCCGCTGTTGTACCTCGCGTCGGGCGTAACGACCATCCGGACGACCGGCAGTTACGCGCCCTATTCCGAACTCGAGCTCAAACGAGCCATCGAGAACGGGGAGCGCGTGGGACCGCGCATGTTCGTGACCGGACCGTATGTGACGGGCGGCGAAGGGTACACCTACATGACGCGCCTTGGAGAGCCGGAAGATGCCCGCCGCGTGACGCGCTACTGGGCGGAGGAGGGTGTGGACTGGTTCAAAGCCTATACGCTGATTTCGCGCGAGGAGCTGGCGGCCGTCATTGACGAAGCCCACAGGCACGGCGTGAAGGTGACCGGCCATCTCTGCTCGGTGAGCTTCCGGGAAGCCGTGAAGCTGGGTATTGACAACCTTGAGCACGGGTTTTTCACGAACACCGATTATGCCGAGGGGAAAGTCCCTGATGGCTGTCCGTCGGATTTCCGGGAGCAGCTCGTGGCCATGGACATGGAGAGCGAGGAGGTGCAGGAGACGTTTCGTACCATGATAAATGCGGGCGTCGGCATGACGTCGACCCTCGCGGTCTATGAGATGTACGTGCCGAACCGTCCGCCCCTCGAGGATCGGGTTCTGGCCGCCATGTCGCCCGAGACGCAGAAAGAATACCTGAGGACGCGCTCGGATATCGCCGAGCAGAACTCGGCCGTGTGGCCCGAACTCTACCAGCGGGCGCTGGCCTACGAGAAGGCTTTCGTGGAGGCTGGCGGGCTGCTGGCATCGGGCGTGGATCCGACGGGCTACGGCGGGGCGCTGCCCGGCTACGGGGATCAGCGTAATTTCGAGTTGCTGCACGAAGCGGGGTTCACAACCCCGGAGGTAGTGCAGATCATGTCACTCAACGGCGCCCGGATCCTTGGAATTGACGACGAGACAGGATCGGTCCAAGTGGGAAAAACGGCCGATCTGGTACTCGTCGACGGGGATCTGACGGCGAGGCCCGCATCCATCCGGAATGTGGAAACGGTATTCCGGAGCGGCACAGGGTTCGACTCGCGCCTCCTGATCGAGGCGGTCGAAGGACAGGTTGGCGTGCGCTGAGGGCGTCAGGCGCCGCGCCGGGCCCGGCATGTGCTGAGCGTCACAGCATGCCCAGAATGCCGGTCCGGATCATGGCTACCGCGATCGCGGCCAGGAACAGGCTGGCCACTTTGGCGACCGCTTTGGCCGTGTTGCTGCCGAGTTTCCTGATCAGTGCCGGACCGTACCAGTAACCGATAGCTACCAGGGCGAGGTTCAAGAGGAGTGAGCTGAGGGCCGGCATGTAGCCAAAGCTGGACTGGTTCACGAGGATGGTCGTGATCGCGGCCGGGCCGATGGTGAGCGGGATACCGATAGGCACAATCCCCAGATCGGAATCGTTGTCGGGATTTGACAGGTCATCCTTGTCTTCCGACGGGGCGCGTCGCTTGTAGTCACCAAATATGAGGTCGGTAATGGAGAGGACCAACAGTATGATGCCACCGCCTACGCGAAGGTCATTCACCGTGATACCCAGTGTGCTGAAGATCACGTCGCCAGCAAAAAGGATGACGGCCGAAACGCCAAACGCGGTTGTGAGCGCCTGGATGATTAACTTGCGGCGGGATTTTTCGCTCAATCCGTCCGTCAAGCCAATGAACAGCGGCAGCACGCCGGGCAGGTTCATGGCCACAAACAGAGGCAGAAATGATTCAATATAGGGTGTCACGTTGGGCAGGATTGATGTCGTGGGTGCGCCGTCTGGCGCTGGCAGCGCTCGTCGTCGCACTCTCCGCCTGCGACGACGGCTCTGAAGTTACCATAGATGAGGGGGAAGTGCTTCCCTATGAACAGATCGGATTTGGACAACGTGCCCAGAGTCATGAACCGATCGAGGAGTTGGCGCGCGACGAATCGGAATGGAACGCGCTCGCGAAGCGCGTCAGGCCGCTTGAGCCCTTCAAGACGGTCAATTTCAGCCAGGAGATGGTGGCGCTCATTGCCGTGCCGACTGAAAGCGGGGGGTACGCCATTGAAGTCGACCAGGCCGAGGTCGTGCGCGATACCGTCGTGATTTCCTACGTCGTGTATACCCCCGGGTCCGATTGCATCAGTACCATGGGGCTGGCCCAGCCTTTCCAGGCTGTCTCGTTGAAGCAGGCACCGGGCATCGTACGGTTTGAGAGGCGGAATGAGCGCTATTCCTGCGACATGTAGCCTGGACGGCGAGGCTCAGACCGCTTCGGCCAGCGCCGGATCGTCCACCGTGTCATCCGACTCGACGAGGCCATCGCGCAGGCGGACAATGCGGCGTGCGTGGCGGGCAATTTCTTCTTCGTGCGTTACGACGAGCAGCGTGTTGCCGCGCTTGTGCAGCTCTTCGAAGAGGTGCATGATTTCAACACCGGTTTTGGTGTCGAGATTACCTGTCGGCTCATCGGCCAGCAGGATGGCCGGATTGTTGACAAGTGCGCGCGCCACGGCCACTCGCTGGCGCTGACCACCCGAGAGTTCGTTGGGCTTATGATCCATGCGGTCACCCAGGCCCACGTTCCGTAGTGCCTGGGCCGCCATTTCCCGGCGCTCGGAACGGCGGATTCCGGAATAGATCAGAGGCAACTCCACATTCTGGAGGCAATTGACCCGGGGAAGCAGGTTGAAGGTCTGAAAAACGAAGCCGATTTCCCGATTACGGGCAGCGGCCAGTTCGTCGTCGTCCATGCTTCCCACATCTGCTCCGTTCAGGATGTAATGCCCGCTCGTTGGCACATCCAGACAACCAATGATGTTCATCATGGTCGACTTTCCGGAGCCGGAAGGACCCATGATGGCAACGTACTCATTCGGAAATACGTTCAGATCCACGCCGTCAAGCGCACGTACTTCCTGAGCGCCCATCATGTAAATTTTGCGCACGTCCTCGAGCGTGATTACGGGATCCATGGGGGCCTCGTGTAGATGAATGTCAGTTTGATGTAAGGACAACCGGACGGCTGCCATCGCCGGACCGTACTTCAACGGGATCGTCCGGGCGCAGCGTGCGCGATACGGCCCTGTAGGGACCTGTGATTACTTTCTGGCCCGCCGAGAGGCCTCTGGTAACCACGATGTGGGTATCGTCTGAAATACCGGTTTCCACTTCGACCATCTCGGCTTTCCCATCCACCATCACAAAAACCACGCGTCGGAGGTCTTCTTCGGTCGGACCTGTTGAACCGGCCGGTGACTCGTCGTCACCATCGGCGCGTTCTTTCTCACGTGCAATGGCCGCAAAATCCCTGACCGTAACAGCCTGGATGGGAACGGCGACAGCGCCTTCGACTGTCTCGGTGAAGATGTCGACCGTACCACTCATGCCGGGGCGGAAATTCGGGTCGTTGCTGGACGCAAGGGTTTCTCCTCCTGCCGATGAGCCACTGTTTGAGAGTAGCCCGTAGACGGTGTTGTGCGCATCCAGAATCCTGATCTTGACCGGGAAGTTGGTGATCTGCTCCTGTGTGCCCTGACCCTGCGTGCGGGCCGAGTTGGCAATTTCCGTTACAATGCCCCGGAATGAGCGGTTCTGGTAGGCATCGATTTCGACGGCGGCCGTGTCGCCGAGCAACACGTTCACGACATCGTTCTCATTGACGTCCACCTCCAGTTCCATCTGGTCAAGGCGGGCCACGCGCATCATTTCCGTGCCTGTCATTTGCGTCGTGCCGACAACGCGCTCACCCAGCTCCACGTTGAGGATGGAAATCGTGCCCTCAATGGGGGCGTGAATGATGGTTTTGGAAAGATTTTCCCTGGATTCCGAGAGGCGTGCCTCGTTGATCTGGACGCTGTACAGGGCGGCCTCGAAGTTGGCTTCGGCGGTGCGGAATCTGTTCTCGGCCGCATCGAAGTCAGACTTGGAGATGGCTCCTGCGTTGTAGAGCTCTTTCTGCCGATTGTATTCGAGTTCCGCATTCAGCACGTCAGCACGCCGGGCGGCCTGATTGGCCTTGGCCTGCAGAACGGAGGCCTCCGACTGCGCTACCTGTGCCTGATAGAAATCAGGTTTGATCCGGACCAGGAGGTCGCCCTTGCGCACGAAATCCCCCTCCTTGATGGGAAGTTCGATGATTTCGCCCGATACATCCGGACTGATCTTGACCTCCGTTTCGGGTTGGATTTTACCGGATGCCGTGACGACCTGCGTTATGGTGCGCACTTCGGCATCGTCCGTCTCCACGACCGTGGTCCGCTCACCGCTCCCGAACATCCCTGTCATTTTGCCGACGACACCTACGGTCACAACAATGACAATGAGTACGATCAGCAGTGTCACCAGTCGGCGGGTTGGACTTTTCCTGGAAGGCATGGGGTTGCTACTGTTGACGTGAAAAAAAGGATTACTCGAAGAGTGCCCGCTCGGGATTGAGTGTGCCCTGGTAGTAGGCCAGCACGCGCTCCTGGAAGTGGAATTCAAACACGGCCTGGGCCCGCTGCGACGCCGCCTGCGTGAACGCAGCTTGCGCCTGCGTCAGCTCAACCAGTGTGGCATCGGCAAGGTTGTAGCGCTCCTGCACAATTTGCAGTGCCTGTTCGGCCGAGCGGAGTTGTTTGGCCGTGACATCAAGGCGCTTGGTGGCCGTCAGGTAATCCTGGTAGGACTGGCGTACTTCAAGCGCCACGTTCTGCTGGGCGTTCTCCAGATCGAGCTGAGCGTTTCGGAACTGCACTTGGCTGCGTTCAATGTTGGTCCGGGTGTTGAGGCGATTGAAGAGCGGAATGCTCAGCGACAGTCCAATGCGCTCACTCCGGTTGAGATCAAGCTGGTCACCGAACGAGAAAATTTCCCTCCGGGCCGAAGACCAACTCGTGCTGACGCTGCCGCTGGCCGAGAGGGTGGGATACCGACTCGACTTGGCAACACGTACGCTCTGGGCGGCCGACTCGATGCTCATTTCCTGTGAGCGCAGGTCAGGCCGCAGCTCGAATGCCGTGCGCAGCATGGTCTCGGCTTCGTAGAGGCGGGGCGTTGTATCCACATCATCGGCACGGGGGGCCTCGAAGGTGTATTCGCCAAGCGGATCGAGCTGCAGGACGCGAATGAGGCGGGTCTTGTTGAGTTCGAACGTGTTCTCAGCAGTCAGTAGCTGCGCCTCGCTGCTGGCGAGCGTGGCCTCCTGTTGGTAAAGATCAGAGACAGGACGTGTGCCCACGTTCACGAATTCCCGGATCTGTTCCAGCGACTCGCGCTGCGCATCCATATCATCCTGACGGATCCGGATATTCTCCTCGGCCAGAATGACATTCAGGTACGCCTGGATGACGTCGAAAACAACAGTCTGTTTCGTGCGCTCAAAGCTGTACTCCTGTCCTTCGAGCGCGGCTTCGGCCGCTCTCAGGCTCGCAACGTCCGAGAAGCCGTTGAACAGGTTCAGGCCGCTGCTTGCGCTCATGTTGAAGCCGTCGGTCCGGGTCGTTCGCTGCTCAAAGGTCGTGTTGTCAATAAAGAGGCCGTAGTTGCGGTTCAGGCCCGAGTTCAGGTTGACATTCGGAAGGAAATCCGCTTTCTCGCTCGTAACGGTCAGCCCCTGGAGTTCCAGGTTGTTCTGTGCACGCCGAACGGCCACGTTGCGCTCGAGAGCGATATCAACGGCCTCATTGAACGTGATTACACGCTGCTGGGCGTGCAACGGCGCGGGGAGTAGCGCCAAAACGCCCAGGATGAGGGCCAGGCCTCCGAAGAGGATTGAAGATCGATTCATGGTATTGGACAGGAGGTTTTGATCGTCGGATGTATATTCCACAGCTTGGACGTGTGGCCATCGGGAACGATTCCAGTGTGCCACTACGGAGGGCATATCCCGTGGTTGCAGTCGGGTTCGCCAGCGGTTGGCCTTCTCATAATATTGGTATTGTTGCCATCGACATTTCCTACCCTGTTCTGGTCCTTGTAAGCGGTGTTGTTTGCCTGGGGGCCATGCTTCAAGGCTCCATCGGATTCGGCCTGGGGACGTTTTCGGTTCCGATCCTGCTTCTGCTTGAGCCCCTGTTCGTGCCGGGACCCATGCTGCTGGTCGCATTTTTCCTGACACTCATGCTGCTCCGGCGCGAGCGGGCATCGGTTGCCTTCAGGGAGGTTTCCTGGGGTATCGCGGGCCGCGCATTGGGGAGCGCCGTGGTAGGGGTCGTGTTCCTGTACATGGCATCCGAATGGATGCCACCGCTCGTGGCTGTGCTCGTGCTCGTAGCCCTCGGAATCATGGCGTCAGGATGGAAACTGCCTATAACGCGTGTCTCACTGCTCGGCGTCGGGTTCATGTCAGGGGTACTTGGCACGGCTGCCTCGATCGGCGGGCCGCCGCTGGCCATGCTGTACATGCATTCCAAGGGAGGTCGCGTGCGAGGCACACTTTCCGGTATTTTCGTAGCGGGGACGCTGTTCTCCGTGGCGGCACTTGTCGTCTCCGGAAAATTCGGCCTGCGCGAAGTCTACCTGACCGGACTGCTCATGCCGGGTGTTCTGCTTGGTTTCCTGTTGTCACGACGCACGGCCCGGATTGCCGACAACGGGTATCTTCGGCCTGCTATCATTGTGGTGTCAGCACTGGCTGCCGTGCTGTCGCTGATCCGGTATCTGTGATCGGCCAACCCGCGTCACGCGCTGGGTGTGTACCGTTTTTGGAACCGGACAAGGCCTATCCTTGGCTGATGTCGTAGTCCTTGAAGGGTTCCGGCCCATCCTGTGTATCGAAATGGAGAAACGGAGCGCCGTTGGAGCGACACGTTGGCCATTTACATCGTGGTGGATTTCGTACTCCCAGACGTTTCCTTCTTCGAGTTTCAGGAAGTCACGGAACGCAGGGGCGGGAATGGACTGACCAGACACCGTTCCGACCAGCAGGACCGATGCCAGAACGAGGGGCGGTTGTGCGCAAAGCGTATGTGTCGGCATGAAAAATGCCTGTACGCCTGTCGGCTCGCAGGACTGTTTTTTTTGCGGAGGGGGAGGGATTCGAACCCTCGATACCCGTGAAGGTATGCCGGTTTTCAAGACCGGTGCATTCAACCGCTCTGCCACCCCTCCTGATTGGCGCTCTTGGACGGAACGCAGCGAGCCGGGTTCCCTTTTTGCGATCAGGGCAACTCTGCAACGCGTTGGAGATTTTCCTTGGTCCCCGAGAGAATGAGGGTGTGCGAATCGAGCAGGGTCTGATGCGGGTCCGGGACCACATGCATGACATCGGAAATCACATCGTGTACGGCCACGACCGAAACGCGGAAACGGGTCCGGAGCGAAAGCTCGGCCAGGGTTTTGCCCTCCCATTGCGACGGGACGGCCATTTCCTGCAGACTCACACCGGAGCCCAGGCTTACGTAATTGAGCAGGGAATCACTCTTTTCTATACGCATGGCCAGGTTCTTGGCCGTCTCTTCTTCCGGAAAGATGGGCTCGACGTGCGGGAAGTGCGAAACAATGCGTTTGTGGCTGCGCGATACCACCTTGACGTAGATGCGCGTCACGCCGAGGTCTGAGAAGGCGAGGGCGGCCAGCACACTGGCGCTGATGTCATCTCCCGTCGAAATGATGGCTCCTGTAGCCCCCTCGGCGCCAATGGCCTGGAGTGTATCGGTGCGCGTGCCGTCGCCCGTGACGGCACGCGTGACGCCGTCCGAGATATCCTGAACGAGTTTCTCGTCGATGTCGACGGCAATGACGTCGTGTCCGTCCTCGTACATTTTGCGGGCAATGGTCGAACCGAATCCGCCCAGTCCCACGACGATGAATCTGCCTTTTTCAGCCAATGCCTACGTCCTCATAACTGTTTTTGAAGCGGACGGATTTCGTTTTGCCGGACTGCACGAATCCGAGCGCGACGGTGATGGGTCCCACACGACCTACAAACATAAGAAAAATGGTTACGATGCGACCGGCGGGCGACAGATCGGCCGTGACGCCCATGGAGAGGCCCACGGTGTTCAGCGCACTGACCGCCTCGAACATGAATGGGAGGAAGCTGGAATTGTCGGTCTGGCCGACCCATCCCATCTCCGTGGAAGTGAACAGGAAAATACCCGTCGTAACGATCCCGAAGAAAATCACGAAGAGGCCCATGGATCTCGAAATGGTCTCCTCCGGGACGGTCCGGTGGCGGATGGATACATGCGCCTGGCCGCGGATGCGTGACCAGGCCACCAGACCAATGAGTGCGGCCGTTGTCGTTTTCAGTCCGCCAGCGGTGGAGCCCGGCGATCCACCGATGGACATCAGGATGATGGTCAGGAAATCGGTGTTGTTGCCGGCTGTATTGTAGTCGATGGTATTGAAGCCGGCGGTGCGGGCGGTGACGCTCATGAAGAAGCCATTCACGACACGATCGAGCCAAGTCATGTTGGATAGGGAGACGTTCCACTCGAACATCGTGAAAAGGATGGTACCACCCACGACAAGTATGGCCGACGTGAAGAGCACCAGCTGCGTATGTGTCGACCACCGGAATGGCCGTGCAGCGCGTCGCGCCCGGTATCCACGCCCAATCTCCGCCAGCACCACAAAACCGACACCTCCCGTGATGATGAGGATAGATACGACGGTCAGGATTCCAGTGTGTGCGGAAAAGCCCATCAGGGAGTCACTGAAAATGGAAAAGCCTGCATTGCAGAAGGCACTAACCGAGTGGAAAACGGCGGGCCAGATGGCACCGGTCCAGCCGAATTCCGGCACCCACAACGCCCACAGTAGCACGGCCCCGACAAGTTCCAGTGCAATGGTTGCCGCGACCACCACGCGCACGAGACGGCGGTAATCCACGTGTGTCGATGCATTGGCCGTATCGCGGGCCAAATCTTCCACCGAAAGCGAGAGTCGGGCTCCGATGGTGGACATGACCGCCGTGGCGAGTGTTACAATGCCAATACCACCCAGCTGGATGAGTACAAGGAGGTAGACCTGTCCGGCCGTCGTGAAATAGGTAGCCGTATCGACCACGATCAGTCCGGTCACGCAGACGGCACTGGTAGCGGTGAAGAACGCATCGAGCCAGGAAAGCCCATGCCCGGTATACAGACCGGGTAACACCATGAGACCGAGTGTGCCCACGACGATAAGACCGGCGAAGGACATCGTAACGAGGGCAAACGGGGATTTCATGTCATGAGAAAGTTTTCGAGCAGTCGGGCGCCGTGTTCGGCACTCTTCTCCGGATGGAACTGTACGGCGTAGAAGTTATCCCGCGCAAGGCTGGAGGAAAATCGACAGCCATAATCCGTCACCGCGCAGGTGTCTCTGCCCGGCTCGGCATAAAAACTGTGCACAAAATAGAAGTGAGCCTGCTGGGGTATGCCCTGGAAGAGGCTCCTGCCTGAACCTGTGTCAGCGCCAGCGTCCACAGAGCCGTATTCCACGGTATTCCAGCCGATTTGCGGCACCTTGAGGCGCGGCGCCGGGCCGGGGGAGGCATTCGACCCGGTGTCGGAGCCAGCATCGGAGCTGGCCTGGGACCTGGTCTCAGAGCTGGTCGATCCAAACTTCAGTACCCGGTGTGGAAAAATGCCGAGGCACTCCGTGTCGTTCTCTTCCGACCAGTCGCAGAGCAGTTGCAGTCCGAGGCAGATTCCCAATACAGGCTGTGTGAGTGAACGGATGACATCGTCGAGCCGGCGTTCTCGCAGGTAGGCCATCGCGGACGATGCCTCACCCACGCCCGGAAAAATCACGTGGCTGGCCGCGCGCAGCGCGGCCGGATCATCGGTGAGGATGGACTCGACGCCGAGCCGCTGCAGGGCAAACGCGACCGAGCGCACATTGCCGGCATTGTAGCGGAGAATGGCAACCGCCATCAGAGTGCTCCCTTGGTGGATGGAAGCGCCTCGCTTCCGGTCGAAGAAATGGCCTGCCCAAGGGCACGGGCAAACCCCTTGAACACCGATTCAATGGTATGATGGTCGTTCTCACCCCCGGCCTCGACGTTCAGGTTCATGGCGGCGGCATCGGTGAGCGATTTGAAAAAGTGTGAGAACATCTCTGTCGGGACGTCGCCCACGCGCTCGCGCGTGAACGTGACCTTCCACACCAGCCAGCTCCGGCCCGAGAGGTCGAGTGCGACGCGGGCCAGGGCATCGTCCATGGGAACGGTAAATCCGAACCGGGTAATACCGCGCTTGTCGCCCAGCGCACGCGAGAGCGCCTGGCCAAGCGTGATGGCGGTGTCCTCGATCGTATGATGCTCATCGATATGCAGATCACCGTTGGCCCGCACGGTCAGGTCCATGCCGCTGTGGCGAGCAATCTGATCGAGCATGTGGTCCAGGAACCCAAGTCCCGTGTGGATGTCGGCGCGGCCCTGGCCGTCCAGGTCGATATGTACGGTGATATCGGTTTCTGAGGTCGTCCGCCGCACAAAACCGGTCCGGGGCGCTGTCGCTACGTCTCCGGCACTGCCTGTCTCCCGGCCCGCTGAAAGCGCTGCCCGGCGCACGGCGGCCGCCCGCGCATGCCCCTCGAGGTCTTCGGCCCGGGCCATGGTTTCGACGTGGGGGGCGAGCGCAGCGAGCCCCCGAGGCGTGGCCTGCTGAAAGGTAACCGTCCGCTGGAATGCTTCGAGGGTGACACCTGAAAACGCCCGGGCCGCACCGCCCGTAGGCAGCGTGTGGTTCGTGCCCGAGGCATAGTCCCCCAGTGACTCGGGTGTCCATTCGCCGACAAAGACGCTGCCCGCTGTATCTATCTGTGCAGCAACAGCTTCCGATGCGCGCATCATCACGATCAGGTGTTCCGGAGCGTAGGCCTCCGAGAGCGCTACCGCCTCATCGATCGTGTCGACAAGCACGATCGCCGAATGCGCGAGCGCCTCGCGCGCGACATCCGCACGCGGCAGGTCCCGGAGCTGACGCTCGACTTCGGATGGCAGCGCTTCAACCAGCTTGCTGCTCGTTGTGACCACGAATACGTGGCTGTCCACGCCGTGCTCGGCCTGGGCGAGCATATCGGCCGCGACGAATGCCGCGGGGGCCGTATCATCGGCCAGAATGGCGACTTCGGTCGGCCCGGCGGGCATGTCAATGGCCACACCTTCGGCAGCCACCAGCTGTTTGGCGGCGGTCACGAACCGGTTTCCGGGACCGAAGATCTTGTCCACTTTCGGGACGGTTTCCGTGCCGAAGGCAAGCGCCGCAATGGCCTGTGCGCCGCCGGCCGCGACAATCCGCGTCACGCCCGCCACCCGCGCCGCGTGCAGCATGACGGGATGAATACCCCCGTCCGCGGCCGGCGGCGTAGCCAGCACGATGTCCTGGCACCCCGCAATGCGCGCCGGAATGCCCAGCATCAGGATGGTCGAAAAGAGCGGCGCACTGCCGCCCGGTATGTAGATGCCCACGCGCTCAACGGGCACATTCCGGCGCCAGACGCGCACGCCCGGCATGGTTTCCATGTCGACACGCGCCGCGCCCTGTGCCCGGTGAAAGGCCTCCACATTCCGCGCCGCCACATCAATGGCTTCAAGCAGCGAGTCGGGCAGTTCCCGCACGGCGGCATCGGTCGCCTGCCTCATGTCGTCGCCGTCCAGGACCAGCGCCGCCATTTCAACTCCGTCCAGGCGGTGCGTCCATTCGCGGAGCGCCGCATCTCCCCGGGACCGGATGTCCTCCAAAATGGGGCGGACCGTCTCGAGAGCTTCGGACAGGTCGCCGCCCGGGCGGGCAATGAGTCCGGACCACGTCTCCGGAGCGGGCCTGGTAACGGTGCGGATGGTCATGTCAGAGCACCATTTTTTCAATGGGGGTGACGAGCATGCCCTCGGCGCCAGCGGCCTTGAGCTGGTCAATGATGTCCCAGAACTGATCGTCCGTGATGACCGAGTGCACGCTGCTCCAGCCCTCTTCCGCAAGCGGCATGACCGTGGGCGCTTTCATGCCGGGCAGGATGGCCGCCACCTGGTCGATGGCCTGATTGGGCACGTTCATGAGAATATAGCGGTATTTACGCGCCGTCAGCACCGATTTCATGCGGAACGTCAGCGCGGCGACAAGCTCCTGCTGTTTGTCGGTAAGCGCGCTTTTTGAGAACAGCACCGCTTCGGAGCGCATGATGACCTCGACCTCCTTCAGCCCGTTCGATATCAGCGTGCTGCCGGACGACACGAGGTCGCAGATGGCCGTCGCGAGCCCGATTCCCGGAGCAATTTCGACGGATCCGCTGATTTCGTGGATCGATGCCCCGATGCTCCGCTCATCGAGCCAGCGTCCGAGCAGACCTGGATAGGACGTCGCGATGTCCGCATCCACCAGACTTTCCGGCCCGTCGTAGGGCATGTCGCGTGGTACGGCGATAGAGAGGCGGCATTTTCCGAACCCGAGCCGGTGGACGACCTGGATATCGCGCTCGCGTTCAAAAAGCACGTTTTCGCCCACGATGCCGAGGTCTGCCACGCCATCCTCCACATAGCCGGGAATGTCGTCATCGCGCAGGAACAGCAGTTCCATGTCGAAATGATCGGCCACGGCGCGGAGTTTGCGGTCGGGACGACTGACCTTGATGCCGCAGGCGGCCAGCAGATCCATCGAAGCATCCGAGAGGCGCCCCGATTTCTGGACTGCAAGGCGGAGCGTGGTGGTGCGCTTGTTTTCGTTCATGGGAGAGTGGAGCGTGGAGGGCATGAAAAAAGGCACCCCGGTGACGTACGACCGGAATGCCTGAACCCAATGGATCACGGCGCGTCTCAGTCGTCGCGGCGGCGTGAAAGCACATGGTGATGATGCAGTGTCATAGTGCCAATATACGTCGCCCGGCGGAATGCCCCAGCGCCACGCAGGCGCCTCATAAAGTTTTCTCATGACGGCGTTCACATGCCGACTCGCCCATGACGACCCCCCGCGAACAGTTTCAGCGCCACGTGGCCTGGACGTCACATGCGCCCATGGCCCTCGAAGTCGACCGCGCCGAGGGGCCGTACATCTGGCTCACGGATGGCCGCCGACTGACAGATCTCATCAGCGGGATTGCCGTCTCCTCGCTCGGCCACCGCCACGAAGCCGTCCTCGCGGCCATTCGCCGCCAGCTCGATCGCCACCTCCACGTGATGGTCTACGGCGAGTTCATCCAGGAGGCGCAGTCTGCCCTCGCCGCGCTCCTGGCCAGTGTGCTGCCAGGCGATCTGTCATCGATCTACTTCACCATGAGCGGCACCGAGGCCAACGAAGGCGCGCTCAAACTCGCCAAGAAAGCTACCGGACGGACCCGCCTCGTGGCCTTCGACCGGTCCTACCACGGCGATACACACGGATCGCTCTCCGTGACCGGCCGCAGCGTATACCGCGAACCGTTCCTTCCACTCCTTCCGGACGTCACGTTCCTTCCATTTGATCGGGTGGATGCGCTCGACGCGATAGACAACACGGTCGCGGCCGTCATCACCGAGCCCATCCAGGGCGAGGGTGGCGTACGCGTACCGAGCCGCGCCTGGCATGAGGCGCTGCGCGACAGATGCACCGAGGTCGGTGCGCTACTGATCTTCGATGAGATCCAGACCGGCATGGGCCGCACCGGGACGCTGTTTGCCGCCGAGCAATTCGGTGTCGTGCCGGACATCATCACGCTCGCCAAAGCGCTCGGGGGAGGCATGCCGATTGGCGCGTTTGCCAGCCGTCCGGAGATCATGGGCGCGCTTCGGGAGAACCCGTCGCTCAGCCACGTGACCACGTTCGGCGGCCATCCGGTGTCGTGCGCGGCGGCCCACGCGGCGTTGGAGGTGCTCGTCCAGGAGCGCCTCCATGAACGCGCCCCTGGGATTGAAGCCCGGGTTCGGAAGGCGCTCCACATCCCCGGCGTCGTGGAGGTGCGCGGCATGGGCGCGATGCTCGGCATGGTACTCTCCTCGCCTGAAGAGACGGCCCGCGTCGTGAGCGCCTGTCTCGCCGACGGCGTCCTCCTCGGCTGGACGCTCCACTCGGACACGCTCGTGCGGATAGCTCCCCCGCTCAACATCCCGAATGACACGCTGGATGCAGCGCTCGAAATCATCCGGCAACACGTCGGCAGATGAAGGGTACTTCATATTGCCTTGACAATTCAGCGGCCCTGCGGTAAGGTACCGGTCGCAGTTCGTATGGCCAACCGGTAAAATATTATGATCAGGCTCTCTCTCTCTCTCTCTCTCTCGTAATTCTTGCGTTTGTAGCGATTTCATCTGAATCGAAGGCGCAAACCAGTGATCTTTTTCATGTCATATCAGATGAAGCCGTGCGTGGGCCGACATTGGAAATCCTCACTTCAATACGGCAGGACAGAGCGTCATTGAAGGCAGATGCCGTGATGCTGCATGCGAATGCCAGACAAACTCTGAAACAAGCACGCTTTGAAATATCCGTACCGTACCTGGGAAAACCCATTGCATTTCGAACCGATGGTTACTGGGCGAAATCAGACAGCCTTTTTATCTGGCAGGGTAAATCGGAAGGCCAATACGCTCGATTTGTGCTGCATCGGGGCAAACTGACGGGTGGCTTTTCTGTCGGCCAAGAATCATTCGACGTGGTTCCAGCAACGCCTGGCGTGTCCGTGTTGCAGTTGCTGGATCCTGACAGGCCGAAAGGAGGCGATTTGGTTCTCTATGAACATGCCGGGATACAGGGAAAAGCCGGAAAGCTTGATTTTGTCAATAACCTGGCAGCCGGAATGTCAGGATCGAGTCAGATTGATGTACTGTTTGTGACCTCGCCATTGGTGAGTTTTGACTTAGCAGATGCGAACACTTCACAAACGGACCTGAATACGGCCATTGACAGTTCCGGTTCGACAGGCTCCATGCACGTTGTGGGCGTCGTGTAAGATGTGGAATTGCCAGACAACACAACGACGACCACGGTCCTGAATTACCTTGCAACAAACAGCGCGATTGCCTCGCTCAGGGATCTGTATGGAGCTGATGTTGTGGCGGCCGTCGTGGACAATTTGACAGATGATTTTGATGGTGCCGTGCCGCCCATAAAACCTCCCTCAAGCAACGCTGAATCAATATGAGAAATGGACTTTTGTTCACGAAATGGGCCATATTGTCGGCGGAAGGCACGACAATGACCCCGGTACCACTCCCTACGAATTCGGACACGGATTTTGGGAACCTGGTGTGTTTTTCTCCCTGATGAGCATCGAACAATCTAACAACAGAGATCTTATGTGGTCGCAGCCAGAAGAAAATTATGGAACGGCGCACTGGAACGACGTTGCACGTGTTTGGACGCTTTCCGCACCCGACGTGGCGGCATATCGCAGTCCCACGACTCCTCCAAGTGGTGATCTTACGGTTACCATACACGGTCCTACGAATATGCAACACAAGGAGAGCTGTGAATTCCAGGCGGAGGCCTACTTCGACACGGGACTGGCCAATCCATGTACCAATTGTACGTACAGCTGGTTCGAGAAGCCGACGTGGTCGTCTACCTGGACGAACATGGCCGTATCTACCCCAACAATTCTGTACACGCTGTTTGACCATCCTGGCGCAGATCTCAGAGTGGACGTATCCAGTTCGACCCAATCTGCATCTACCAGTATAACGGTTCTGGAAGGGACAACGGCCGGTTGTGGTCTTCCGCCCGGTGCGAAGGCTGGCCTGGGAACTGATAGTAACACTGATGTTGCTTCCGCAGGGCCCACGGTAAACGTATATCCCAATCCTGCGCATGACAGTGTAGTAATCAGGATGGAATCCGGCGAATCCGTACCCATACACTTGGCCATATATGATGTGCTGGGGCGTCTCGTGACTGAGCTGTCGCCCTCCAATAATTCTGGACGCTCCACGGAGGTAGAGTGGCACATTGAGACGCAGAAGCCAGGCGTGTACTTTCTTCGGACTACATTTGCCGGTGGTGCCACCCGCGTAAATAATATCGTTATCCGAAGATGAATGCCATTTACGTACCTACTCGTTGCCTGTATATACTCTTAGCAGTAGTTCTTTTTGGCTGCGACGGCCCGACGGGCCCCGAAGGTCCGCCGGGGCCGGCCGGTGCGGACGGAGAGCCCGGGCTTACGACACACCTCGTACCGGTCAGTGCGTCAGATGTCTCCCGTGTGGAGGGCGTCCAGCGGAAAATGTTTCGTGCCTTTCTCGACGTGCCTGAATTGACACTGGAAGTACTGAGCCTGGGATCAGTATTCGTACAGTTCAAGGACAGTTTTCCGCTACCCTATACAGAGTTCATTGGTGACGAGTCGCTGCAGCACAATTACACGCCGGAGCCCGGCCGGATCGTGTACTGGCTCCTTCCATCGTTCGGATTGCCGGACGAAGCGGCTGTTCCATTTGCGGATACACTTCATGTAGTTATCGTAAACCCCCGACGGGAATGAAAAACGCGCTTTTCATACTCTGTGCGGTGCTGGTCGGCGCGTGTGAAGGCCCGGTTGGCCCCATGGGCGAAGCGGGTGCACCCGGCATGGACGCAGACAGAGCCTATGTCAAAAAGACGATTGTGGGATTGGACCCGAGAAACTGGGTGTTTGAAGACTCGGTTTATCACCAGACACTCCATGTGCCGGAAATAACCTCTTCGGTCGTGAAGGGTGGGTTCGTACAAGTACAGGTTTTGGGATGGACCCCGCTTCCAGCGGATAGACGTGCTTTGGAAGGATCGAGTTTGTTCATGACATATACCTATGAAGAACAAGCGCTCACTATCTGGGGCTTTTGGGGCGAAGGGACCACTACATTTCGGCGACCATTCAGCTCAGATTTTATCGTCACGATCGTTTCGCCGAGAGAATAAGCGAGATGAAATCATCCTTGTACCCAAGTGTCGTATTGGTTGGGCTCCTGCTGCTCGTGTCATGTGAAGGTCCTGTGGGACCGGCAGGAGAGCCGGGCATGGATGGTGGCGATGGCGTACCCGGAATGACGGTACAGTTGGTGCCGCCGCCCAGTTTTATAGCATTTCGGGAGGACCCGAGTCTTCTCATTCTGGAGCGGGAGATTGCGGTACCGTCCTTGACGCTGGCTGGTCTCGGGGCGGGTGCCATATTCGTGCAGATCAAGGATGGCCCCATGCTTCCCTTTGTGCAGGATCTTCCGGTCGGATCGGTGCAACACAACTATACCACGCGTCCAGGCTTTCTGAGATATTGGATAATTGGTTCGTCGGACTTCGAGTCCACATCCCAGATGCCTCGTCTTACCGATACGCTTCGCATCGTGACCGTAGAGCCCATAATTGAATGAGACGCATGGGATACCGACACGCGAGATCGTGGGTTCTGACAGTCCTTGTAATTGGTTTGGCCGCCACGGGGTTTGCCTGCGATGGTCCAACAGGTCCGCAGGGAGAGAATGGTATGTCCGGGATGGCCTCCGGTGCGGCCATTGAACGGGTATTCATCCGGCTTGAAAACGGAACGGGCTGGGTAAGTGAGGGTGCGACGTGGTACCTGAAGCTCGACATTCCATCGATCACGCCGGCGGTGGTTGACTCTGGTTTTGTCATGGTCGAGGGCGACGGAATGCCACTTCCATCGACGCGGCGCTTCTTCCAGGAGCATGGCGAGAATCTTGCACTCTCCTACACGTATACCGCGCATGAACTGGTGCTGTGGGGCACATGGAGAGACGCGTCCCTGTCCACGCTGCCCGCGGTAGAAGTGATCATTGTTACGACCTTTGCCCCGGCAACGCATAGCACAATGTAAATCAACCATGAAATGGTTGTTGTTCAACCACTGTATGGTTTTTTTGCATGAATGAAGGCACGAGGTATCACATCACGTTTGCTGGCTGCTCTCGGCGATACACCCGTCGTTTTTCTTAACGGTCCGAGGCAGTCAGGAAAAACCACGCTTGCGCGTAGCGTTGCGGATGCCGGGTTCGGCGGGAGCAAGGACGTTTCGTATGTGTCGTTTGACATGATCACCACGGAGGCTGCCGCAAGGTCCGATCCAGAGGCGTTCGTCTCCTCGTTCCATGGGCCGGTTGTTCTGGATGAGGCGCAGCGGGTTCCGGATATTTTCCGTGCCATAAAGCTGCGTGTCGACTCGAACAGACGACCAGGGTTGTTTCTGCTTACGGGCAGCGCAAACGTGCTGACCGTGCCGGGTATATCAGAGTCGCTGGCAGGCCGTATGGAAATTATCACCCTGCATCCATTCTCTCAGGGAGAGCAACGCGACCGGCCGGAGCATTTCATAGATGCATGTTTTGGAGACGCGCTGCCCAAGGTGGCTGGGAGAGATGGGGTCGAGGACTACAGGGCGCTCGTCCATACGGGAGGATATCCGGAGGTGCTTGAACGAACGTCTCAAGTCCGAAGGCGCGCCTGGTTCGATGCGTACGTATCGACCATTGTTAAGAGGGACATTCGCGATCTGGCTAGGGCCTGTTCACACTACGCCAGAACCCGCTGTAGCAGTCGAAAATGGCGTTTATCAAGGCGTGAGGAGCGAAGTATGGCCGGGTCATTCGAGTGACGAATAACGCAGAGAAACGCCATTTTCGGCGCTACCCGGTGGGACGGGGCCAATT
>Ga0210009_1000871_pt1 | contig 29557 bp, 31 predicted proteins | sample CryGeyCG2114_065_FD_185457 | JGI IMG/M metagenome (GOLD analysis project Ga0210009, IMG submission 185457) | Groundwater microbial communities from aquifer - Crystal Geyser CG12_big_fil_rev_8/21/14_0.65 (SPAdes) (version 2) | ecosystem: Environmental > Aquatic > Deep subsurface > Groundwater ...
GGCGCCATATGATCCGAGGCCGAAGCAGTTTCGCCTTCTCTGACATCCGTCATATTATTGCCAGGGCTGCGCTGAGGGATGATTTTAATGCCGGTTGCTCCAATCTCGGCAAACCCGCGAAAAATTTACCCGTGGATCTCTTGCTACGCATGGTTGCTTGAGTGAAGCAACTCAAAAACGGTGAAACTTCAGCTGATGAAATTTCAGCGTCAAATTGTTACACATACTTCACAACGACTCCTAAGTGGTGATTCAAGCTTGTCGCAAACTGACGTCAGAATCAACCACCCTAGGTCACCTCCTCAGGTAAGTCGGGGAGTTCCGGGTATATAATCCCTAATTGCTGGAAGAGCCATGCTGGGCAGGAGACCAAAGCGGCTTTCCCGCCGCTTGTTAAAGGTGCCTGGTTTGACTTATTGACAAATTCACGCAGTTGTCCCGTCCGAGTGTCCGGCAGCAGTTGAGCAATTGATTCGGGGTTGTTTTTACCACGGATCAGAGCTTGAAAGCAGGAAGGAGGGGTCTTGTTTTGCGGATCATCAGTTAGTTCGAATGTAATTCATAGGGGTAGTTGTTCCACGAAATAATTACCAATTATGTTAAATTAAATCACCTTATGCAGAGAAATTATATTAAGGGAGAGGGGTAAAATGCGCGAAACAAGACCCCGGCCTCTAGAGTGTGTCTGAAGCATGACGTTGACAAAAGACTTTTAACAGGTCTATTGTAAGGTCTCTTAAATAGTTTTTTGGAGGTTGTCATGGTTGCTACAGTGCTGGCGGATACAGTGATAAGTATTTCAGAATTGAAGAAAAATCCAATGTCTGCGGTGGCACAGGGTGGCGGGTTTCCTGTTGCTGTATTGAATCGTAACCAACCTGAATTCTATTGTATTCCAGCAGATTCTTATGCAGCCCTGCTTAACAAGCTTGAAGACCTGGAGCTCAATGCTCTGGCAGATTCGCGTGCTGGTCAGACAAGGGTGCCAGTGAAGCTTGATGACCTATAAGCTCGAATTTATTGTTGAAGCGCTTAAAGAATGGAAGGCATTAGATGCCACTATTCAAAAGCAATTTAAGAAAAAATTAGCAGAGCGCCTGCAAGCCCCCGAGGTTCCGGCAGCACGATTGCTGGGTTCAACAAACCGTTATAAAATTAAACTGCGCAGTGCAGGCTTTCGTTTGGTGTACGAGGTTTATCAGCAAGAGGTGCTTGTTTTGGTGGTGGCTGTGGGTAAACGTGAAAGAAACAACGTCTACAAAGCAGCCGCAAAAAGGGAGCTTGAGTAACTTTAGGTTTAGTTAGGAGCCTGTCGGACTTAGCTCAACTTACTATGAAAAAGCGGATATTGGCCGGTTTTCGCCTTGATTCTCGTTAAACAGCCCCGTTATTCGCCTCGAATCAATGCTAAACCAACTCAATCCCGCTATTTCTCCTACACTTGCCTAAGTCCGACAGCCTCCCAGGGAACGCTGCTCTTACGTACGCTGTCGCACCGACGGCAATTTGCTTGATCCTTAAACTTAAACGCATCAGCAAAGAAAACCAAAGCGCATTGCTGCCGCATATGACGGGCTGAACAACTACAATTTCAAATATCATTGAGGGAGCCATTCTGTGGAAGACGATTTAACCTCGAAAAATGATTCGACTGAAAAAAACCTCAAAGAACTTCAGCAGTCTCAGGTTACATCTAACAAATTGGAGTTGGATTCGCTGGCAGAACAAGATTTGATTGCACTGGCTAATCTGCTTGCGCAGAAGGCTTTTAATAAATCGGAGATGCGATACCGGCGACTCTTTGAGACAGCCCATGATGGCATTCTCATCCTTGATTTTAAATACGGGAAAATTATCGATGCCAACCCGTACATTCTGCATATGCTCGGCAGCACTATCGAAAGTGCTATAGGTAAAGAGTTATGGGAAATCGGCATATTCAGCGACATTCAAGCCAGTAAAGCTGCATTCCAGGCTTTGAAGAGAGATGGTTATGTTCGCTATGATGACTTACCCCTTTATTCGCCGGATGGGGCAATTCACCAGGTGGAGTTTATCAGTAATTCCTATATGGATGGAGCCCAGCATGTTATTCAATGGTATTACGGGCAATGTATTTCTAGCTAAAACTGAAATTCGGGACCATCCGGAACAAGTGCTGGAAAGGCTGGAGAAAATTGAACTCATTTCTTTCAGGTCTGCACATCTGATCAAACAATTACTGATATTTTGCAGACGCGACAGGGTGGATATGCATCCTTTGGCGTTAACACCTCTGATTAAAGAAGCCTGCAATTTAATTCGGACGGGCGTCCCGGAGAATATTAATCTCAGCTTTGATTACACCGATGAGACTATTGTGGTCAATGGCGATATTACCCAGATTCATCAGATTCTGATGAACCTCATCAACAATGCCCGTGATGCTGTCGAAAATGAAAAAGAACCAACGATCACTGTTGCGCTTGATGTGGTCGAAGTAAATTCAGCCATGCTGGTGAAACACCCGAAAAACAAAGCGGGGCAATATGCCCGGATGAGGGTGGAAGATAATGGCAGTGGAATTGAGACAGAGCAGATCGGGCATTTGTTTGAGCCTTTCTTCACAACGAAGGAAGTAGGCAAAGGAACCGGACTGGGATTGTCTATGGTTTTTGGCGCAGTTGAAAATCATCATGGGTTTATTGAGCTTAAGAGTCAGAAAGGGCTTGGCTCTCTGTTTGAGGTCTACTTACCGATGACTGTGCCTCAGGCTGAAACGAAGGAGCTGACGCAGCAAGAAACGAGCTATTTACATCAAGGCAAGGGTGAGACGATTTTAATCGTTGATGATGAAAAGGCGCTTGTCGATATTACGGCTGAGTTACTGGAGAAGATGGGGTATCATACACTCATGGCTCATAATGGTTTGGAAGCAATCGATGTGTTCAGCGAGCATAAGGCTGAGATAAAGGCCATTCTAATGGATGTTATCATGCCCAGGTGTGGGGGTGTCGAAGCCGCTGCCCATATCAGAAAAGAAAATCCCGATGTAGGCATCACTTTCACTACAGGATACGACCAGCTCAAAGCCCCCGATGTACATAAAATAAACACACCCGATGCGGTGCTGTCAAAGCCTTATAGCGTCGAAGCGCTTGGTGAAGCAATAAGTCGTATGATTTATAAAGATAACGCATAATCATTTCACATCCACTGACTATCCGGATTTAGCCGATCGAAAGAAGACGCGCAGGCAGTTTGTCCGGTTCAGGACAAATGGTTGTGAAGCGTCTGTTGTCTTTGCGACATATTTCATGCTTCATTCCAAAAACAGTTTATAACTCAATGCCTTAGAGCCATCGATGCTCTGGCACGCCGCTTGCCAGAGGAATAGCGGGATACTCTCCCCAAACCGATTAACGAGCGGAGGTTGGCATGGAGTTAACAGTACTTGGAGACAATGCTGCACAAAATAGTGCAGGTGGCGGATGTTCCGCAGGGTCATGTGGTTCCACTGATCATCAGGTGAGTCATTTGCCCGATCACATTCGCGAGAAGGTTGAGAATCATCCCTGCTACTCCGAGAAGGCGCATCATTACTTTGCCCGAATGCATGTGGCGGTGGCTCCGGCCTGTAATATCCAGTGTCACTACTGCAACCGCAAATACGATTGTGCCAACGAATCACGCCCCGGCGTGGTGTCAGAAGTGCTTACTCCGGCACAGGCGGTGAAAAAGACCATGGTGGTGGCTGCCAATATTCCACAGATGACGGTTCTGGGCATCGCCGGGCCCGGTGATCCGCTGGCCAATCCCGAAAAGACGTTTGAGACCTTTCGCGAACTCTCCGAAAAAGCACCCGACATTAAGCTTTGCGTTTCAACCAATGGTCTGGCACTGCCCGATGCAGTGGAGGAGCTGGCCAAGCACAACATCGATCATGTCACCATCACCATCAACTGTGTTGACCCTGAGGTGGGGGCAAAGATTTACCCATGGATATTCTGGAACAACCGTCGCATCAAGGGTGTGAAAGCCGCCAAAATCCTTATCGAACAGCAGCAGAAGGGCTTAGAAATGCTCGTTGCGCGCGGTATTCTGGTGAAGGTCAACTCTGTTCTGATTCCGGGTGTGAACGATGAACATCTCAAAGAGGTCTCGCGCATTGTCAAAGCAAAGGGCGCTTTCCTGCACAATGTGATGCCGCTGATTGCCGAAGCTGAGCACGGCACATTCTACGGTGTGATGGGGCAGCGGGGGCCATCTCCGGAAGAGCTTTCCGAGCTTCAGGACGCTTGTGCCGGTGATATGAATATGATGCGTCATTGCCGTCAGTGTCGTGCTGATGCGGTCGGTATGCTCGGTGAAGATCGCGGTGACGAGTTCACCATGGATAAGATCGAGACGATGGAGATCGATTACGAAGAGGCGATGGTCAAACGTGCCAGAGTGCATGCAGCTATTGCTGAAACACTGGCCGCTGATCATGCGAAAGTCAGTGCGCCTGTGATGACTGTTGCAGCGGGTACACGGCCGGTACAGATGGCTGTTGCCACCAGTGGCAGCGGCGTCATCAACCAGCATTTCGGCCATGCCAAAGAGTTTCTGGTCTACGAAGCTTCACCCAACGGCGTTCGTTTCATTGGTCATCGCAAGACCGATCAATATTGCATCGGTGATGATACCTGTGGTGAAAAAGAGAGTTCATTGACCACCACCATCCGCGCTTTGGAAGGGTGTGAGGCGGTGCTTTGCTCGAAGATCGGTTTCGAACCCTGGGATCTGCTTGAAGCGGCAGGTATTCAACCCAATGGTGAGCACGCCATGGAGTCAATCGAGGAGGCAGTGGCTGCCGTTTATCTTGAAATGGCCAAGGCCGGAAAACTGGAACAGGCCGTTATTACGGCAGCAGCGTAAGGGGGCTCGTTATGTCATTATCCATTATAGAATCATGCGTGAATTGCTGGGCCTGCCTGCCGGTTTGCCCGAGCAATGCAATCTACGAAGCAAAGCCCCATTTCAAAATTGATGCGGCAAAATGTACCGAATGCGATGGCGATTTCGCCCAGCCGCAATGCGCCAGTATCTGCCCGATCGAGGGGGCGATTCTCGATCAGCTGGGGGCGGCCATCAATCCACCCGGTTCTCTGACAGGTATTCCACCTTCGATGATGGAAGCGGCAATGGCAGAAATCCGGGCCAGATAAAGTATAACATGAAAAATACGAGGTAACTGATGGCACGGATTTACTTTTATGAAAAGCCGGGTTGCATCAATAATACCCGGCAGAAGAAGATTTTGAGAAATGCAGGCCATGAAATTATTGAGCGTAATCTGCTCAGCGAGTCGTGGACGGCTGATCGATTGCGTCCTTTTTTTGCCGAAAAGCCGGTGGCCGACTGGTTTAATCGCTCGGCTCCGCGTATCAAGAGCGGTGAAATTATTCCTGAGCGCATCGATGCCGGGCAGGCGCTGGCATTGATGATCGAAGATCCGCTGCTGATCCGCCGCCCGCTGATGGCTACAACATCACATTATCTCTGTGGCTTTGATACCGATGAGGTGACAGCCATGCTCGGTATGGCACCTCAACAGTTATCCGATGTCGGTGATGTTGAAAGTTGCAAGCAAGCCAGTGACCATACCTGTAAGGTGCCGGATGCGGCATGATTAAGTCAACTTATGCGGCAACGCAGCCGGGCGCGGTAGCGATTTCTGATCGGGTGCACTGGATCGGAGCACTTGATCCGTCCCTGCGGACATTCGATATCATTCTGAAAACCGCCAACGGCACCACGTACAACTCGTATCTGGTGCGCGGCAGTGAAGGCATGGCAGTGATCGATACCGTGAAAGAGGTATTTTCCGAGACCTTCTTCAAACGTCTGGAGAGTGTCGCCGACTATAGTGAAATAAAATATATCGTGCTCAACCATCTGGAGCCCGACCATACCGGAGCGCTTCCTGAATTGATGCGGCGCGCACCGCAGGCGCGTCTGTTTATCTCGCAACGGGCGCAGAGCATGCTCAAGGCACTGCTTAAACATGACCAGTTCGAATTCACACCGGTGATGACCGGCGATACCGTTTCATTGGGTGATCGAACCCTGCGTTTTCTCAATACGCCATATCTGCACTGGCCTGATACGCAGTGCACTTATCTGGAAGAGGAGAAGGTGCTGTTCTCCGGCGATGTCTTCGGGTGCCACTACTGCGATGCACGATTATTCAATGATCGGGTCGGAGATTTTCGTTTTTCATTCGAATACTACTACGCCCATATCATGCGGCCGTTCCGTGAATATGTGCTCAAGGCGCTGAAGCTGATCGAGCCATTGCCTCTTTCCATGATTGCGCCCAGTCACGGTCCCGTTCTGCGTGATCGACCCGATCAGTATCTGTTGCACTACCGGCGACTGGCGACATCGGCCCTGGATAGTGAAATCGGTCAGGAGAAGAGCCTGCTGATTTTCTATATCAGCTCCTACGGCAATACCGCTCGCATGGCCGAGGCGGTGTATGAAGCTGTGGGTGAAATCGAGGGCGTGCGCGCATCCCTGTATGACCTTGAGGGCGGCGAGGTTGCCCCTTTTGTCGATCTGATCGAGGAGGCAGATGGCCTGCTGTTCGGAACACCGACAATTAACGGTGATGCGGTGAAGCCTGTGTGGGATCTGCTCTCATCGCTGGCCGTAGTGCAGACACGCGGCAAATTGGCCGGTGCTTTCGGCTCCTATGGCTGGAGCGGTGAAGCGGTACGCATGGTCGAGGAGCGCTTGCGGGGGTTGAAAATGACGGTTCCGGTCGAGGGTTTGCGTATCAAGCTGATTCCTACGGACGAGGAGCTGGATGCCTGCCGTGCATTCGGCACATCGATTGGCCGGGCACTGATCGGAGATGTTGAAAACAGAATTGTGGAGATGGTTCAGCGATAACGTGCTGAACCGGCTTTGTGATAGATGAAAAATGATCCCGAAAGGGATGAAAACAGGAGGAAAGAATGGCTAAGGCAAAAGTAACGTTTCTTGATACAGGGGTTACCGTCAGTGTACCGGTAGGAACCCGTGTGATTGAGATCTCTGAAAAAGTGGGAGCAGGGCTCATCTATGGCTGCCGTGAAGGCGATTGTGGTACCTGCCTGATGAAGGTGGAAGAAGGCTGGAACAACCTGAGTGAACCTTCAGTGGTTGAAGAGAAGGTGCTGCGCGAAAATATGGCAGGCAAACATTTCCGTCTGGCATGTCAGGCGCAAGTGCTTGGTGATATCAGCGTTCGGCCGGCATAAGGAGGATTGTTATGGCAAATATTACATTCAGCAATCCTGCCTATAAGGATAAAACGGTTTACGCTACGGCCGGTAGCCACACCGAAACTATTCTTAAAATTGCCAAGCAGAATCAAATTCCCATCAGTTTCAGTTGTGGTGATGGTGAGTGTGCAACCTGCCTGATTAAGGTCACATCGCTTTCCGATAAAACTCGCATGGGTGGCCCTTTGACTGAGAAAGAGAAAACGGTATTGGTTGAATCGGGCAAGTTGACGAAGGCTGATATTGAGAAAATGGCGGTGGATGATTTGCCGTCTCCATGGCGTCTGGCTTGTCAGATGATTGTGCGGGATGAAGATATCCTTGTCGAATACTGAGTCGCTGCCGGATTTCCGGGAGTCATGGTTCGCCACGCTGATGGCGAATGCTCAGGGTGGCGTCAATGCCAGTTACCTGGCATCGATGCTCACCTCATGGATTGAGAAAAGGGGGGTGCTGCCTGCGTTTATGGGGCTCACCCCTGAATCCTTTGCGGCAATGAGCGAGCGTTTTTTCCCGGGCGTTGAGATTCCACAACGCGCTGAGCTGTCGGATGCATGGCTGGATATGATGCCGGAGAAGCCTGAGCTGGAGGCATTGTTCAGCAGTTACGCCGTCGATGCCGATCCGCAACGCACATGGATTGCCTCAATGCTTATTGCATCTTGTGCCGGTCATCATCATCTGTGGGAGGATGTCGGTCTTTTCAGCCGAAGTGATCTGACGGCCATGATCCGCGAGAACTTCCCGCGTCTGGCTGAAAAAAATGACCGTGACATGAAATGGAAGAAATTTATCTACAAGCAGTTATGCGAGCGGGAAGGGATCATCGCCTGTCCGGCCCCGACATGCGACGCATGCGCCGACTTCTCCATCTGCTTCGCTCCGGAAGATTAACCTGAGGTGTTTAGACCCTTGTATTAGCTTTGTCACCATATCCGCCTTCGATCAATAGCTGTTATTCAACGAATTGAATTAAGTATAGAGGCCTTGCATTCAGCTCGGAATTCTCATTGTGACGATGTGTCGACCTATTGAAAACGGGGTGCGGGCAGGTTGCCAGTACGCTGTACAAAAGGTATATATTGCACATTTAATTCTCCACGTTGGAACCATTCACGATATGTATGGTGGAAGTGCTGAATCAATCAGTCTTTTTTCAAGGGGGTAAGGTTTGTTGCAAAATAAAGAATTTTATCAAAAACTATTTATTGAGGCCAGCGACGCCATGGCTGTGGCCGATGCAGAAACAGGTGAGCTGCTTAATGTAAACCATGCCATGGAGCGGCTGGTCGGCTGGCAGCGCGAGGCATTGATCGGCAAATCGCAGAAGATTCTGCATCCCGATAGCGGCAGTGATCCCGTCACCCCAAGCTTTGCCAGACACAGCAATGAGATGGCTGGTAAGCCGATTGAATCACAGGTGCTCACCAGGCAGGGCGAGCTGCGTGATGTGGAGATTAAGGCGGCGCCGGTGGTGCTGCAGGGGCGCCATGTGATACTCGGTTTTTTCCGCGATATCACCGATCGCAAGTGCAGTGAAAGAGCGCTGTTTGAATCTAATGAACTGCTTGAACGTGTCTTCGCCAATCTGCGCATGCTGATTGCCTATATGGATACCGACTTCAACTTTATCCGGGTCAATCATACCTATGCCGCCGCCGATGGCCGTAGCCCGGAATCATTTGTCGGTAAGAACCATTTTGATCTCTATCCCGATGCGCAGAACGAAGCTATTTTCCGCCAGGTGGTGGCAAGTGGTGAGCCTCATATCGAGATTGCCAGACCTTTTGTCTACGAACACGACAAAGCACGCGGCATCAGCTACTGGGACTGGAACCTGCAAGCGGTGAAGGATAGTGAAGGGGCGGTGACCGGGGTGATTCTGAGTTTGGTGGATGTTACCGGTGAGAAACGGGTGGAGCAGGCCATGCGTCTTTGGCGCCGTGTCATCGACGCCAGTACCAACGCAATTATCATCACCGATGCCACCCAAAAAAATATGCCGATTGTGTATGTCAACCCGGCCTTTGAGCACATTACCGGCTATAGTGCAGCCGAGGTGATGGGGCGCAATCCTGCTTTCCTGCACGGCAGTGATATCAATCAGCCGGAGCTGGAACATCTGCGGCAGGCGCTGCGTCAACAGCGGGATGGCAATGCGCTGCTGCGCAATTATCGCAAAAATGGTGAGATGTACTGGAGTGAGCTGTTCATCTCACCGGTCTGGGACGAGCAGGGAATGCTGACCCATTATGTCGGTATTTCGCGCGATGTTACAGCCGACAAGCACTACGAGGCCGAGCTGGAGCGGTTGTCCAACCATGATAGCCTGACCGGATTAGCAAATCGTATTCTGCTGCGTGACCGGTTGACACAGGCCATTGCCTTTGCCCGCCGCATGAATACGCTGGTCGGTGTGTTGTTTGTAGATCTGGACCGTTTTAAGATGATCAACGACAGTCTCGGTCATCATGTGGGAGATCATTTGTTGCAGGTGGTCGGGCAGCGTTTGCAGCAACTGGTATGTGAATCGGATACCGTGGCCCGCCTGGGTGGAGACGAGTTTGTGCTGGTGCTCTCTAATCTGACCAGCTATGACGATCTTAATGTTGTCGCCAACAAGCTGCTGGAGGCTGTCGGGCAGCCGTTGCAGGTGGATGGCCATGAGCTTTACACCTCGCCCAGCATTGGTATCGCTTGCTATCCTCGCGACGGTGAGGATGAACAAAACCTTTTGAAGCAGGCCGATGCCGCCATGTATCATGCCAAAGAGTGCGGCCGCAACACCTTTTGCTTCTATACGCCGGATATGGATGAAGCGGCACAGGAGCGGTTAACGCTAGCCAATGCCCTGCATTATGCCTTGGAAAAGGGTGAGTTCGTGCTGCATTATCAGCCTCAGGTGGCGCTGCATAACGGCGAGATTGTAGGTGTGGAGGCGCTGGTACGCTGGCAGAGCCCTGAAAAGGGGTTAGTTCCGCCCGATCAGTTTATTCCGCTGGCCGAAGAGTCGGATTTGATCATTAAGCTGGGACGGTGGGTGCTGTATGAGGCCTGTACGCAGGCTCGCGCATGGTTGAATCAGGGAATAACATTGACGATGGCAGTGAATCTGTCGGTCAGGCAGCTGATCAGCGGCACCCTTGTACAGAGCGTGCGTGAAATTTTGCAGCAGACAGGTCTGCCACCGTATTTTCTGGAACTGGAGTTAACGGAGAGCCATCTGGCATACGATCCGGAATCGATGGCGCGTATTCTCAAAGAGCTGGACGCGCTCGGTATCGGTCTGGCGCTGGATGATTTCGGTACAGGCTACTCCTCTCTGAGCTACCTGAAACAGTTACCTATCGGCAAGATCAAGATTGACCGTTCCTTTGTCCGCGATATCGGCAGTGATTCTAACGATGCCACACTGGTACGCACCATCATTGCCATGGCACATAATCTGCGTCTTGGTGTGGTGGCCGAGGGGGTGGAAGATGCAGAGCAACTGATGTTCCTGCGCGCCCATCACTGCAATGAAATTCAGGGCTATTATATCAGCCGGCCACTACCTGCCGATGCGCTGACCCCCTTTATCGAGGCGCACCTGGGAACTAGCGCGATTTCCTCTGTCGGTGCCGAGGAGTTCGCCGCTCTGCTGCTGGTGGACGATGACGAGGCGACCCTGGCGGTGCTGGGTGATACGTTGGCTCTTGATGGCCACCGCGTGTTGCGGGCGCGTGGTCCCCGCCAAGCGCTACAATTATTGGCACAACACCATGTCGGTGTCGTGATCAGTGATCAACGTATGCCGGAGATGAGTGGGGTGGCGCTGCTGCATAAGGTGAAATATCTTTATCCCGATACGATACGCATGCTACTGACCGGCTACAGCGATGTGGATACAGTCACCGGGGCGGTCAACGAAGGGGCGGTTTACAAGTTTATGTCCAAGCCGTGGGATATCGTGCAGCTGCGCAGCAATCTTCGCGATGCCTTCTGCCAATATGAGATCCATCGGGCATGGGGAAACAAATTGTTGCGGTTCTCCCTCAAGGCGGAATAAGCCGAGCTGGGAGAAAACCGGGGCAAGCTTTCATAACTCGCGCATTGCAGTTATGGACAATGAACATCACATTGCAGTTATTATCACTGACTTCTGACTTGATAATTACAAACCTGTACAACGGAGTGCAAAAAGTGGAGCAACACGGAACTGAAAAAATAAGAGTGCCATGGATACATTTCAGTCATCAACTGCAAATGCGAAAATCTATCATAACTTCCACTATCTTAATCACCGGGGTATTGATTGTTTCCATCATGCCACCATTGCCAGCAGCCATAGGCCTTGCATCCTATCTACCCTTACACCTTCTGCTTGAACTGATTTCAGTCGTTGTCGCCATGATGATTTTCAGTGTTGGCTGGAGTACCTATAAACAGAACGCTTCAAACAATATCCTTTTTCTGGCTTGCACATTTCTCGCCATTGGGCTGCTTGATTTCAGCCATGCACTCTCCTTTGCAGGCATGCCGGACTTTATTACCCCGAGTGGTGCTGAAAAAGCCATCAATTTCTGGCTGGCTGCCCGTTCAATGGCTGCTATGATCCTGCTTGCCATTGCCATAAGATCATGGCGCCCGGCAACAGCTCTCATATCCCGTTTCATACCACTGTTTGCCATAATCAGTATGGTTTTTTTCCTGCACTGGCTGTTTTTGTTCTATAGCGACAAACTTCCCGCAACTTTTATTCCCGGGCAAGGCTTAACCCCTTTTAAAATCTATTACGAATACATACTCATCAGCCTAAATCTCATTACGTTAGGCATTTTATGGCTAAAAATGTCCAAGGTACAAAGCTTCAATATCGCAGCATTTTTTGGTGCCGTTTTTGCCATGGCTTTGAGCGAATACCTGTTTACTCTCTATTCTGACGTCACTGATGTTTATAATTTACTGGGCCACATCTATAAAATCATCAGCTACTGGTTCTTTTATCGGGCAATTTTCACTGAAGCTATCGAACAGCCTTATCAGGCACTGCATGAGAATAACACCCTGCTCGATAATATTCTTGATAATATCCCCAATATGATATTCCTGAAATATGCATCTGACCTGCGCTTTAAATTATTCAACAAAGCGGGCGAAAAATTACTCGGCCAGTCACGCTCGGAACTTTTGGGCAAAAATGATTACGATATTTTCCCGGAACAGCAGGCCGATCACTTTACCAGGCTGGATATGGAAACCCTGCAACAAGATGATGTCGTAACCATTCCCGCTGAAAAAATTACAACCCCTCACGGGGAACGCACATTGATGACTCGAAAAATTGTGCTGAGGAACCAGCAGGGTAAAGCAGAATATCTACTGGGCGTATCCGAAGATATTACTGAACGTCAACGCACTGAAAAGCGTATCGAAAACCTGGCCCATTTTGACCAGCTTACCAATCTTCCCAATCATGTTTTACTCAATGACCGGTTTAAAACGGCTCTGAGTATCGCAAAACGTTATGATCAGAAAATGGCTGTCATGTTCCTTGACCTTGATAATTTCAAAACCGTAAATGACTCTTTAGGTCATAGTATCGGAGATCAACTGCTTAAAGAGGTTGCCCGCGTACTCAAAAGTAATATGCGTGAAGAGGACACGGTGTCCCGCCTGGGCGGCGACGAATTTATTCTCCTCTTTCCTAATAGTAATCAGACCGAAGCTACCTATATAGCCAGCAAACTTATCAGGGAAATTTTTCATCCCTTTTTTATTCATCAATACGAATTAACAACCACCGCCTCAATCGGCATTGCTATCTATCCCTATGATGGCGACAATCTGGAAACCCTGTCAAAAAATGCAGACACCGCCATGTATTGCGCCAAGAGATCAGGCCGTAATAATTTTTATTTCTTCACCTCTGAAATGCAGGCATCTTCAGAGCGCACCTTACAATTGAGCAATGCCTTGCGTCATGCTTTGGAAAACAATGAGTTCCAGTTGCACTATCAGCCTCAGATTTCAATCAGAGATAACAGCCTCATCGGCGTGGAAGCACTGCTGCGCTGGAACCATCCGGGTTTAGGTGATGTTTTACCCGCTGAATTTATTCCCGTTGCTGAAAGTAGCGGTGAAATTGTAAGCATTGGCGAGTGGGTTGTACGTAACGCGGCCAGACAAATGAAAGCGTGGATAGATCAGGGTCTGAAACCGATGACCATGGCTGTAAACCTGTCCACCTTGCAGTTTCGCCAGACCGATCTGGCAACTGTTATTACCAATATTCTCGATGAAATTCAGCTTCCCTACAAATGTCTGGAGCTTGAGCTCACCGAAGCCGTAGCCATGGAAAACCCTAATGCTGTCATTAAAGTGATGGACAGGCTGCATGCCTTAGGCATCCATATGTCTATCGATGATTTTGGTACAGGTTACTCATCACTAAGCTATTTGAAAAAGTTCAAGATTTCTAAACTGAAAATTGACCGTTCATTTGTTCGTGATCTCTCAAGTAACCCGGAAGACCAGGCTATCGTTAAAGCCATTATCAATATGGCCAGCTCGCTTGGCTTGAAAACCATTGCGGAAGGTGTTGAAAATATTGAACAGTTGGAATTTTTAAAGCTCAACGGCTGTGATGAAATTCAGGGGTTCTATTTTAGCCAGGCTTTAACAGCTGAACAATTTTCCCTGTTTGCGAGCAACACAGATACCCTGACAAATTAACAGAGAGTGCCGCAGCCTCTGTTGAAATTAGCTGGCTGCGGGTGATCCCCGTTTGTTCTCTTCAGTGTGGTGATGGGAGCAGGCGGTCAAATTCCTGTTTGACGACCTGATAGCACTCGCATACCCGTTTCTCAAGACCAGGCCGGTTCAGCACTGTGATATGGCCGCGCTGGTATTCAATGAGTCCGGCTTCCTGTAAATATCTTGCCGCCACGGTGACGCCTTCACGGCGTACGCCCAGCATGCTGGCGATCAACTCCTGGGTCATGACCAGACTATTGCCGGAAAGGCGGTCTATGTAGTGCAGCAGCCAACGGCAAAGTCGCTGATCCAGCGAATGATGCCGATTACACGCTGCCGTCTGCGACGTCAGGGTGATCAGTGCCTGTGTATAGCGCAGAAACAGGTGCAGCAACGGACCGTTCAGGTTGAGCTCTTTCTTTAGCATGGCTGTGCTCAGGCAATAGCCGTGTCCTGCACTCTGTACGACCGCCCGATTCGGCATGGTATCTCCGCCCATAAACAGGGCGAGTCCCACGATGCCTTCGTTGCCTGTCGCAACAATCTCGGTGGGGTAGCCGTTCTCCATGATATACATCAACGATACGATGCAATCGGTAGGGAAGCATGCATAATGCAACGCCTCCCCGGGCTCGTAGAGAACCTTGCCAAGCGGCATTTCAATGCATTTAAGGTTGGGTAACAGGCGCTCGTAATCGTTCGCAGGCAGCGCGGCAAGCAGTTGGTTATTAAGTGGAGAGCTTTGCGTATGCATTCGAGTGTCGATTAAAATAAATGCAGCACGATTGGATGCAGCAATATAGTCATTGTTCGTCTCCCTGGCATGTCTCTTTATACTCATGTGAATGCGCCTTTTACTTAAATGCTCGCATCACTATCAAGGTCCATGGCTGGCTTTTGGATTCAAAGATCTCAAATAAGGCCGTATTTCATCAAGCATGGATCAGCGTGGTAATTCGCCTGGTTTTCCTCCCTGTTGAGTCAAACAGTTTAGTGGGTGGGGAAAGACTGTCTGTACGGTATCGAACATATAGGCTTATTAGCGGAATTTTGAAGACATAATGCTCCGCTTTGAGCGGTTCATAACCAAAGACTAAGGCTATGCCGGGGGATTGATCTGACCACCTTTCATTCTGAACTCCCCCTGTGGGTTGGATGATTTGTTCAAGCAGTAGGGCAGAAAACAGGCAGGGTGTCAGAACATCGACTGCATGTCAGGCTAAAAAAGTCCTGAAATATTGGCTTCTTTTTTCAGCCTGACGGTGACAGGGATCCAGAAGAGGCCGATAAACGGATGCGGCCGGGAATGTGCAGCGAATTCCGCCGTGGATCATTTATACCCTGATATAATCGATCAGTGCTCCCCGTACGGCTCCACCTTCACCGCCTCCATGTGATAACTGGCGCTGCCGATATCACTGTCGAAATGCTGCGTTTCGAGTACACCGCTAATCCAGATTGCATCCATACTCTTCATTCCCTTCAAGGCTTTTTTCAGCATCACGTGGATAATCTGATTGGCTGGTGGCGGCGGAACATGGATGCAACCGCCAAAGTAAGGAATCAGCAGAAACTCACGAATTTCGCGATCACTTTCCTCCAAAGGCACAAGAAAACCGGCAATGCGTATGCGCGCACCATTCAGGCTCGGCTCCACCGGAGCATTGGCCCAGATTTCGCGCATCCGCATCAACGCCTCCTGAGCCCGTGTATCACCATCATCCATAGCGTTCAAATCCAGATTGGAGAATTCGTTCGAGGTGTTCCAGAGCTTCGGCATCAGCTCCGCCCACTCTGTCTCGCGGAAGCCTGATGCGTCGAGCTTGGCTTGTGGATTTAGACGGTCACCATTGCGATAGTTACCATCCAGTGCCATGACTGGCTCGCTCAAAATAAGCCCGAGCATCAGACCAATGACACTACATAAGAATATTCGTTTCATATTTCTCTCCTGTTTTTCAGATTCTTGGTGTCAGGCCATCGGCGAGTGACATGCGATAAGCGCCATAACCCGGCACAAGGCTGGCAAGCAGGCTGACGCCGATGATGGCGGCGATAAGCCACAACTCATCAAGTGACACCGGGCGAGGTGTGATGGCGATACCAAAATGCCCCTGAATCAGCGGCGCCATGGCGGCACTGATTCCGTAGAGCAAGGCGATGCCGAGCAGAATGCCGGAGAGCGTAATAAAGACACCCTCAGCGGTAAGCAGCACAAAAATGTCTGCGGGCCTGGCACCTACAGAACGGATAATGGCCAGCTCACGCCGCCGTTCATTAAGACTGGCCAGAATCACCGCCACCAGTCCGCACAGCCCGACCACAACCACCATGGCCGAGACAGCCAGAAAGGCATGTTCGGCCGCGCCAACCACCTGCCAGAGCTGGTCAAGCGCCACGCCGGGTAACACCGCCAGTAATGGTTCATCCGCATAATCATTAACCAGCCGTTGCATACGGAATACACCGGCCCTGCTCTTCAAACCGATCAGGATGGCAGTCACGGATTTGGGCGTAAGATCAAACTTACGCACATATTCGGCAGGGATCTCAAAACCCGGCATGCGGGCACCGCCCTGCCAATCCAGATGAATCGCCTCAATCGCCTCAAGACTTACATGCACCGTTCGGTCAACCGGCGTACCGGTGGGTGCAAGAATGCCGGTGACGACAAATGGCTTATCGTTATGATCCTGACCGGTAAGGCCACCGGCGCCGTGGGTCAGTACAATATGATCACCCGGATGATAACCCAGGGACGCCGCCACTTCAGAGCCGATGACCGTATCAAAAACACCATCAAAGGGCTTACCTGTCTCAAATGTCAGCGACTGTCTGTTGCCGTAATGGAAGTGCTCGAAGTAACCGGCATGAGTACCCAGCACAGGAAAGCCACGGTGAGAGTCTCCCAGCGAGATCGGTATGCTCCAGGCTACTGTCGGATTGGCGGCAATTTCCTGATAAGCCTGCCAGTGAATATTGTTGGTCGCCTCGCCGATGTGAAAGACCGAATAGAGCATCAGCTGCACAGGGCTGGTACGGGCGCCAATCACCAGATCTGTGCCGGAAACCGATTGTGCAAAGGCCTGGCGTGCATCGTGCCGTATCCGCTCCACCCCCAACAGCAGGGTAACACTCAGGGCAATGGATAGCAGTGTCAGCCCCAGCGTGAAGCGGCGGTTCCAGGCACTATGCCATGCCATCGAAAACAGGTATCTCATGATGCACCTCCGTTTGTCGGCGCAAGGTTCAGGGTCGCCAATTCGATGGTGCGATCAAAATCAGCAGCCAGTCGATGATCGTGACTGACAAAAAGCAGTGTTGTTTCTGAAGCTGAACACTCCTTTTGTAACAGTTCGAGAAATGCAAATTGACGATCAGCATCGAGTGCCGAGGTAGGCTCATCGGCAATGACGATCCCCGGACGCCCGATGAGCGCACGGGCTGCAGCCACACGCTGCTGCTGGCCGACACTCAAGCGGGAAGCAGCTCGCTTGTGCAGTTCCGGTGCGATGTCGAGGTGATCAAGCAGTCGACCTGCCTCCGCTTCCAGATGATGGCCGGAAATGCAGGCCTGTCCGCGACGAAGCGCTGAAAAGCGGCAGGGCAACAACACATTATCCAGCAGTGATAGATAAGGAATCAGGTTAAACTGCTGAAAGATAAAACCAACGCAATCAGCGCGTAGCCGGTCACGGGCTGTGGCACGCATCTGCGTGAGCTCATGACCAAGCAATGAGATGGTACCGCAGGAGGGCGTAAGTACGCCCCCCAACAGTCCCAGCAACGTACTCTTGCCGCTGCCACTCGGACCATGCAGAAAAATGCGCTCGCCCGCTGCAACCTGCATCCGCTCGATATGCAGACAGTCGGACGCACTTCCGGAATAGCGGAATCGCAGCTGCTCGATATCAATCACTGGTGAAGCCATGGCGATCACCAGCTGACGCGCCGTTCGTCGTTTGTCAGCATTGCCGCAGCCTGACGCTGTGGCGTTACGACTTCGACCTTCAAACGATGCAAATTCGGGAAAGGGTCAAACAACATCACATCCAGCCATTGCAGGCGATCAGCGTGACTGCAATGAAAGATAAATTCGCCGTCAATATCTGCATGACCATCATGATGATGATCTTCAACATCAGCATCATCGGCTTCCAGCGCAACCGAATCGAGATGCACCGAAGCGAGCGTACAGGCCGCCTCGGGATTGGCTATGAACATTGTTTCTGCATGTTGCAATGTTGCTGCCATCACATCGGTCTTAGCCTGTTCAGTGGCATTTCCCGGCTTGTGCTCAAAGCCGAGCATGTTATCGAGCGGGCTGGAAAAGCTCAGCAGCATAGCATCATGCTCCACCGCAACTTGCAGCAATGCGATGCCGTGTACATGCGCCCCCAGAGTTTCGCTTCGCGCCATCGCCGGCGTGAATGTCATGGCCAATAGAGCCAATACACTTATGGTATTCTTCATTGTTTTTCTCCCGTTAAATTTGGGCGAACACCTCGGGTCGAGGCGTGCGCAGAAACTATCGATCCGCACCTCTAGCGCGGAAATTCTGATGTTTTAAGCTGGGAGAAGTGGTGGTGCCCGGGCCGAGAAAACAATCGGCGTTGAGGTGATATAGCTTGTGCACAGAGCGGTGATATGACTATCCGCAGAGAAGGCACCCTGATCAACAGAGAGTGTGATAATTGAACTGGAAATTTGATTGTAGGCATCGCAAAGATCGCAATGTTGATCATGCGCGCCCGCATCACTTGTAGAAATCGATATTTCAGCAAATGAAATATCATCACTGTGCAGGTGCGACAGGGTATGTAGCAAACCGCCTGCTTGCACGAGCAGCAGAGACATAATAACTATCAGGCGCATTGCCAACAGAGGATGCATGAACGATTTCAGCATGGCGGCATGCAATCGCAAACGACTTGCAAATGCAATGAATTGAATCACTGTATTCATCGTTCCCATGCTCCCGCGTGGTAATGCATACAGCCATCTAAGCATAGTGGAGCTCGCTTCACCTCGTTCACAGAAGCTGAAGATTGGAATCGCAGAAATTTGCCGGATGACGCTACACTCTTCCGGCCTGCGGGTTGAGTAGATCAAGGGGCAGCTCTACAGCGGCCGCAATTATTCGAGGTTGGTTTCAGGCCTTAAGCGGTTTTGTTTTTCCGGGCGTCTGCCAGTTCAATATGGACGGCCACCTCGACTTGTTGCTCGGCGGCTCCGCGTAAAATGCCGCGATTGGGCGGTACATCGAAATAGTCGCGGCCAATCGCGGTGCGCACATATTGCCAGTCGACCAGTTTTTCGTTGGTCGGATCAACACCCATCCAGCCGTAACCCTCGTGCCATACCTGCACCCAGGCATGTGTAGCAGCGGCACCACGCAGGTGCTCGCCGAACTCTCCCTGATGCGGATCGAAGATGTAGCCGCTGACATAACGTGATGGAATGCCGGAGTGACGCAGTACGCCGATCATGGCATGTGCCATGTCCTGACAAACGCCGCCACCGTGCTCAAACAATGCTTTGGGACTGGAGTGGACATGCGTGACATCCGGGTCATAGCGGAAGGTTTTGAAAAAATAACGGGCCAATTGATAGATGGCATAGCCGAACTCGATGTCATCCATATCCATGGATAGACCTCTGGGGATTTCCACACTGCCGTACTCGGCAAGCTCCGGCACACCGGGTGACCACAATAAAAACTCCTGCCAGCGTTCCTGATAAGGGCGCGGATCGGGGGCCGATTCGGGTCCACAGCTGATGGCGTTGGTCGTTTCTACGGTTGAGTTGGCTTCGATGACCATTTGCTGATGTGGCTCAAGCAGATTGTAGTGTGAAACGATATTGCCGAAATGGTCACGGTGCTGCCGGATCTGAGCATGGGGGGAAACTTTGATGTCGTGACTTAAAACACGCTGTAAACCGGTATCAATCGGTGACATTCGCAGCTCGGTATGTGAGTCGCTGACAGGTTCGGAGTAGGTGATGCTCGTCCGGTGATTGACGGTGAGTACGATGTGATCGCCTTCGCAAAGTGGCATATTGATGCTCCCTCTGTTGAATTATTGGTTTAACTGTTTTACAGCTGATACCGAATGTAAGTGCTGTTGCTGCTGAGGAATCTGCACCGTCAGTCTGTTCGACTGATCGTTTGTCAGCGTTACCGTGATACTGTCGAAGAATGCGATGTTGATCATCCGGTCAATTCTGGCACAGCGTTTACTGACGCCATTCAGATATTTATTCAGACCCAGCCTGATAATTTCGGAACTGGCCGCACCACCGCGCAGATCGTCAAGAAAACGCTCAACTTCCTGATACAGCGTATACTGACTTTCATTTTTCATACCCAGTTCGCGCAGCGCCAGCGACACCTCACGAATGCTGTAGTGTATGGAGCGAGGGAAGCCCGGATTGAGCAACATCAATGAATAAACCCGATGCGGTTCAATTTTTGCCTGATAGAGGCGACGATAAGCCTCGTAGCCGGAGACAGAGCGCAGCAGCGACTGCCATTGATGCAGATCAAGCGGACTACCCACATCATCGGCCGTTGGCAGCAGCAGATGATATTTGATTTGCAGAATGCGCTGCGTCATGCGAGCCCGCTCCAGTGTTGTGCCAAGGCGCATAAATTGCCATGCATCGCCACGAACCATGGTGTTGTAACTCAGGCCGAGGAAAGCATTGGCAAACATGTGAATACGTTCGCTGAAATCACCCCATGTATGCAGATTACCCTCGGTGAGTTCGCGCTCCATTTCATGATAAAACAGGTTGATATGCAGCCAGATCTCTTCGGATATTAACTCCCGCACCGAGCGTGCGATTTCCCGTGTTTGACGCAGGCAGGCCAGCACACTGTAGGGGTTTTCTTCATCGGTGAGCAGCAGCTGCACCACGCTGGCCTCACAAATTTCGCCGAACCTGGCTTCGAAACCTTGTCGGTTATGTGTGATCTCCAGAATGGGTGACCACACATCAAGTTCAGAAAACACCTCATGCTCGACGCTCATGCGTCGGTTAACATCAAGAATACGCGCGATGTTTTCGGTGCGTTCGATGAGAAATCCAAGCCGGTAGAGGCTGCGGGCAGTTCGACTAAGCATGATTGCCTCCTGTGATGAGGTCACTATTCTCCGGGTAGAGAACCCAGGTATCTTTACTGCCGCCACCCTGTGATGAGTTGACGACCAGACTGCCGCGTTTCAGCGCTACGCGGGTGAGCCCTCCACTGAGCACTTTCACCGAGCCATCGGCACTGCAAACGGCAAATGGCCGAAGATCGATATGACGAGAGTAGAATTGTTTGTCGCCATCCTGATCGAGGAAACTCGGATGCGTTGAAAGTTGCTGGATCGGTTGTGCAATGTAGTGGGCGGGCTCTGCGATGAGTTTTAATTTGAATTCAGCCAGCTCCGCCTTGCTTGCATGCGAGCCGACAATAATGCCATAACCACCGGATGCATCGGTGGGTTTAACCACCAGTTCCGCCAAATGATCAAGCATGTATTTCAGGTCTTTCGGGCGTGAACCCAGATAAGTCGGCACAATCGGCAGGATCGGTTCTTCATTCAGGTAGTAGCGGATAATCTCCGGGCTATAGGCATACAGCGCCTTATCATCGGCCACACCGTTACCCGGTGCATTGGCCAGTACCACGTTGCCACTGCGATAGGCGTGCATCAGGCCGGGCACACCCAGCATCGAATCGGGACGAAATACCAGCGGATCAATAAAATCGGTATCCAGACGAAGGTAGAGCACGTCAACACGTTTGAGGCCGTGTGTGGTTTTCATGTAGAGCACATCATCGCTGACCAGCAGATCCTGCCCTTCAACCAGCTCGGCGCCCATTTGTGAGGCCAGAAATGCGTGCTCAAAATAGGCGGAGTTATAAATGCCGGGGGTAAGCACGGCCACCATCGGGCTGGCTGATGCAGAAAATGAGGCCAGTGCTTCATACAGCATCTGCGGATACTGACTGACCGGTCGAACGCGATAGCTGCTCAGAAGCTCTGGCATCACGCGGCTGCATACCATGCGGTTTTCAACCACATAAGATACGCCGGAAGGGCAGCGCAGGTTGTCTTCAAGCACCATGAATTCACCGCTCTGATTACGGATCAGATCGATGCCGGAGATGTGCGCATGCACACCACCAACCGGTGTTAAGCCGCTCATCTCGCGGCAATAGAGGCTGGAACCCAGAATCTGCGAGGTGGGAATGATGCGATTGCGCAGGATTTTCTGTTCATGATAGATGTCTTCCAGAAACAGATTCATGGCGGTGACACGTTGAACAATGCCGGCCTCGATGTGACTCCATTCACTGGCTGCGATCATGCGAGGCATCAGATCGAAGGGGAAAATCTTCTCCGTGCCACGGGCATCGGAATAGACGGTGAAGGTGACGCCCTGATTAAGCAGCGAAAGATCAGCGCTTTGTTGCATGCGCTCCACACCGTCTACGCCCTGACGTTTAAAATAGGCAATGGCAGCGGCATAGGCATTGCGGACTTTGCCGGATTGATCGAAACTCTCATCAAACGGTGCTGCGTCAGTTGTATCAAACATGCTTACTCTCCTCATGCAGCCAGCTTCATGTTAATTGACTGGTTCGTCGGCAGACCACTGAGAAAAGCAAGCCAACCTGTTTTATCTATAGCAATTGACGGGCCATGTTTGAACAGGCAGGGAATGTAAGGGTTTCAATACGCCTGACTCTGTAGATAAGCGCTATGGATGCCTTGATTGTGTGCAGTGATGCCTATGGATTAGGTAGGTCGAGTCTACATCTCAAGCTGCACCAGGTGACTGTTGGCCGAATCCATTTCGGCATACGTTCTGGCTTTGATACTCAGGGCATGCATTTTGCCGTTTTTCAGTTCTTCCCCGAACAGCTTCAGCAGCGACTGCTGTCTTTTTACTACCGACATACCTTCAAATTCATTGGATATGATGAACAGTTCGAATTTGCAGCCTTCACCATTGATATCAACGGCGGCATCGGGGTAGAGGGAATGAATTCGTGCGATGATCTCTTTATCCTGCATCGGGCTCATCCTTGTGTGGTGGCGAAGAGGGCTTTGAGCTCACCGTTTCTTGCCATCTCGACAACAATATCACTGCCACCAACCAGTTCGGCGTTGACGAAAAGTTGCGGGTAGGTCGGCCAGTCGGAGATTTGCGGCAGCTTTTCGCGGATAAACGGTGCAGCCATGATGTTGACGTAGGCAAACTCGAAGCCGGTTTCCTTGATGGCGGCGACTGCCTGTGCGGAGAAACCGCATTCCGGCGCTTCAGGTACACCTTTCATGTAAAGGATGATCGGATTTTCAGCCAGCTGGGCTCTGATTTTTTCTTCTGTGGTCATGATTAAACTCCGTGTGGGTTTTATGGGTTAACAGTTTTGCTGGTTTTAATTAATGGGGTGGATCAATGAATTCAAATCAATGCGTCCGGCATTCGGCTTTTAAACGTTTTAGCACCGGCAGCGTGGCAGCACACTCCAGTGCATTCAGCCCGTCAGGGTTGATGATCGTGCTGTTGGCTCCGGCAGCGAGCAGGGTTTCAACCACCGCCAGTTTGCCGGTCGAGGCGGCAAACATCAGTGTGGTGTAGCCGTTAAAGTTGATGTGATCGGCATCGGCTCCGGCCTGCAGCAGCAGTTTGAGCATGGCGGTGTTGCCCGAAGCAGCGGCAAACCACAGCGGCTGATTGCCATCGTTATTTTCGGCATGCATATCGGCCCCCATCTCGATCAGTTCTTTGACGATAGCCAGATCACCATCCATGGCGGCGACCATCAGTGCGCTCATGGCTTTGTCGATACGGGCATGGATCAGCTGCGTTGCCGAATCGGTATGGCGGAAGCCGTGTTGTTGCAGCCACTGCTGTAAATGTTTGGATGGTGGTGTCGACGGGCACGCGCTTTGGCGGCTCATGTGGCCCGCCAGTTCATGCCAGCCACCCTCCAGATTGTAGACATGCTTAAGTCCCATCTGACAGAGGAAAGAGGCAAGTTCACGGCTGGAGTGACCATGGTAACAACAGATCAGCACAGGCTGCTCTTTCTGCGTCAACAGTTTGCGGATATGCGCCTCATCGGCAGGAACTGCTCCCTCAATGTGGCCTTTCTCATAGGCAAGCGGATCACGCATATCGAGTATCACAGGTTGGTATACGGCGATAAAGGTACTTAGCTCCTCAACGCGAATATCGTGATATGACATCGATTCACTCACCACTAATCCTGAGATTTCGCCTGAGAATTTCCCTGAAGATTTGCAGCAACAAACTGCCAGTTCACCCGTTGCCAGAACGCTTCGAGATAGGCGGGTCGGGCATTGCGATAATCGATATAGTAGGCGTGCTCCCATACATCACAGGTTAACAGTGGCGTCAGCCCGTCGCTCAGCGGGGTGGCAGCATTGGGGGTGTTGACGATAGCCAGTCCGCCATCGCTGGCCTTGACCAGCCAGGTCCAGCCGGAACCGAAGTTGCCGATTGCCAGCGCCGAGAATGCCTGCTTAAAGGCCGTGAATGAGCCGAATTCGGATTCGATGGCAGTCAGCAGGGCACCATCAGGTTCGCCGCCTCCGTCGGGAGAGAGTGAATGCCAGTAGAATGTGTGGTTCCACACCTGCGCGGCATTATTGAACAGCGCACCGTCAGCTTTTTCAATAATCTGCTCAAGAGAGCTTTCCTCGAAGATGGTGCCGACAATCAGCTTGTTGAGATTGGTGACATAAGTGTTGTGATGCTTGCCGTAATGATAGGCAATCGTCTCTGCCGAAATATATGGCGCAAGCGCATCTTCGGCATAGGGCAGGGGTGGAAGTTCAAATGGCATAGTTACTCCTTACTCGGGTATTAAATCGCTGTGTGTGGTTTTTCAGGTACCAGGCCAGAGCGCTGTCCATGGTGGTCAGATGCAGATTGAACCACTCCGGCAGCCGCTGGCGAATATAGGCGCGGGCAAAGATGCTCTTTCCTTCTTTCAGCTGAGCGGCAAAGCGAGTCATCTCGGCCAGCACTTTGCGATGCTGTTCCCGGTGTTCGACGATTTGCGGAAAGGCGTATGCCTGCATCAGTTCATCTTCGCGTTCGAAATGACGAATGCTGTGCTGTAGCAGGTTGCTGAAACCTGCTTGTAATTCTTCGCCGTACATTAGCTCCAGAGCATTAATCTGCTTGATAAAATCGACATGGATAGTATCCATCTCCTTCATGCCGAGCAGATGCTTCTCAGTATCATAAGCGATCAGAGGTGTAGGAAGATGACCTGTCAGCATCCGATTGATGCCTGCGCCGCGCTGTCCGCTTGAACCAGCAGCGCATCCGGGTCGATCAAATCTTCAATCCCGGCCTCGATAATTTCGATGCCCATTTTTTTGCAGAAACGACGCTCTTTGTCGTTAGGTTCCGTAATAAGCGCCCAGCCGGTCGGCTTGTCAGCGTTATAGATAATATCGGAGAGTACCATGCGCTCGGTATCGCGGGTCATGCGCAGGCCGATGAACAGGTATTGCTTGCCGATGCGCTTCTCTTTGAGGAATGAAGGGATGGCAAAACCGCCCATCAGTTCGGAGATATAATCAACATAATCGGCATCGGAGGCCACATACAGCGATTCGGGTCTGGGTGTACCCATCGGTTTGAAGAGAATGGGAAGCTGCGGATCAACCGCCTCCTGCGTCGTCTCGCTGTAACTGCCATCGGCATAGCTGAATATTTTGAAACGGTAATCGGTGCCACCCAGTCGCGACAGCCCGACAATCAGGGTGTGCGGTGTGTCGGCATAGCTATCCTGCAACTGCGTATCGCGATTGATATCGACCACATAAGCAGGGCGGATGGAAGCGATCCAGTCATGTACCGGCGAGCGTGTCCATTGCGTCTCGGCATAAATTTTGTTGAGGGTACGTGTAATAAAGCTGCGACCTTTCTTCAGTTCCAGATTCATCGCTGCACGAGGAAATTCGTACATCAGCTTCGGAGCCATGGGTGAGCCATTGTTGAAGGCAAAGATCAGGCTATCGCTGTCGGCTGGAATCGGCTCGCCGCTGTCCACAGATGTCGATCCGCTCAGTGCTCCGGCGCCGAGGTAAGGAACAATCGTGCCGTCGCTGAGGCCTGCGATGATGTTTTGCCGTAATGTTATGTCCATGTGATGATGCCTCCGGATGATCAGTCATTCCTGTTCATGTCCTGTTACCTTGGCAAGAATCATTCCAGCGGTGTAAATGCTTTAAAAGAAAGCGGTTTGCAGATTTTGTCGATGTTGTGAAGTGGTCAAATTGTTGTGTTTGTTACAGTGCGACATGCAAGGTTGGGCCGAACATGCAGGCAGTTTATGTGGCGGATTATGTGGCGGATTCATGGCCTGGCGACAGTATCTTATACATCAAGACAACCGGATTTGCTGTCGTGCCGATCAGATAGGGTTCAATACCGAATCGCTGCAAGCCTGCCTTTTCATAAAAGGCAATAGCACCGGCATTCTTTTCCCAGACTTGCAGCCACAGGGCGGTATAAGCCGATGCAACCGCTGATTGTGTGACCGCAGTGAATAATTTGTCACCGATACCTTTACCGCAATGCCCGGCAGCCACATACAGCCGTTGCAATTCAATCGTTTTTTCATGCGCAAGCTGTTCAGGGTTGGCCGTTTCCGCTATTTTGGCGTAGCCCGCAACAGCCTGATCTGCCTCAGCAATAAAATAGGTGGCTGCTTTGCTAACGATTTCGGAGCGAATCAACTCAGGCGAGAAATGCTTAGCCACATACGATGTCATGTCGCCCGGCAGCACAATTTCGCCATAGGCCCTGGCAAAGGTGGTGCGGCCGATCTCTGCAATGGCGTCAACGTCATCTGTGGTCGCTATTCGAATGCTACAGTTCATTTGAATCCCCGACTTTATTGAAATGGGCCAATCATGCCAGCTGTCTGAGTTGCTTCAAGACAGTAGAGCCGATACTGTGAGGATAAAAGGAAAGGAGGCTTATGTTGATTGAGGATTTTGCATCGTTAGCTGTCGCTCAACGCTATTTTAAAACCATTCAAACGCTGCTCCTGCGCCCGATTGCGTGGGTGCTGACGGAAAACGCCAACGGTAGCTACATCCTGAATCAAGTGAGACAGGCACCATTGATTCATATTCTTATTCTGACATTAACTATATTTGCTTTTACGTCGCTGGCTGAAGCCTGCGAAAACTGCCTGCTTCCACAGGATTTTGTTCGGCTTGATATAAGTAACAAACGATTGTTTGCTGTAATCTCAGAAGATAAAATTGTTGATATAAATCACGTGAAAGAGCTGATCGTTTCAGCCAATACATACATCTCAATGTGTTGCAAAAACTGGAACAATAAGTGGTCTGTTAGTTTTTTCAGTGAGGAAAAATATGTGGGCTATAAAGACGAAAATGAAGTTCATGATTATGTCGATGATGGTAGTTGGTATTTAGCATATTTAGGGGAGTATGATCATGCGGAAAGACAATTAACCTTATTTCCTTTGGAGCCAGGCAAAATCAAGAAGATCGATAGAGTTAATTGATTTTGCATGAGAAACGTAAGCGGGGCTTTAAGAAATAGTAGAGAGCAATGGGATATGTTTGCTTTCCAGTCAAGTTAACCAGACATAGAAAATAATTTAATCGAAGGAGTGTGTATGCAACACAATGATTTTGTGAATGGTTTGCTGGATTTTATGCAGCATTCCCCGACACCTTTTCATGCTGTACAAAACATGGTTGAGAGGCTGGAAAAGGCAGGCTTTGAGCGCCTGTCGGAAAAAGAGGCCTGGGGCGAAAAACGGCGGCAGGGGCGTTATTTTGTGACGCGTAACGATTCGTCACTGATCGCGTTCGAGCTGAACCAGCCATTAGCCGAATCCGGCATCCACATGGTCGGTGCACATACCGATAGTCCGTGCCTGAAGGTGAAGCCGAACCCGGAAAAAACAGACAGGAAATATTTGCAACTGGCTGTTGAAGTTTATGGCGGCGCTTTGCTGAATCCGTGGTTTGACCGAGATTTATCGCTGGCCGGACGTGTCAGTTATCTGGATGCAGCAGGGCAAATCAGGCACCAGCCGGTCAATTGGGAAAAAGCCATCGCAACCATTCCGAGTCTGGCCATTCATCTGGATCGTGAAGCCAATGAGCTGCACACCATTGATAAGCAAAAACATCTGCCGCCGGTATTGATGACATTACCGGAAAACTCCTCAGATAAACCGGTGAGCCTTAAAGCCTTGTTGCTGGATAAGCTCAACGCGCAGATTGCAGGTTGTAAAGATGCATCAGTTCAGGCCGTGAAGGTCCTCGATTATGAATTGAGTTTTTACGATGTGCAGCCACCGGCAGTGATGGGGCTGAACGATGATTTTATCGCCAGTGCCAGGCTGGATAATCTGCTCAGCTGTTACACCGGTTTGACGGCTATGCTGGATCATAACGGCCAGCGCAACACATTGCTGATTTGCAGTGACCATGAAGAGGTCGGCAGTGCTTCCTCTGCCGGGGCGCAGGGGAACTTCCTGCAATCGGTGCTGAGCCGTTTGTGCGACAGCGGTGAACAATTCTCACGTGCTATGGCATCCAGCATGATGATTTCAGCGGATAATGCACATGCCATTCATCCCAATTTTGCCGACAGGCATGAGCCGAATCATGGGCCGCTGATCAATGCCGGGCCGGTGATTAAAGTGAACGCCAACCAGCGATATGCCACCAACAGTGAAACCGGTGCCATGTTCAAACACTGGTGTGAACTGGCCGGGGTGCCGGTGCAGTCGTTTGTGGTGCGCTCAGATCTGGCCTGCGGCAGTACGATTGGCCCGATTACGGCGACAGAACTGGGCGTTCGTACCGTGGATGTGGGTGTGCCGACGTTTGCCATGCATTCGATTCGTGAGCTGGCAGGGCGGATGGATGCATTTTATTTGTATCAGGTATTGAAGCTGTATTTTGATCATTCACAGCGGTGATTAGCGCCAATGAATGGGTTAATCCGGGTTCAGTTCAGATAGTGAGTCGAGAGAATCGAATGATCCAGTATCACGCCAATGTGGGCTACTTTATTGGTCGGGTCTGTGAGCTGTAGCCAGACGACGGTTGCGTTGCCTTCCAAAGCCTGAGTCAGGGCTATATTTTTGCTTTGTAGCGAAAAAGTCAGTTGCTGACCGACCTGAAACCAGTCGGGGTTTCTGCTTGTGAAACTCATGCCACTATCGGATATATCGTGCAACAGGACCGTCTCATAAAGCACGGCAAATTTGTTCTAGGCCACTCTGCAACTATTTTTGGTCATTTTGAGTATGTCGAGCAATTGCCGTGTGTTCAAAAGTAATTGGCGCATTTTTTCCGCAATGTTCTTTACGCCTCGTGATTTGAGTAGGCCGACAGCGAAACGTCGCAGTCGAGTCATGTTTTCCGGCCCGTTTCCTGTTCTGATCCGGCTTCGGTCTTCGTTGTAGACTGTGTCGACGATGTAATGAC
>Ga0210009_1000873_pt1 | contig 29474 bp, 26 predicted proteins | sample CryGeyCG2114_065_FD_185457 | JGI IMG/M metagenome (GOLD analysis project Ga0210009, IMG submission 185457) | Groundwater microbial communities from aquifer - Crystal Geyser CG12_big_fil_rev_8/21/14_0.65 (SPAdes) (version 2) | ecosystem: Environmental > Aquatic > Deep subsurface > Groundwater ...
TCAAAAAAAATGCTATAGTGCGACAATACTCTGGAGAGGTGGCTGAGTGGTCGAAGGCACCGCACTCGAAATGCGGCGTGCGGGAAACTGCACCGTGGGTTCAAATCCCACCCTCTCCGCCAATTTTTCGAAAAGGGTTTCAGAGCCGAAATATGGTCGGCGCTTCGCGCCGACCATATTTCGGCTTCTGATTCCGATTTTCAATTTTGGCGGTGTTTTTTGACTGATGTTCGAACATTTTTTGAGCAAAACCCAAATGATTAAAACTACTAATGCGGACTCGGCAGGGCGAAACAATTTGTCTGGGGAGGAATGCGGGCGGGTTTCGGACTGGGGGTTTTCGGAAATTCGGCGGCATTGAGAAAAGAATGGGAAGTTGTTATAATTGATTTGCAAGTCATAAAAGTATTATATCACTTTCCATACATTATAATCTACTATGTCCACAATAGGCAAGAACATCAAAAAATACAGACAAGAAAAAGGGCTTTCGCAAGATAAGCTCTCAAAACTTGCTGATTTGTCGCTCAATACGGTTGTTAAGATAGAGTTAGACGATACACCCAATCCTACTATTGAAACAATGCAGAGGATTGCGAAAGCTCTTGAAGTATCGGTTGATGGTTTATTGAAGAAATAAAACTATGAAAATTACTGACGAATCAATCGAATTGAAATTTCTTTCTGAAATAAAAAAGAAGGCTAACACTATAAAAAGTGATAGTCGGGAACGTTCTGTTGAAGATTTTTTTGTTTCTTTTTTTGACGGAATTCCAGGTTTTAAGACATCACGCGCTGAGGCGCCTCGGCTTAAATATCATAAAACCCTCTATACAGACGGGATAGTTTCTTTTAACGACGAAGTGTTTACAGTTTTTGAATTTAAAAAAGGCGCCATTAAATTTACAAACAATAACGAACTTCTTTTTAATCAAGAAGAAAATGTTGTTTATGCTCAGGCGATCAAGTACATTTTATGTTCAAATTCTGAAAAATTTGCGTCGGAACTTAGATTTAGCAAAGTATTGCTATTTAACGGTTCTCAAGTAGTTAAAATATCTATTAACAAGGATAATCTAAAAGAAATTTACTCCAAATTACACTGGAACGACGCTTTGAGTAGTTTTTTGAATGACCAAAGAAACTTATCTTCTTTTTTACAAAATATAATTTTGACTAAATTTAATACGATAAAACCGTTTATTGAATTCAGCTTCATTTTAGATACTCAGAAAGGAATTAATGAAAGTGAGATTTTAGAACTATACAAAGAACTTACCGCTGTATCTGATGCGAAAATAAGTATTATTAGAATGAACTTGAAAGAAAAGTTTCTTGAATTTTCTGAGACCTTTAACGCCCCAGTGATTCAAAGGGAGTCAATTAAATTTCCATACATAGCAAGTCTGGTCCTAAGAACCTTTATAGAAATTTCTGTCCACATCAACGACGGGATACGATGTATTTTAAGTCGCGACAATAAAATTGCTACTTTCCAAGTTCAGGGTCAATCTTTTAGCATTTATTACACTGAAGAGAATGACCAAGGCGAAATGATTGATCAGCCAGTTACAATTTACGCTGATTATATTAATGATGTTAATCGGTTGAATGACTTCTTTCAGAATCACATCATTAATAACCTAGACGTTCTATATGAGGATTACGATAACCTTATATCTGACGAAAGAACTAGAAAATCAATCGGATTATATTTCACAAAATCAGATTTATCACACCTATGTTATGAGTTTTTAACGAGAGTTATACCAGTTGATATTTTAAAAACTTGTCATTTTTATGATCCAGCTGCTGGTTCCGGTAACTTATTGAAAGCTCAGGAAGATTTTATTACTGTGATTGGTTCCGATATTAAAAAAATGAGCCAAGACATAATGAGAAATCGGCATATTAATGTACCAAAAAGAGAAATTGATTTCTTTCAAACTACACGAGAGGATATGGTCGAAGAATTAAATTCGATTGTAGAAAAAAATGGTAGAAATTTCATTGACAATCCGCTTCTAATAATAATGAACCCCCCGTATAGAGGGAAAAATACTTGGGTTGGACAGGGACAAATTGGAAATAAAATTGGTGTATCAAGGGATCAAACATATCTCGGTGATGAATTTATGAAGATTTTACATTCTAATAAAATAAGATCTAATGATTTATCCTCCTTTTTTATTCTCAAAGCCCTAACATTCTACTTGTTTGATGATTATTACGGTTATATTGCAACGTTTTCGCCAACTAACTGGCTAAATCCTGGGCGAGGTGAACATGACGAATTTAGAAAATTTATATCAAGCCACGCGAAATTTATTGGTGGTTTTGTCATTAATGGAAAGAAATTTTTTGATAATTTAAATTCTAATTTAACAATCGCGTTTTCCGTCTTTCAGCTAGATAGAGACATTATAAAAGCTGAGAATAAAAAAGACTATATTTATTACGACCTATCTAAAGATCATAATAAAATTAAAGAACTTTTTGATTTGAAACAATATAAAAACTGGGAACCTAGTTATTTAGATAGTGGTGATAAAAAAATAAAAATGAAAGCGGATTATAAGAAATTATCTGATCAGATTTTCAATGAAGCAAAAATTATAAATTTTTCTAAAAATAGGGATGAAAAAGTTTATTTTAAAGATATTTTTAGAGCAATCAATTCTCAAACGGGGGACGATCAAAAAGTTTTACTCCACCTTGAGAGTAAATTTCTAAACCTAGACCTAAATAAAGTTATCCCTAATACCTCAATCAGTAATGATGAGATCTTTATTGTTGCTACCGATAAAGCTAATGGATACGATATTGCCATTAAGCCAAAAGAAAAGAAAAAACGCGGTTGTGTTTTTAGTATTCCCAAATCAATTGATGGACCAATAATGGCATGGCATTATCTTTGGGATTATTTGGCGACATACCCCACTAGGTTCTATAATGCGGTGCCAATAACTAGGAAATATGCTTTTACTTTTATAGATCCGAATCCTTTACTAACGATTGAAGATGTAAAAAATTCACGAACTTGCAAAGGATTTAACTTTATTCAAAAGAATGAACTAGCGTTAAACTACATTAAGGAATGGCAAGAAAAAATTGGTGATCTAAGAGGGCTATTCTTCTTCTTTTTTGCTTTAACACATTCTGGAGTTGCGACCAATATAGCAAAAAATGTTTTGTATAAAAATAGTCCGATATGGTGCCCCGATTTAAAGAATGAAAATATAGACCAAATTAAAACCGTTATTCAACTAGGTACCGCGTACGCGATGTTTAAATTTAGTAAGAAGTTTCAAGAATTTACTTTATCAAGAAATGAAGAGGAAATTATCGATACGGAAAATTATTTTAATGTTAATTCAGTGTGGTTCAAAAAATCAAAAATATCAGATTTGCTTGAAATTAGAAAAGAAAGTGTTTCTACAATAAAAAGCATAATTTCTGGTAAAATGTCAGAAAAAAAGATGCAGGAATTGTTAGATAAATCTGTAAGTGAAATTAATTCTTATTGATGTTTTTTGAATTAGCCGCCGAATTTCCGACTGCGGGCGGGAAAAGAGCCGAGGCAGGGCGAATCCATTCCCCCAGACAAATTGTTTCGCCCTGCCTCGTCCGCATTAGTAGTTTTAATCATTTGGATTTTGCTCGAAATAGTTTCGAACTTTGTCCAATACACACCGCCACGGTTTGCGAAGGCGACAAGAAAAATTTATGCATTATGTTTATAGTTTAAAATGCAAAGATGGATATTATGTCGGCTGTACCGACAATATCATTGATCGTTTAGATAGACATACAAAAGGTGATGTGCCTGCAACAGTGAATCGCTTGCCGGTAACATTAGAGTTCTACTTTGCAACCGAAGATAAATACAAAGCATTTGAATTTGAGAAGTATCTTAAATCAGGACCAGGTCGAGCATTTATAAATAAACATTTTGTTAAAATAGGTTAACCCTTATTAATAAAGTACTAAAGCCAAACTTTTTAACGCCTTCTCTTTTTAATAAAATGATAAATAGTAAATGCAAAAACTACAACCAATATAAGCAAGAGTGACGGAAATAATATTTTATTGATATTGGTTTGTTGCCAACTATTGCCACACAACAATCTTTCATAAAAATTTTCTACTCCTATTAAACAATCGCTTTTATAATCTATCCCATAGTTTTTTGTTAAAAAGTTTATAATTTCAGCCAACGCGTTCTTATACGAAGTATTTTTATAATCATAATGTTAGCCAAATACTAAAACTTTGTCCGAATTCTCAACCATTTTGAGCAAGTCAGACATGGTGGAAATAGGGCAAATTTTGCTTTTTTCCTTGCCTCGTACCTTGAGGCAACTGCCACAAGCGTAGATCTCACCCTTCAAATCTTTGAATTCCGACACTTTTGCCGAAACGTCAAAATCTTTACTGTCGGGGATGGTATCAAGCTCCGACCCTTCACTCATCAAAAAGATTTCAACTTGATGATTAGCTCTGAGCGCGGTAATCCCGAGGCGGAATGCATTCCACGCATGCTCCGGTTTATTGGATTGTAGAATTATGCCGAGTTGCATAAACGCATTACATACTAAATACTGATCTTTTACCTTTTACATGGACTGCACAGTAAAATTAAACATCCCCATACTGCAGATTCCTTGCATTTCGTCTCCTTTTTTAAGTGTTCCCAAATCAATCACTTCTTCACCTGTCGGCTGGAGAATCTTCTGAAAGCCAACTTCTCTAATTACCAGAGATGCCGAGCAATCATAAGTGCCGCTTGTTTTTACTATGAGTTTTGTTGGTATATCGGGTTGTACTACCGAAGTGCGTGGTGAATACCCACCCCGTGCCATCACCGTGACGTATTGGATGCCATCACGAATTTCGACATTTTGTGATTGTGGAATTTCTCCGCCAACACTTTCTGATGAAGCAGATTCGTCAAATACAAAGTAGAGTGTTCCGCCAACAATCGCGAGGCTGATAATAATTGAAATGATTGTATTCTTTTGCATGGATGTTAGCTAGTAAATTATATATTAAATAATGGATTGATAACGCCGAGTCCCGCAAGTCCCGCGAGCAGGGCAAAAATGCCGAGCCCGATAACTACGATTCCCGCTGATTTGAAAAAAAGCGGTGCATGTTTTGATTGAGCAAATGACGCAGGGCCAAATGACAACAGCGCGAGCATTGGTAATGTGCCTAGAGCAAATGCTGTCATGATCGTAAGTCCCGAGAAAAACGAACCGCTTGAAAGCGCGACGACCTGCATCGCTTGAGTAAATCCGCAAGGTAGGAAAAATGTACCCACTCCAACCAAGAATGGCGCTATTGTCTTATGCTCAATCTTGCGGAAGAAACTAAAAACTCTTGAAGGTAGAGAGATAATATTTCTCTCAAACACTCCTACAAGGTTAAACCCGAGTAAAATCATCACGACTGATGCAATAATTCCGAGCATCGCGGTAATGGTAAAATTTATACCAATCGCACTCCCGATGGCGCCGAGAACACCACCAAGTATTGCAAAACTAACTAGTCTTCCGCCATGGAAAAGCATCATCGGTTTTACATCACTTATTTTGTCTTGAGATACTGTTGCGGAAAGAGAGAGTACAAGCCCGCCAACAATCGCGAGACAGCTTGAGACGGACGCGACGAGACCAATGATAAAACTGGTGACTGGTGTTATTGTTCCGCCTAAACCAAAGTTCAGTATCCCTGATTTTTGTACGATGAAGAACAAGGCGAGGAACGCCAGACCAATCGGCAATGCTTGCCAAATAACTCCATTATCTCTTCGCACCTTCGCCTTTTTCTCTAGAGAAAACGTATAACCATTATGTTTTACTTTTTCGCTCAAGATTCTTGCGAGTTCGTCGTTGCTATCAGTTAGTTCTGTATCAAATGACACAGTTTTTTCTTTCAAATCTACATTGGTATTTTTAATTCCCATCTGCTCATTCAAAACATCTTCAATAAGAATTTTGCACGATGCACAATGTGTACCACTGACGTGAAGTGTTATTGTTTTCATAGTTTTTTTGCCTTAATTCGTAATGAATTTGACACGACCGATACTGACGACATCGCCATCGCGAACCCCGCAAAGACTGGTGAGAGAAGCCAGCCCAATATCGGGTAGAACAATCCTCCCGCAAGCGGAATACCGACAACGTTATAGATAAATGCCCAGAATAGATTTTGCTTAATTCCTAGCATCGTCATTTTAGAAAGCTTGACCGCCTTGGTGAGTTTGGCAATATCGCCGCCAAGAAGCGTAATCCCTGCTGAATCAATCGCTACGTCTGTACCCGTACCCATAGCAATACCAACATCAGCCTGGGCGAGCGCGGGCGCATCGTTCACGCCATCGCCCGCCATGGCGACGACATTGCCCTTACTTTGCAATTCTTTAACGATACGCAATTTATCCTCCGGCATTACTTCCGCAATAACTTCGTCAATGCCAACCAAACCACCAATATATTCACCAGTATTTTTATTATCGCCAGTGAGCATTATCACTTTTTTACCGAGTTTGTGCAGTGATGCAACTGTTTCCCTCGCTTCGTCTTTGACCTGATCGGCAACATAGACAATCGCGAGTACGTTTTTTGTATCAGTAAGAATCACAGGAGTTTTACCTTGCCTTGTCTCCTCATCAATATGTTTCGCGTCGAAACTGATATTAAAATCAACAAGAATTTTTGTGTTACCTGCAAAATATTTTTGATTTGCAACTATCCCTTGCAATCCCTTTCCTCTTATATTTTCAAACTGCTCAATATTTTTCAATACAATGTTTTTTTCTTTTGCATAGGTAACAATAGCGTGAGCGATAGGATGTTCCGATCTTGATTCAAGTGTCGCCAGAATTGAAAGTATTTCATCATTAGTTTTGTCACTTTTGTTTTCAATCTTACTAAGCTCCGGTTTCCCATTGGTGATGGTTCCCGTCTTATCAACCACTATCACACCCGCCTTATGCAGTGTTTCTAGGGTAGCGGCGTCTTTGATGAGAATACCGTTTTGCGCACCTTTACCAACTCCAACGATAATCGCCGTTGGTGTTGCGAGTCCTAGCGCGCATGGACAAGCAATAACAAGGATACCAACAAACGAAGTGAGGGCAAACCCTAGTGCTTGTGCAAATCCAAAGACAGGAATACCAAAGTAAAGCCACGCACCAAATGTAAGTGTGGCAAGTACAAGCACTACAGGGACAAAAATAGAAGAAATTTTATCCGCAAGTGCCTGAATCGGCGCTTTGCTTCCTTGCGCTTCCTCTACCATTTTTATGATATGCGATAGTAACGTTTCCGAACCAATCTTGGTCGCTTTGAAATTAAATGTTCCCGAGGTATTGATAGTTCCCGCAACTATTTGCGCATTAAGACTCTTTTCAACTGGAATCGGCTCACCAGTGAGCATTGACTCATCAACAAATGATGAGCCGGAAACGACAACACCATCAACCGGAATTTTTTGCCCTGGCTTTACTATGACAATATCGCCCAAAACTACTTGGTCAATTGCAATCTCTATTTCTTTTGCGTTGCGCACAACAAGCGCAGTTTTTGCTTGAAGTCCAAGCAATTTTTCAATTGCATCGCCAGTTTTTATTTTTGACTTAGCTTCTAGATATTTTCCAAGCGCAATAAATGTAATTACGACGATGGTGACATCATAGTAGGTATATTCGACATTCACATATGGCGCGAGAATTTTGTCAAAAGCGGAAATGATGAAGCTGTACAAAAATGCCACAGAAGTACCGAGACCGATCAAAGTGTCCATGTTTGCCTTGCCGTATCGGAAAAAACGATATACCCCAACAACGTACGGCTTACCAATCGTGGCAAAAATAAATGTGGCAAAAATAGGGAGAAGGTGATGAAAGAATTCGTAGATTGTTTCGGGCATTGCGGGTACGATGCTGTACTTTCCAAAAATTTCCCATGCCATAATGAGAATACCGATGCCCGCAAGCGGAAGTGCAAAAAATACAGAGGAGCGCATTTCCGATACTTCTTTTAATTTTTCCTGTTTTGATTGATTGATGCCAGTATGCTCTTTGTGCATATCGGACATTTCCATTTCGAGGACATATCCAAGTGGCTCTAGTTTTTTATTAAAAACATCGTGAGAAGCAAGTCTTTCATCGTATGAAATTTTTGCTTTCTCGGTTCCATTGTTCACTGATACGTCCGAAACACCATCAATTTTTTTGACAGTACGCTCGATAATGCTCGCGCATGAGGCACAGTGCATTCCTTTAACTTTGTAAACTTGTGTAGTACTCATATTAGTTTGATAAATTGTAGATTTTAAGAAGTTCTTTGATGGCACCGTCTTTATTTTCTTTCATGCGCTCAAACGCACAAGTGTCGAGGTGCCCTGCCAGAAGTTCCTTTTTAACTGTTTTTAAAAGTCCAACCGCACTGTCTGCTTGCTGAATTATTTCGGGACAATACTTGTCTTCCTCAATCATTTTGATGACCTTTTCCAAAGTGCCACGCGCTTGTTTCGCAAGCTTCAGTGACTTATCTTTTTTTGTTGATAATTTCTTGCTTTGCATAAAGATGTATCTGTTATACTAACCTAGTACCTAGGTACAAGGTAGTGTACCATATTACTTAATCTTAACGCAAGCGCTCGAATGACCTCACGAAAAATCTAACGACGGCAAGTATCATTGCCCCATGGAAAATACAAATTGAGAGAAAACAGAGGAAAATAGGGATACGTACAATATTTTTCATTCTAACGGCGACTCGATTGATTTGGTAACATGAAAATATTGTCCCATGTTTTCTGGGATTTTATTGTACTGATCCCCATTTTCTTCACTTGTCCGAGTTTATTGGACACTCGGTGTCCAATAAAGTTTACTCTCAACTTTTCTCTAACAATCGTTGTTGAACCTTCTCGTTGCGCTCGTTCACTGCGCACTCTTTCACTCGCACAGAACCACCCAAAGGGATATCACCGATAGTCTGTTTCAATATTTCGCCGATCCCGTTCGGTTTGAGTGCCGTCAACCAGATTGGCGAGTTTTTTATTTCTTTAACATTAACGCCGAAAAACGCTTCATTTTGTTCCAAACGATCACCACACCTCTGTCCTGCCGCTTCAATATCCCTCCGTGCGATAGCCGCAAAATCATTCAGAGTATTAGCATAGTGGAAGGAGTATCCTTCCAGTTTCTCGAACATCTGTAGCATCTTTTTTCTCTCCATATATTCTCGTTTCAAAAAAACAACGAAAGACGAGCCATCGAATTCATACATTTCGAGTTCGCGCGCGATGTTTGGCGGTATCGATTCAGACGGCGTTGCTTGATCAAGAACACGACCAATCGAATCAATGCTGATCCCCGTAAGCGCGATCCCCACCAAATGTTCGATGAAATCAGGATGTCCACTATCCATCAGTTTGCCAAATCGAGCCGGCGCAAGAGCGATATCAAGAGCGATATCTATACGACCCTCCCGTGCTTCAACGTATGACCTCAGTGCAACAGCTTTTGCCATAGCCCGAAAACCTTCCAAACTGCATAAGATCGTAGCAGGACCATATTCGTTCACTGAAGACGGGCACTGGTACCCCGATTTTTGTGATGCTCCAATAAAAGCATCGATAATTCCAGCAAGGGCGTTGAGGTGAGGCGCTACTTCATCGATGCCAATACTTTTCCCTTGCTCAAGTGCTCGATAATATTCATCCGTTTCTATAAGGGCATCGCGCAGAGGCAAAGGCAGTTCATCAATTACTGGAAGCGCGTAGTAAGCATTGTCGAACTCGGACAATATTTCCATGTTCGGGAGAAGTATATCCGAATCGTAAACGCCAAGGTCGTCGGTGTATATCGGCGTGAGAATGGAAAACATCACGACAGGGGCAAACACCAAGAGCAATGGAATTTGTATCCATAATTTTCGCGCCGGACCGGAAAATTCTTTTCTGTATGCCCACGCGCCACAAGCTATGGTTAACGTAAGAGCCAGGCCAATGACAAGGCCGAGAAATTCCCCGGCCGAGATGTAATATTTGGTGATAAAGACACGTACGCTTGCAACACTTGAACCGATGGTAAAAAACAGGATGACTGGAAGAACCCAACGTTTTAACCTGAATACGCCGATGCTATATATGATTCCTAAAATAAGGATCGACACGGTAAAAAAAATAAAGATGGGAATGATCAAGCTAAATGATAGCTGAAAAAACGAAAAAATCTCAGAAAAATCTTCAGAAAAATCTTTTACGCGCAACAGTATGCCGGATAACCTTGTTGCGAGATAGAAAAAGATAAACAAAAGTATTACTGCGTATGTTTTGAGGAGAAACCGGAGCCATTTCGGCATAGTATTCTTGTTGATGACCGATCCCGAATTCGCATCATGCCCTTGGAATTTCATACATCAATTTTATCAATAAACCAAGCCGTTTGTCCACCGCGCCCTGTATACAGTTAACCATATGAGGCGACAAAAGGTAACTAAACAAGCCATCAATAACTGTAAAGGTCTACAGTTTAGGTCGGACCTTTACAGTTAGTTTGTACAGCTTTGCGGAGCGTGTGATATTTTACCGAATAAGGTTAGGATCAAACATCTATTGTCGCTTTCTTGGCGTTTGCTTGTATAAAAAGTTTACGCGACATAACATCGACACCCATGAGCACATCAAACGCCCGATTCGCGTCTTGCGCGTCGTTGATAGTCACTTTTTTCAACACGCGCGACAGCGGATTCATGGTTGTTTCCCATAATTCTTCCGGGTTCATTTCCCCAAGACCTTTATAGCGCTGAATGGAAATTTTTTGTTTTTTTGTTTTTGTTGTCTCGATTTCCTCCCCTTCTTCGTTCAAATCCTCTTCCGTCTGTTCATTTTCTTCGGTAACGCTTTCATCGGTCAGCACTGCTTCTTCCAGGGCAACCGCGTCTTTTCCGAGAACTTTTATTTTATCTTCTTCACTGTAAACATACGTCACTTCTTTCCCTTTCTTTATCTTATACAAAGGCGGCATCGCAATGAATACATTTCCTGCCTCGACTACCGGCTTGAGATATCGATAGAAAAGCGTCAACAAGAGTGTCCGAATGTGGGCGCCATCAACATCGGCATCAGTCGCGATGATGATTTTCCCGTAACGAAGTTTGCTGATGTCAAACGTGTCCCCCACCGCCGTTCCGATTGCGATAATGAGTTCGCGAACCCCGCGCGCGGTGACAACCTTGTCGAGACGTGATTTTTCCGAATTGAGAATCTTTCCCCAAAGCGGAAGGATCGCTTGCGTTCTTCGGTCACGCCCCATCTTTGCCGAACCGCCCGCGGAATCTCCTTCAACAACAAAGAGTTCCGCCTCGTCTTTTTTTGATGTCTGGCAATCCGCAAGCTTCCCCGGCAATGTGACGCCTTCAAGCGCTCCCTTGCGCAAGACGCTGTCTTTTGCCGCTTTTGCCGCTTTACGGGCACGGAATGCAAGAATGACCTTGTTTATGATGCTCCGTGCGTCATCGGGGTGTTCCTCCAAAAAGTTTAAAAATCCTTCACCGAACACTTTTTCAACAGCCCCGCGCGCTTCAACGCTTCCAAGCTTCCCCTTTGTCTGACCTTCAAACTGGATTTCTTTCAACTTCACCGAGATCACGGCGGTAATCCCCTCGCGCACGTCATCCGCTGTCAGATTCTCATCGGCATCTTTGAGGAAATTATTCTTCCGCGCGTAGTCGTTCAATTTGCGGGTGAGTGCCGTGCGAAATCCGGTCACATGCATCCCTCCTTCGGCGTTATAAGTGTTATTCGCAAAGGCAAAATCGCGCGCGGAAATATCATCGGCATATTGCACAGCAATCTCGACGAAAACACCATCAATCTCCTTTTCAACATAAAACACGTTCTTGTGAACTGGTTTTAGCCCTCGATTATAGAATTTTACAAGCGACACAAGACCCCCTTCAAAATAGTATGATTCCGATGGAATATCAATGCCGAGATTGGTAAGATAGGTGGTTCCATTGTCGCCAGCGACTCGCATCAATGTTTTTTCTTCCTTGCACTCGCGCGCGTCGATCACTGTTATCCACATACCGCGGACAAGATATGCCTGTTGCCTCAAATGACTGGTGGTCTCTTTCCAATTGTATTTTATTTCCTGAAATATTTCGGGATCAGCGTCGAACGTGACGATCGTTCCGCTGAAGTCGGTTTTTCCAACCTTCTTAACGTTCGCTTTCTTTTTCCCTTTGTTGTATTCTTGCACATAGTATCCACCGTCCTTGTGAACCTCGACTTTCATGTATGAAGAGAGCGCGTTGACAACGGAAGCGCCGACACCATGAAGTCCTCCTGTCGCTTTTGCATATCCGTCGCCGCCGAATTTACCTCCGGCGTGGAGCGTTGTCATGACGGTCTCAAGAGCCGAAACTTTTGTCTTCTTGTGCACGTCAACCGGAATACCTCTTCCGTTGTCAACCACCCGCACCCGATTTTCCGGCAAGAACGCGACTTCAATATGATCGGCAAACCCGCCCATCGCTTCATCGCGGCCGTTATCAAATATCTCCCACACCAAATGATGCAGCCCTTCAACGCCGGTTGATCCGATATACATACCAGGACGTTTTCGCACCGGCTCAAGTCCTTCAAGAACCTGAATATCGTCCGCCTGATAATGATGTCCATTTGTCGCCTTTTTTGCCATAGTTTTATTAAAAAACAATATTATTACCCGTTCTGATACGGGCATCAAGGAGATAATGATAGCAAAAAAACGGCAATAATGGAAGCAACTGCGCTCATGATTAAAGATTAGGGCGTAGAGTACCGGGAAAAACGATATGATCGACCAGAAACGTTGCAAATATTGAATATTTTGAAATACCATCGGATCGAATGGCCGTTTTGCAAAGTCGGTTATTACAGTTTTCTTTCCTGACTATCGTATCAATCTCACGCACGATAACATTCATCCATTTGCCCGGTATCGCTTACGAAGATAGCCATCTTGCGCCAATGTTTTTTGAATGTCTCTCTATCAACATACGCATACATGCCGGAGGCGGAATCGTTTGAATTCGGTTCGTGATAATAAAAACCGTTTACCGTTTCTTCTTCTTTACCTGCATTAACACCCGTCAACACGACAATGTGGTGCCCCCCGCCGCTCTTAAAACCGCCGTGAATAGAAACGATGACAGGCATACCGCTCTCAAGAACCCGAGTAATCTTTTTTATTCCACTTTCTGCAAGTTCATGTTCTCGTTCATTGACGCGCCCGGTCCTTTTTGACGGATCGATAGTCATGCTTTTGAACTCTTGCCGATACGCGTTGAGTCCGTGATTTCTCGCGAGAATGACAAGGCCATCATGTATCCAGCCGTGCTCTCCATACCCGCCAATGACAACGCCCTCGTCGATAAGGTCGTCTATCGAAACGGCATTCTTTGGCGCGTAAAAATCAAGCGTCATTTTTATAGCGGTCACCCCGCATGCGCGACTGCGCCACTCCTCTCTTTCCACGTCACGTTGTTGAGAAAAATACGGTACACCAAGTTTCATACGATTATCGCACCACCCAGCCATCATTACTCTCAATGGCGTTTACTATGCCGCCCATAATGACGTTGACTTCGACATCGGTAAGCGTTTTCTCACGCGACTGAAAAACCATGCGAAACGCGTACGAGATTCGTTCAACGACACCATCTGTGTCCTTTTTCTCGTAAGTGTCGAATATCCTCGGTTCCCCGGCGAGAAGCTTCCCCGCGTGCTCCCGAATAAGTTTCGCCACCGCGTCGGCCCGAATATCGGGTGACACAAAGACGGCGATGTCGCGTGTGATGAACGGATACGGAGACAGCGGCGCAAATTGACCAATGGACGTTCCCGTGGCAAGCACATCGCCGTAGGCATTCGGGACGGGAAGTTCTTTGACCAGCTTTTCAAAATTGATCTCAACTATCGCTCCATTTTTTTCGAACGCTTCCGCCGTAGGTTTAATAAATATCCCGAGCTCGTCGGAGAGAACGGCAATAGTGTCGGCCAACACGCGCTTTTGATTCTTAGCGATCTCTTTTTTATCGGTTCCGCGATATGACGCGCGTATCATTCTGCCAATACACAAACTTACATACTCCGCGCCCCCATGAAAAACAGCTCCGATCTCAAACACTTTCAGATCATCCGAACCAAGGAGATCGCCACGATGATCATTTGATTCAAGAGTCTCCCGCATGGCTGACAAAATGTCTTTTCTTAAATATGCCTTGTCGCTTGCAATCGGATTTACAAGCTCGACATCGCCGGCATCTTTAAACGAATAGGTGTATACCTCGGAAAATCCGCGGTCGACCAAAATATTCCTTACCTTGTTGGCATAAAAAAACACCGGATTGACAGTTGATTTACCCCCTTCATTCAATCGCGGAACACGCGCCGTGATGGCGCGATAGCCATAGATCCTGCCGATCTCTTCAATGAGATCCTCCTCAATCCGCAGATCAAGACGTTCGGGCGGAATGGCAACGACAAACCGCTCCTCCTCGCCCGACCGTGTCATGCGCCGAAAACCGGTTATGTTCTTGAATCGATCCGATGAATCAAGTGTCTCTATGACAATATTCCCCGTCTGGGCGGTAGCGTGAACGATTCTTCCATCACCGAGATAAAGTCCGCAGTGATCAACGCCTTTTTCCACCTTCGTCCCCGCGAGCCACGAAACTGATTCATAAAATATCTTTCCATCTCCCGTATTGGAGAAAACGACATCGCCGGGTAACAGATTATTTTCATTAACTGGCTCGCCGTAAACATATTGATCGACCGCCATGCGCGGGATCGAGAGTCCTCCTTGGACGAAAAGGTACGCAACAAACGACGAACAGTCGAACGACCGAGGCGCGTCGTAGGTGATGCTTGCTCCGTGTTTGTAAGGCGTTCCAGCGAATGTCAGGGCAAGCTCGCACGCACGCGCGATCGGATCAATAACCTCATACGAAAAACCAAGCCGCTTGAGGATCGTTTGAGTGGTCTCACGTGAAAGATCCGTTCCCAAGAGGGCATTCGCTCGCGCAAGCGAAAAACCCGTTTTGTATGCGCCCGGCCGCCGCGGATACACGTCGACAACCTCTCCGAGTGCGATATCGGGACCAGCGGCATATCGAACGATCATAGCGACGGCAAGCTCGACTGCTTCCCCCGCAAGCTCGGGTGTGACCTCGTTCTCAAACCGCTTTGAAGAATCGGTTTGGATACCGATCCGGCGCGCCGTGGCGCGTATGTTTGCCGGAGAAAAGTTGGCGGACTCGACAATAATAGTGGTCGTCCTCTTATCAATCTCCGCTTTTGCGCCTCCTTTAATCCCCGCGATCGCGAGCGGCGACGAGTCATCGGCAATCACCAAGACGCTTTCATCAAGCGCAATGTCTTTGCCGTCAAGCGTCGTTATGTATTCTCCCGTTCGTGCAAGACGAATCTTTATGGCATTACCATCAAGTTTGTCCGCGTCGAACGCGTGGAGCGGCTGACCCAATTCAAGCATGACATAATTTGTAATATCAACGATATTGTTGATTGAACGCCCTCCGATCGACTCAAGCCGTTCTCGAAGCCAATCCGGCGATGGGCCGACGCGCACGCCCTCGATACGCCGTCCGATATATCGCCTGCAGAGTTTCTCGTCGGCAACGTCGATCTCCGGCTTCTTTTCCGTTGTTCGCGCCTTGTTCGTTAATGTCTGAGTGGCGCGATCATGATCAACAGGGACATCAGTCACCGCCCCGATCTCGCGCGCGATACCGCGATGCGAGAGGCAGTCATGCGCCCGATTGGGAAGCACGTCAACATCAAGAATAAAGTCATCGCCATTTCTGGAAACGCTTTCAACTTCAAACGTGTGCATGGTGAGAAGCTCCGCGACTTCTTGCGCGGACGGCAACTCTTTTGCAAAATGCGCGGCGAGCCAACGATAGGAAACAAGCATACTTGTTAAAATTGATTAACTACCCGTAAATCGCCCGAATACAAAAGTCTGATATCAGGAACGCCGTACTTGAGCATAATGAGACGATCAACACTAAGCCCAAACGCAAATCCACGCCACTTTCTCGGATCAATTTTGTGGATATTGAGAACATTTGGGTGCACCATGCCGGCGCCAAGTATCTCTATCCAGCCAGTCTGTTTGCACACGCCACACCCTTTCCCGGAACACTTAAAACACCCGATATCGATCTCAGCGCCCGGTTCCACGAACGGAAAGAAACTCGGACGCAATCTCATGGTGATGTCTTCGCCGAAAAAATCTTTGAGAAAAAAGAGGAGTGTTCCTTTCAGGTCGGCAAGGGAAATATTTTTATCCACGGCAAGTCCTTCTACCTGATAGAACTGTGCCTCATGTGTCGCGTCGGTCGCCTCGTGACGAAACACCTTTCCAGGAACAAGAATCCGAAACGGCGGATGGTTGTACTCCATGTGTCGCGCCTGGACCGCCGACGTGTGGGTGCGTAAGACAGTTTCAGTGACCCCTTTTATCCAAAATGTGTCCTGCATATCGCGTGCCGGGTGGTTTTTTGGGACATTGAGCGCGTCAAAATTGTAATATTCGGTCTCTTTTTCAGGGCCGAGTATGACTTCGAATCCAAGCGGCGCAATCGCACCGACAATGTGGCGAATAGTCAGCGTAAGCGGATGTAAGTGGCCGCTTGAAATTGGAATTGTTTGATCATTCATGCTCATCCGCTCAATTATACAGAAAAATAGCTCTGTATAAAAGGCCCGAAAAGGTCCGACCTTTACAAATTATAAAAATTGTAAAGGTCGGACCTTTTCTGATACCTTTTCTGATATTTTTTCACCACGAGCGAGGTATTATTTGATTAAAACTCTTCAAATTTCCCCTCGGTGCGGACACCGGTACCCTCGAGAATAAACTGGAGTCCGCTAGGATTGGACAAAGTGACAAGAACTGAAACATACCCGGAAGTGGCCGGGGTGAACGTGAACGTCGCGGTGACGCAGGAGTAGGGTCCGCCATCGGCAACGCAATAAGGTGGAATGGAGCCAGCGTAAGAAGTGTTTTTACCGTTAATGTCATATAAACACGCCGCGTCTCCGTCAATGTCGGCGCATGAAAACTCCGGACGACCGGCGGCAATGGAAACATTCCCGTTAAAGGCTTCAGTTCCTTGGTTTTGGAACACAATTTCACGTGTCGCGGTCGTGCCGACCGGAACTTGTCCAAAATCGAACGAATAGGTATCAAGCGTGATCGTCGGGACGAATATACCGTTCCCCCTGAAATCAACGAGTGTATCGGGGGGGCCCATGGTTGTGTTAACAAAGCGAGCAGTCATGGTTTTGACTCCTTCGTCATTTACTCCCGGTGAATATTTAAAGATAAACTCGCGAGAACTGTCGGGCGAAATGGCATTACTATTCGCGACCGTAAATGAACACGCGCCAGGTGTTTCGCAATAGAAAGGAGCGTTGACGATAATTGATCCTTCGAGCGTTCCGGCACCGGTGTTGCTCACCCTGAATTTTTGCGTCGAGTTCGTGCCGATATTGACGCTGCCAAAATCAACCGTTCCCGGAGGAGCGCCCCAAGCACCAGCACCAGCATCCCACCATTCAATACCCATCGTCGGGTCGGCGTTCCCAATGCCAAAAAGAGGGACGACCATGCCTCCGCCGCCGGTAAAGTACGCGTTCTTCCACGAATCTCCTTCGGCGCTTGGATTGAACGAAACGGTAATGGTCTTGCTTTCTCCCGGCGCGACGGTATACGCGCAGTCGTCGGGCGCCGTTACGCATGAAAACGGACTGGCAGAGGTATTGAAGGGATCTCCCGCCGATTCCGCTGGAGGCGCAGTGGCAAGCTGTTCGTAGGTATAGAGCTGTGTTTTCGGAACAATCTGCTTTAGAACACCAGGACCTTGCCAGTAGAGTTTTACCTCGCTATCCCCGCCATCATTATAAAACTCCACGACAACGTCATATTTGTACCCTTTCTCCAGATAAAATGTTCCGGTGCGCTCAATGTTATCGTTACCGTTATTCCATTGGTCAATCACCCGCTCGCCATTTATGAAAAGACGCACTCCGCCGTTAGTGTTGACACCGCCGTTCCCCGTCGAGAATGTATAGAGACCGGTGGTGAGTGGCTCGATCTTCCCGCGCCACCTGACCGAATATAAGGCCGAATCGATTTGTGGACTCATCGGGTTTGTGCCTTGTCCCCACACGAAGTTAATAGGACCTTCGGTTCGCGTTCCGACCGCGCTCTCAAAGTTAGATCCATTGTAATAAGTCGCGAGAAGCCCCATGCCGCCCCCCTGTAACGCGACATCCGACGGATCGGAGAGCTCGCCCGACAACAAAATATTCCCCGTATTGGTAACCGTAAAGTTCTTGGAGACGTTCGTGGTGATATCAACAACGCCAAAATTGGCCGCGCCTGGCGTGACGGAAATGTTTTTACCATCGGTTCCGACACCGGTCAAGGGAACTGTTTTCGTAAGCGATCCTCCCGCGTTAAACACCGCGTTCGCGGAAAAGTATCCGGTCACCGTCGGCTCAAACTTTATGGGGATGTCCTGCGTTTGTCCGGCGGAAAGCGGTCCGAACGAGCAATCGGAAGCGACACTCTGAACAAACAAAATGGAATCGATTTCAATAGTATTGTTTACTTGCCCATTTTGAAAAAGAAAGCTGAGGAATTTAATATCGCCATCGTAATCGATCCATTCCGGATCGGTAATCGGCGCATCAAGCGTGTGCCAAGCGTTGTCGGCGTTTTTAATGTTAAACGTCTGCTCACACGTTGGGCTTTCATCAAGATTGCAGTCCGCGGTATCCTTGTAGCGCACTCTCAATTGATCAGGGCCTTTGATAGTGTTTTTATATTGAAACCGTAACCTATTATACGAACCGCTAAATGGAGTTACCGACTTAATGATCTTCGGTGATGTCGCGTCGTTCTTTATCGTCATCCGCAAAGCGCCACCGGAGAGACTTGCTGACGAATTGAACAAGCGCCACCCGATATCTCGGTCGAATGCTCCGTTGTTACCATTTCCGCTCACATCATTAACAGTGACACCGGCGCCCTCGTCAAAATTCCAGTGGCCGACAATGCCGCTTGCCGGTCCGATGTTGGTCGTGTACATATCGTACACTTCCGCTTCGGTAAGCGCGCGGTCGTATATCCACACCTCGTCGATCGGATTACGCGCGGCATCGGCGTAAGTAGCTCCGTTAGAACGGCCGATATAAAACGGTGCCGTGGAGTTTGCGGGAATTGCGGTCGAGAGACTTTGAAACGGAGCCCCGTCGAGAGACACTTTCGCGTTTGTTCCGTCCCATTCGCCGACCTCAAAATGCCATGCCCCGGGGACTTTTGCCGCCGGCGTGTAAGTGACGTCGGTTTCCTCGCCAGTTCCGTCCGCCTTGTCATAGAAAAGCGCCGTTCTGTCATACACGTTATGGTCAAGCACTAATCGATCCTTGCCGGCTGATGTTCCTTGCGCAACGAGCGTGTCGCCCCCGGGCATTCGGTCCCTCCGCACCCATGCCGCGAACGTGAAATCCCCCGATACATCGACATCCGACGGCAACGACACAAAACTATGGAGATCTCCCGTGCCTCGCGCGCCAAAATCAAGCGCCCTGCCGAATCTTCCAGTCGTCCACGAAAGCGACGGGGAAAAATCGTCAACAAGATGCTCCCCCGCGCCGGAAACGCCACTCGCGTCGCAGGAAAACGGTCCGCCGACAAGCGGGCTCCCCGTTATCGGGTCATTGAACGAAAGCGTTCCGGATATTGTCCCGCCGGTTCCGGAGTTGGTTATTCGAAATATTTCGGCTACGTTCGCGCCGATAGCCGTCGCCGGGTAATCAAATAATGCCGGCGTTACGCTGATATCCGATAGTACTCCTTTCCCGCGGAGCGTAACGTCTTGACTTGCCGCCCCGCCGGTGAACGACAGAGTTGTTGTGTGATCCCCGACTGTCGGAGGTGTGAAACGGATGGATGCCGTCATCGTTTCCGAGGAAGGAATCGTGTAATTGCAATCACCGTGTGCGTTTAGAACTCCGTTTATCATTATCTGATCGCAATAAAACGGATCGGCGTTCGCGAACGTTACCGCCCCGTTTACGGGAGACGCGCCGACGTTTGTCAAAGTGAAATCGGCTGTCTTCTTGTCATCGACGACTACATCGCCGTAATTATAGATAGGAAACACTCCATCGGGTTGAGGAGAAAAACCGGAAGGGCCGCTAACCGAAAGTTCGTTGCCGGTGCCCGAGAGATTCCGCACCGGAGAGCAATCAAGGCACGGTATATTTTTGCCAAATGTCCCGAGCGCCTGCGCGTCGGTGTTCCATTGCACCGATCCGTCTTGCGAACCGCTTGCACTTGGCGTATAGGTAATGGAAAATAATTTTTCTCCCTTTTCGTTGAGGGAAAATGCGCAGTCGGACTGTGTGTTCCCGTCGGTGCATCCGTTCGGTCCGCTGAAGGGGCCGGTGAGCACCGCCTTGACCGTCATCAGTCCCATACCGTCGTTTACGACGGAGAAATTGACGGTAGCCGATGAGTCAATAGGGACAATCCCAAAATTAAAAAGGGTGAGAACGGTTGAGAGAATCGGATAATCGATGCCGACGGCAGTAACGTTCACGGTCGCCTCCTTGTCGGTAGTACTATCTTTAAACTTCCATGCTTGATTGAATATTCCTCCCGCAGTCGGATCAAAGCGTATGAAGCCGGGCTCAAGCTTCCCAAGCGGAAGTATGTTGTTATAGTGGCAATCCCACGAAGCGGAGCACGAAAACGGCGGCGCGACACCACTCACCTGCCCCGAAAGCGAATCGGTGCCAATGTTATAGATGGTGGGATAATTATCAAAGTACTGACGCGAATTTTGCCCAGTATTGGTGCTAACCAATCGCGACGGGAATGCGACGTTTATGGCGGCGGCCCCTTCGTCCACCTGCACGGATTCATTAACGCCGGTATTTTGGTTAAGATTCGTGGTTCTGACACGAATAAACGGCCCCGCTTGTTTAGTCACCGTGCCGTGCGCCGTAACCGTCTGAGCAGAAAGCCCGTCGCCTCGGGGGAATGTGAATGTCGCGGAATGTGACACGGCGTCTCCTTTTGGATCAAAACGCAAAATAACGGCGGCGGTTTTTCCCGCGTCAAGTGAATAATTACACTCGAAACTCACCACGTGAGAGGTGTTGTCCGTAACGCTTACGCATGAAAAGTATGACGGATGATCATCATCGCTAACCTGCCCGACCGCCGTCCCGCCGCCGATATTTTCGATCGTGATGGTCATATCTCTCAGGACATTGTTAAAACCGAATTCATAGTTACTTGCCGCTGGCGGCGCGTCAGGTGCCGGCGTGAACGAGAGATATGGATCCGGCACGGGGGTAACTTTAAAGTCGCGCGCGAAATACATCTGCACACCGCCCGGACAATTAATGTCACCGCAGATTGACATCCATTCAACCTGAAGCCATATGGTATGGGAATCGAGAGCGTATGTGCCAGCGGAGATGGTGTTGCTAAAAGTACCCGTTGTTGTTACTGCGTCGCTCTTTACCGCCACTGTCTGCACAAGGGCTCCATCAACAAAAATTTTGATGTTTGCCGTTTCATTAGGGTCGAGTTGCCAGTTACCGGAAACGATAATAGGGTCAACGATGGTATAGGATTGATTGACATCGGGAGTATTCCACGCGGTAATAATCTGGCCATGCCCCGGTCCCGAACCGTTGTACGCCGCAAACGCGCGCCCGGAAAAGAGGAGAGTGGCGGCAAGTAAAAGAAAGATGATGATTTTTTGTAGCATTGAGCCAGAGATATTCATAGTTGATGTGTTTAGTTGGTCGTCGTGCTCCGGCTTTTCATATATTCAAGACTCCGTTCCATTTGTATTCTTTGCATCTGCTCCGTAAGTTCCGCGCGTTCTTCATCGGTCAAGTCGCGCTCACTCACAACCCATGTTTTGGGACGTTCGTTGCTTTGATTTGTAGCAGGTTGCTCGCTTTGCCGCGCCAAGTAGGCGATGGCGGCAAGAATCAGGATGAATACCGCAAGAAACGCCGGCAGAAGCCGCGATGAGAGTAGTTTTGCCGCGGTCGTATTTTTTTGATGATCGTTTTTTACCATGTACTCTGCCACGCTATATTCCACTCCATTGCTGAAATTATACCTCGAATAAACGCGCGGCGGGAAGTGGATAACAAAGTTAGTCATCGCCGCGCGAACCGCGCGGCAGACGCGGACGCAATAACGAGTCCGAGCATGATGACAAGCCAATTCTCATAATTTTCATGCCAGCGAAGCGGATTCCGCGGAAGAATTTTTTCAATTCGCGTGCCGGCATCACCCGGGGTCCACCCGTCATACCATACCGCCATCGAGGTGCAGTCGGTCTGTGAGTCAACAGTAACCGCCGCTCCCCACGAAGAGCCGCCGTCGGTTGTTTTCGAATAGGCGCACACGCCCGTCGAATCTACGTAAAACGAGTACCCCGTCGACTGTGAAATAAAAACTGTTTTAGGAGAGGCGCTCAAGTGCTCCGTAACAGCCGTGCTTACGGCGTTGTCGATTGACGATTGCGCCGCAAGTGCCTGTTTTACCACTGTCGGGATATTGACGTCACCGCGATCAACGACATCCTTGTCCTTCATCGCCCAGTACAGGTTGTCTACGATTTTTGACTCGTTGAGTTTGTTGATGACGAGATCGATCGGAAAGCCAAAAAAAACGTTGCTGATCGTGAACGCAACAATCAGAATACCAGAATATATTTTTTTGAGATTAGTAATTCGCCACATAGTCGTACACGGTTTGTGAGATTTCACGCATAATCTCTTTCACTTCCGCTTCGTCCCGGCCTGCAATCACGACGGTAAGCAGGTAGGGTCGGTTTGACACATAGACAATACCTGAATCGAGATAGGTTTTACTCGGACCTCCTTCGCCTATTTTGTGTGAAAATTTAATTCCTGCCGGTAACCCCGATTGTAAATAGTCGTTGAAAGAGGTTTCGGAGAGCCACTCAAGCAATTGTTCGGAATGCTCGCGGGAAATTGAGCTCGCATAATACAGTGCGCGAAACACGCGCGAATATTCTTTTACCGAAAGCAATTGCCGTTCGTCCAAAACCTCGTCAAGCCCCATACTGTCGCGCATGAGCGCGAAATCTTCAGTTGAGAGATTGCGTATCAAAATGCGATGAGTGGTGTTGTCCGATTCAATGAGTATGGCCTTGAGGAGCTCCTCAATAGTAAACGTAGCGCCAATAGAGTTTTTATAGTATTGCTCGCCGTAGTTCGGATCTATATCGCCTGCAAAAAGAACGAGCTTGTTATCAAGACGCCACTCTCCTTTCTCGATTTTTCTCATGACCGCTATCGCTGTCGGTACTTTGAGCAAGCTTGCCGGATACACGCGCACATCGGGATTGACGGAGATGTTTGCGCCGGTTTGCAAAAATTCAAAATAAATTGATGCCGTTTCTAGCTTTCTGTCTAGAACGATTTTGTTAAGTTTTTCCCGGAGCGGTTGGATGTTGGTGATGAAATGTTCTTGAGCAACAAAACTGCGCGACAGATCAACCATGGGGTATGGATTCTCAATATTGCGTATCGCGTCCGGCCGTTGGCTGTAGAAATAGAGTCCCGCAAAGAGAATCGCCACCGCGGTGCCGAGTGCGGCGGCAATGAGATATGCGCGGTTTTTTTGTTTTACTTTTGCAAGCTCGGAAGCATTACTCATAGGTTTATGATATTTATCTGGCAGATCATCGAGGAGTCAGGAGTGTCTTTTTTGCTGTAGATGATTGGAATGTTGAAATCCCCCCGGCTGGACCCTGTTTGATTTGCGATGATTATATCCACAACGGTTTCCAGAGCGGTTGGACTATATTGGTAATCGTTGTTTTTTAAAAATCTGATATCAATGCCGGTCGGCAAACTGCCGATTTCCACCTCATATATACCGCTCTTATCCGGATAAAGCAGAACACCCGCGCGCGCGATCCATCCTGGAGATATCAACGCGGAAAAATTCCGCTTCGCACCGATGCCTCATTTCCGGGTTTGCGAAGATTTCTCTGTCCAACGTTCGGACGGAAAGCGCGGGTGACGGAGGCGTATATTCCGCAACGGCCGATTGGGACTGTTCTTCACTAACCATTTCAATTTCAATGGGTTCTTCTTCGCCGTCTTCCTCTTCTGTTCTTCCAGAATAATCCGCTTCTTCCTCAAACAATTCAGACGTTCCGCCGCCTCCGCTAAATACGACTGCCGCCAATAAGCCCGAACTCTCGCTTTGCGCCTCCGTTTCCGCGCTCTTTTCCGGCGATTGGTTTTCATATTCAACCTCCATCCACATGGCATCCAGATAAATTTTTCGCGTATCGTCAAAGGTGGGCACTGTGTAAAGAGCGACTTGCACTCTCTTCAAATCAGCGATGGATGAGAAAATGTCCATCGGCATTTCAAAATTGATGTCAGGACGTATCTCCGATATATACCCGAGCGACTCCCATTGTTCGCCGTCAAGTGTGTAACGAACTTCCATGATCGCGCCTTCCGGAATGGCGAACTCAGTTGACGATGCCATGTCCGTGGTCGGTGGTTGCGATACTACGTCAATAATCGGCGTTGACGATGCCATGTCTGTGGTCGTCGTTGATGTCTCGATGATTACTTCTTCCGGGTCTACCTCTTGCGCGCGGACGGTAGGAAAGAAAAGTGAACGGATGAATGAAACCTCTTCGGCGGGCACTGGTTCCGCCGGTGACTCGTTTGGCGGAAGTGTTTCCGTGTTCTTCGCGTGGGTTGGTTCGGGATTTGATTCAATGACTGGTTCGGATACGGGTTCAGTCATCGACTCAGGTATGGATTCGGAGGTTGACTCAATAGCCGGTTCAAACGCTGGTTCAGGCATCAATTCAGATGTCTGCGCATCTTCAGCTTCAACCGGAGCAAAATATTCTTCCACGGTTTCTTCCGTGATAGTTGAAACGTTTTCTGCCGATTTCATAATATCAAGCGTTTCGTTCGTAGAAGACGCCACGTCTGCCGTACCTTCTTCCCGTTCTATCGGACTTTCCATCGCCCATGAAAATTTTAGAATAATTCTCTTACGAAGCGCGTCCTCCGGCATTTCCCCCCCGAAATTCCCCGCAGAAAATCTGCGCAATGGAGTCGAAGACGGATGCCGAGTTGTCATCGGAATACATTTGATCATTGCCGCTTGAAACGTTGGGGATGCCTGCCGCCCTATCCGTATTTTTCCAACCACCAAGACAACTGGCGGGATACCATGTGGCGACCTGCGCCCGCGTGTTTCCGATGTAGCCAAAAAATAATATTCCAATAATCAAACAAGCACATAGAACAAGCGCGGAAAAATAAAAAAAACGTTTTCGCAACCGAAAAGATTCGTTGAACACAACGCTCATGTTGGAATTATAACAGGTTTATCCGACACGGTGCTAGGGGAAATGTCAGTCATCGCTTCGTTTCTGCCCCGGAGTATTATCACGCGAGAGACCCCGCGGACAAAAATCGGCAACGACCACGATGCCGATACGAGGAACGACCTCGCGTTTTTACTTGCCGCTTCACTCGTGAGCCAGCAGAGGGACTCGAACCCACGACCTGAGCTTTACAAAAGCCCTGCTCTACCAACTGAGCTATGCTGGCCTATTTATGGTGAACGTACTTGAACTATTTTTTGCGCTTCTTCAACTCTTCTTTATGATGCGCAATGTCTTTTAGAAAAAAAGATGCCGCTCCCCTTTTTGAGTGTTCGGTGTTGTCATTCATTTTCGCCACAAGAGACGCATATTTTTTGCGAATGCTGTTTTTCGCGAACATGACCGTATTCTTTGCCGCGGGAACAAGCATGTTCATGACATAAGAAAACAATCGTCGTATCCGAGGATAGAAGACGGTTGAAAACGTCCGGCGGGGAAACCAAAGCGTTGCCTGCTCCGCAGACCGTTCGTCATCAATCCGTTCCGCCGCCGCGGTTTCAGAAAAAGGAACGACAAACCGGTATCCGATCATCCCGACGGTACCCGCAAGAGAAACAAGAAACAATATCACTAAAATAGACATGCAAAAACTACTTTCCCGCCACGGAGAACCTCACGAACCGCGTTACCTCGGTTTTCTCGCCGAATTTCTGGACCGCGGCGGTAATAATATCCTTTATGGTTATTTCCGGGTCTTTTACGAACGGCTGTTCAAGCAGTGTCCGTTCGGTCAAGTATGCCTGTATTTTCCCCGCGAGCATTTTTTCTTGTATCGCTTTCGGCTTACCCGATTTTTCAACATCCGCAAGACAGAGTTCTTCAATCTTTTTCTTCTCTTCATTGGAGACGCGGTCGACCGACACAAATTCCGGATTATTCGCGGTAACCTGCATTGCGATGTCGTACGCGAGTTTCTTGAACTCCTCGTTCCGCGCGACAAAATCGGTCTCGCACGAAAGCTCGACCATCGCCCCGACATTTGCGTTGGTGTGTACGTACGACGCGATAACGCCAGCGCCAAGAGACCGATCCGCTTTTTTGGAAGCAATCTCGCTCCCCCTCTTCTTCAAGATCATGATCGCCTTTTTTACATCGCCGCCAGCCTCCTCGAGTGCTTTCTTGCACTGCATAATCGATATGCCGGTTTGATCGCGTAATGATTTTATTTGTTCCGTGGTAATACCCATAGAGAGGATGAGGTGCTTATTCCTTTACCGTTCCCGCGCGATAAGCGGCGACAATACGATCAGTAAAAAATGCGATGCTGGTGATGGCCGCGTCGTTGGCCGGTATCGGGTAATTCGACCAGCCCATGTTGCAGTCGGACCCGGAAATACTCACCACCGGGATGCCGAGATTGTGCGCTTCGGCCACCGCGATATGCTCGCTTTTCGGATCAATGACAAACATCGCCGCTGGAAGCTCTTTCATGGAAACCAGCCCCGAAAACAGCTTATTGAACTTTTCAATCTCTCGAGTTAAATTGAGCTGTTCTTTTTTGGTGTATTTGACGAGCTCTCCGCGTTCTTTTTTCGCCGACAGATCGGCAAAGTACTCGATCCTTTTCTTTATTTCCAAAAAATTCGTTAACGTGCCTCCAACCCAACGATTGGCGACATACGGCATATCGAGAGCGGTTGCGGCGGAAACAACGATCCGCCGCGCTTCATTCTTTGTGCCGACAAAGAGGATAGTATTTTTCCGCTTCCCAAGCGTTGCGACAAACGCTTCGGCATCGGCAAGACAAGATGCCGTCTTTTCGAGATCGAATATTTCGACGCTATTCTTGACGCCGAATATGAATTTCTTCGCGGATGAATGTCTTCTTGATTTTGAATACGCGAAATGGGCGCCAGCGGCGAACATCCTATCAAGCGTCTCTTTTTGGCCTTTTTCGTCTGTGTTTATCATATCACTTTTCATGAAGAAGAAGTTTAGCAAAAATCGTCACGAAATGCAAATTGGCGATTGGCGTTCAAGCAGCCTCGCGTTTAAGAATTTTTGCCGACACGCCGATCCTCTTCGGCAATGGCATCAATGATCGGATCGAGACCTCCCGCAAAAATCTTTTCAAGATTGCTCCATGAACGCTTGATGCGATGGTCGGTAACGCGATCCTGCAAGACATTGTACGTCCTTATTTTTTCGGAACGATCTCCTGTCCCTATTTGGTTCTTCCGCTCCGACGACACCGATGTTGCCTCTTTCAAACGTGCTTCCTCCTCGAGCTTCGCAATGAGAATACTCATCGCCTTTTCTCTGTTTTTAAGCTGACTCCGTTCACTCGTGCACCGCACCATGATTCCGCTCGGTTTATGGACAATCCGAACGGCAGTTTCGACCTTATTAACATTTTGTCCGCCAGCACCGCCGGAACGTGAAAAGTCGATCTCAATATCGGCGGGAGATATTGTTATGGTACTTTTTTTTCGTATCGGCATGACCGCGATTGATGCTGTCGAGGTATGAATACGCCCCGATTTTTCTGTCGCTGGAATGCGTTGAATGCGATGCACCCCCATCTCAAATCGAAGTTTTCGATACACATTCATCCCTTTGATCTCAAAGGATCCCTCCTTGTACCCGCCAAGCTCGCTTTCCGATTCATGAAGTATGGTGAATTTCCATCCTTGTTTTTCAGCGTACCACTCATACATCAATGCAAGGTCTCTCGCGAAAATCGCCGCTTCTTCGCCGCCGGCGCCGGCGCGAATCTCAAGAATAATCTCATTCGGGTATTCATCTTCTTCGCGATCCGAACGCATGATCGATCGTATCTGATCGAGAATAGCTTTTTTTTGCGATACAAGCGCCGCGATTTCTTCGTCGGCAAGTTCTTGCATCGAGGAATCCTCCCCTGCCATCCTTATAACTTCGCTCTCTTCACGCGACAGGCGTTCGTATTCCTGCGCCAGAAAAGTAGTCTTGGGATTTTTCTTGAGTTCGAGAATATCCGGAACGTTAAATTTTGTTTCGGTCGTATTCATAGATCAGGTTCGCGCGTGTACATTCTCTTGCTTCCGCGCCTAAAGAGAGTGGCGCAAAAAATTATTTTGTCCCCGATGCAGCCGCCTGCCGCTTTTTGAATTTTTCAACTCGTCCTCCCGTGTCAAGTATCTTTTCTTCGCCGGTGAAGAACGGGTGGCACGCGCTACAGATCTCAATTTCAATCTTCTCCATGGTTGATCCAGTGGTAAAAGTAGCACCGCATGAACACGTCACTTCCGCTTTTGGATAGTATTTTGGATGTATCTCTTTTTTCATAACAGATAGTTTATACCAAAAACGTCCTATTTTTGCAATGACCCGCATAAGGCCACCCGCTTTTGCGCTCTTGCGGCAATTGATTGGCTGGTAATGATAAGAGGAATTGTACCGGAGAAAGTTTGTTTCCGAAAGCATAGCGCGCGCGCTCGGTGTTGTACCACGCAAGGTAAGACATCAGCTTGCGGTTGAAGAGAGCGGGCGTCATAAGGTCGCCCGTGTGGAAATCAACGAACTCATCCTGGATCGCGCGATTGAACCGTTCCACATGGGCGTTCATCTTCGGGGTCTTGGGATAGGCGTGGTAGCGGGTGAGATGAAGCCGGCGCACTTCTTGGTCAAAGTGTTTCTTGAATTCAGAACCATTGTCGGTCAAGACGAACTGAAATGGGAAAGGGAATACCTGGCAAAGTACATCACTTGGGAGTCCGACTCCCAAGTGATGTACGCGAGAACATAAAGGCGGAAGTGAATACTATGATGGCCCAGACGTAACAGCGGCGTTGGAAGAAGTTGGGACCTACAAAGGAAAGTCCTTTGTAGGTCTTTAGGTAGGTCTGAAAAGTGTAAATTTTCTACTCCTTGAATTTAATAACCTTGCCGTTGTGGTCTATGAAT